>Ga0209069_10000739_pt1 | contig 15656 bp, 13 predicted proteins | sample Str013_2_FD_187202 | JGI IMG/M metagenome (GOLD analysis project Ga0209069, IMG submission 187202) | Freshwater sediment microbial communities in response to fracking from Pennsylvania, USA - Straight Creek_MetaG_SC_2013 (SPAdes) (version 2) | ecosystem: Environmental > Aquatic > Freshwater >...
ACATAGACGTCCTCGACGGGCACGCCGAGCGTCTCCGCGCAGATTTGTCGGGTCACGGACTTCATCCCTTGGCCGAGATCGATCGATGACAGCGCCACCGTGAACTTGCCGCTGGGATTGGAATGGACCAGCGCCTGGCTGGGGTCGCCGCCGAGGTTCATGCCAATGGGATAGTTGACCGACGCCATGCCGCGTCCGCGATGCGTTGCCATGGTCAGCGCCTCCTGGTGCCGCAGACGGAAGAGAAGCGGGTGGCGCCGTGCGAAGGCGCCTGTGGAGAGGGCGGAGAAGTAGGAGGCGGCGCCGGAGGTGGCGGCTCACGCATCGACGCCGGGGCGCGGTCGTATGTCGTGCGCTGCTGCGACGCAGCGACGGGGTTTGCCAGCGATTCACGCGGCGTCGCCGGAATTGCGGCGCGGCTGCCGCCGCCATCCTTGCGCGATGACATGCGCTTGAACTCCTCGCGGATCGGCCACTCAGCCTTTTCCGCGGCGACCTGGACGCATTCGATCAGGGCGGTGTTCTTGGCCTCGCGCCGGTGCGCCTTCATGTCGCCGTCGCGGTAGGCGTTGAGGATGCGAAACTCCATCGGGTCCATGCCGACGAGATGCGCGAGCTTGTCCATCTGGCACTCGATGGCAAAATCCATCGCCGTGACACCGAAGCCGCGCATCGCGGTTGCCGGCGTCCGATTGGTGAACACGCAATAGACGTCGCCGTAGACGTTCGGAATCGTGTAGGGGCCTGGCAGATGCGCCGCGCATTTGACGGCGGCATAGCTCGAGAGCCTGGTATAGGCGCCGCTGTCGAAATAAGCGCGGATCTTGCGCGCGACGACGCGGCCGTCGCGCATCACGCCGTCCTTGATGTAGATGCGCTCCGCGCCCCGCGGCGGACCGTACTGCATCTCTTCCTCGCGGCCGAACGAATAGCGTACCGGGCGTCCAGTCAGCATGGCGCCGAGGATGCAGAGCGGCTCGGTGAGCGTGTCGACCTTGCCGCCAAAACCGCCGCCGACGGTACCACCGATGAAGTGGAAGGTGTTGGACGGCACATCTAGTATCTTGGCGCAGGTGTCGAGCGAGAAGAACAGCGCCTGCGTCGAAGTATAGACGATGTAGCGTCCGTTGGTGTCGGGTGTCGCTATCGAACCGTTGGTTTCGGTCGGCGCATGCTCGATCGGCGACATCTGGTAGCGCTGCTCCAGCACATGGTCGGCCGCGGCGAGGCCGGCGTCGGCATCGCCGAAGCGTAGCTTCTGGTGATCGTAGACGTCATAATAGATGAACGCGTTCTTTGGATAGGTGTCGTTGACCACCGGCGCGTTGGGTTTCAACGCGTCCTCAACGTCGAACACCGCCGGCAGCGGCTCGTAGTCGATCCGCACTTTCGCGATCGCTTCATAGGCCTCGCGCGGACTGTCGGCGACGATAGCGACGATCGGCTCGCCCTTGTAGCGCACCTTGTCGACCGCGAGCGACGGCTCGTCGTCCTTGCCGAAATTGATCAGGCTGAGCAGCGTGTTGAGGTTGCGTGGCACATCGGCGCCGCGGATGACCCGGCGCACCCCTGGCGAACGTTCGGCTTCGCTGGTGTCGATGCGGCGCAGGCGTGCATGGGAATGCGTGCTGCGGACGACTTTCAGATGCAGCATGCCCTGGAGCTTGTGGTCGTCGAAATAGGGCGAGGTGCCCGTCACATGCCCGAGCATGTCCTGCCGCTGCGTTCCCTTGCCGATTTCCTTCAGATTGTCATCGCGCTCGTCGGCGAAGATGTCCTTGCGTAATTCCAGCATGGCAAAATCCTTCAGGCGCGGCCGCCGGAGGCGGCGAGCACGGCATTGATGATGGGTTCGTAGCCGGTGCAGCGGCAGATATTCCCGGAGATCGCCTCGACGACCTCGGCACGGCTCGGCGAAGGGTTGCGGTCGAGCAACGCCTTGGCGGCCATCAGCATCCCCGGCGTGCAGTAGCCGCATTGGGCGGCAAAATTATCGGCAAAAGCGCGCTGTAGCGGGTGCAGCTCGGGTCCGTTCTTGATACCATCAAGCGTTTCCACGGACCGTCCAGCCACGGTTTCGGCCAGCGTAAGGCAGGAGAGGTGGAGTTCGCCGTCGATCAGCACGCTGCACGTGCCGCAGCCGCCCTGGCCGCAGCCGAATTTCGGCGTCATATCGCCGATCACTTCGCGCAGCGCGACCAGAAGATTGGTGCCGCCGTCGACGAAGATCGCGACATCGCGGCCATTATGGCGAAATTGCAGAGCGGTCTTGGCCATGTCGATCCTATTCCTGACCGGACAACAAACGTCGCAAATGAACACCGACGATCTCGCGCCGGTACCAGGCGCTGGCGAGCGCGTTGTCGCCGGGAGAAGTTCCTTCGGCGACCGCGGCTGCGGCAGCGTCGATCGTCGACCTGTCGAGCGAGCGTCCCTCCAGCGCGCGTTCGGCCGCACGGGCGCGAATTTGGATAGGCGCCATCGAGCCGAGCGCAATACGCGCGCCGACGATCCGGCCGCTGCTCATGGGCAAATGTGCGGCAAGCGTGATGACCGAGCCGCCCTTCGGCTTGATGCGCGCGATCTTGCGGTAGCGGAACGCCTCGGCGTTGGTGGGCTTCTGGCATGAGATCGAAAGCACGAGGGTACCGGGCTGCCGCTCGCGCGATTGCAGGAATTCCTCGATTCCCACGTCGCGGCTGCCGAGCCCGCCTTGCACGGAAACCATCGTGTCGAGCGCGAGCAGGGCGACGGTGAAGTCGCCATACGGACTGGGCGCGAACAAATTGCCGCCCACGGTACCCATGTTGCGTACCGCCGGTCCGCCGATCGAGCGGGCAGGGGCATGCAGGAAGGCGAGATCGCGCTCGGCCAGGATGCGCGCAAACGTTACGCCGGCGCCGATCGTGATCCGCGGTCCGGCCGCGGCGATCCGCATCAATCCCTGATCGTCCGTGCGCACGACGGTGGAGATCGAGACATCACCCTCGTTCAGTGCGCGCATCACTAGCGTGCCGCCGCCGAGATAGCGTGCGCCGCGATCGGACGACAACGCGGCCGCCGCCTCGACGGAACTGGCAAACGTCCTTACCGAGACGGGCATCGATTTTCCTCTGCGCTCATACGGCCTCCTTCAGGTGCCGGCGAACGGCCTCGAACCCCGCTTGGTAGATCTGCTCCGCCACCATTTGCGTGATGCCCTCGCGGTCTTCGGGCCGCGTGGAAAATCGCGATTCCCAGTGCCAGAAGGTACGGTCACCGTCGGTGACCGGGAGCAGGCGGACATGCGCCACGTAGTTGAACATCGCGACCGGCGTATCGAGCAGGCAATAGCTGAAGGTCTGTTCGAGATCGGACAACGCGAGCAGCTGCTCGCGCAATTCCGAGCCGTCCTTCAGTTTGAAGCGGCGGACGCAGCCAATCTTGTCGGCCGGTTGGGCACGCTCGATGGCGCTGGTCGCGACCGCCGGATGCCAGCGATCGTGCCCATTAAAATCGCGCAGCACGTTCCAGACCGCTTCGGTCGGGGCATCGAGGATCGTGCTCTTGACGATATGCGGCACGCTAGCCTCCAAAGGCGCGTTTCAGCGCGTCAAAACCGCCCTGGAACACGCCGCCGCCGATATTGCCGACAAGCTCGGCTTCCTGTTCCGGTGCGCAGTCGAACTCGGCGCTCCATTCGGCGAAGGTCTGGTCGCCATCGGTGACCGGCGTTAGCCGCAGCGTGGCGACATAGTTCTCCACCCCCATCGGAGACTCCAGGATCGAGTAGGTGCAGAACATGTCGTAGTCGGACAGCCCCAGCAGCTTTTCGCGGATGCGGTCGCCGTTGCGCAGGCGGAAGTCACGCACGCAACCGATCTTGTCGGCGGGCTCGCCGCCCTCGATACGGCTTTCCGCAATCGCGGGATGCCAGTTCGGCAGGCCGTTGAAGTCGCGCACGCGCGCCCAGACGCGATCGTTGCGGGCATTGACGACGGTTGAGACATAAACCCTGGCCATGGAAAGCGCTCACTCCTTCTTGCGCGGCGTGCGCTCGGCCCGTGGTTCACCGGCGGGTGGACTCGTTGCCGGCGCGGCGGATCTACCTTCTCCGCCCTTCCGCGCTACTGATTCCTGGATGCCTTGCATGTCGCGCGCCTCGCGCATCAGGCCGGGCATCCTGGCAAGGCTGCCGCCCTCGACGCCGATGTCGGCGAGGAGCGAGTCGATCAACGGCGCCTGCACACGGTAACGCAGCGCCGAATCGATGACTTCGTCTGTGGCGCTGCGACCACCGCCTGCACCGTTGCCGCCGCCATTGAGGCCGTCCACCTGGAGGATGCGGATGCCCTCGATCTTCTCCATCGGCTTGACGCTTTCGCGTACGATGCCCTCGATCCGGTCGAGCAGCTTGCGGCGGAATAGCGAGTAGCGCGCCTGGTCGGTGAGCACGTTCTCCGCCTCGTTGAGCAGGCGCTGCGCCTCGGCCTCGACCGCAGCACGGACGCGCTCGGCTTCGGCGCCGATCCGTGTCTCCTCGGCCTGCTTCTCGGCAATCAATATTTCCACGGTCTTGCGCCGCTTGGCGATCTCGCTCTCGCGCGCGGTAATGACGCGCTCGGTCGCCTCGGTGGCGTGCACCCGGGCATTTTCGGCTGCGGCCTTGGCTGCCGATTCCTCCAGCGATTTCTGGTGAAGGCTGATCGCTTTTTCCATCAATGCCGTCTCGACGTCCTTTTCGCGGTTGATCTCGAGCTTGCGCAGTTCGCGTTCGCGGCCGACCCGAGCCTCGTCAAGGCCGCGGTCGGAGGCAATGCGGGCGCGCTCCACTTCCTCGCGCGAGGCGATCTCGGCTTCCTGCAACGACTGGACACGGGAGACTTCGAGCTGCTCGATGGCGCGACGGCGCTCGATCCGCGCCACCTCCAGCGCCTGCTCGCGCGAGACATCTGTGGTGTCGACCTCCTTGCGGGCGACGATCTCAGCTTGTTTGACCTGCCGGTCGGCGTCGATCCGTTCCGATCGCTTGGCGGCAAGCGCGATCACGCGCTCCTCGTCGGCGATCTCGATCGCCTTCTTCTGGTCGATATTGAGCACCTCGCGGGTTTTGGCGGAGGCGATGCGCTCACTCTCGAGCGCAAGTTCGACGTCGATGCGCTGCCGCTCGATCGCATCGCGGCGCTTCAGCTCCGCCGCTTCGATCGCCACGGTGCGATCGATCTCGAGCCCACGGGTTTCCTTCTCAGCGCTGATGCGCTGGGCAGCAACGGTCTTCTCCTGTGCAATCCGAGCTCCCTCGACGGCTTCGCGCGAGGCAATGTCGGCTTCCTCGACCGTGCGGTTGCGCGTGATCTCGAGCCCGCGAACGCGCTCTTCCTGGGCGATCCTTGAAGCCTCGGTGGCCTCGCGCGCGGCGATGCCGGCGATCTCGACGGCCTGGTTGCGTTCGATCTCGAGCTTGCGCGTGGCGTGCTCGGCGCCGATCCGCTCGGCCGCCAGCGTCCGTTCGCGGCCGATCCGCGCGGCCTCGACCGCCTGCTGCGCCTCGATTTCCGCCTCCTGGATGGCGCGTACCTGCTGGATTTCCAGCGCACGCGTGCGCTCGTCCGAGCTGATGCGTTCGACATTGACGGCCATGGTTTGCGAAATGCGCGCCTTCTCGGTCGACTCGCGCGCCGCGATCTCGGCTTCATCGATCGCGCGGGTGCGTTCGATCTCGCGCCGGCGCGTATCTTCCTCGTTGGCGATGCGCGCGTCGGTAATGACGCGGTCCTGAAGGATCCGCGCTTTCTCGATCGATTCGCGTGCCGCGATCTCGGCTTCCTCCAACGTCCGCATCCGCTCGATCTCGCGCTGGCGCACCTCGCGTTCCGACGCGATGCGAGCGGTATCGACCGCGCGCTGGTTGGAGATGCGCGCCCTTTCGATCTCCTCGCGGGCCACGAGCTCCTTTTCTTCCACCGCTTGGGTGCGTTCTATTTCCCGATGCCGTGTCTCGCGCTCGGATGCGATGCGGGCTTCGGCGATCGTTTGCTCGTTGGAAATCCGCGCCTTCTCGATGGTCTCGCGGGCGGCGATCTGGACCTGTTCGGTTTCAGTCTCGCGCAAGGCACGCTCGCGCGCGACTTCGGTGCGTTGCAGGGCGCGGCGCATCTCGATGTCACGTTCCTGGTCGAGGCGGGCGGTCTCGCTCTCGCGCTCGATATCGAGCGCCTGCCGTTCGGCTTCGAGGTTTCGGGTGCGGATCCGGATCATCGAATCCTGCTCGATGTCATTACGCAATTTGCGCCTGGCCTCGATCTCCTCCATCAGGCGGGTCAGACCTTCGGCGTCGAAACGGTTCGAGGGATTGAAGTGTTCGAGGTCGGTCTGGTCGAGGTCGGTGATGGCGACCGATTCGAGCTCGAGCCCGTTCTGCGCCAGCGCTTCGGCGGCGCTGGCCTTGACGCGGGCGACATATTCGCCACGCTGCTCGTGCATCTGTTCCATCGTCATTTCCGAGGCGACGGAGCGGATCGCGGAGACGAATTTGCCGGAAAGCAAGGCGTGGAGCTGTTCCGGCTCCATCGTGCGGCGTCCTAGCGTCGATGCGGCGATCGAGACGGCTTCCGTCGTAGCCTGGACGCGGACGTAGAAATCCGCCTCGATATCGACGCGCATCCGGTCGCGGGTGATGACGGCATCCTGCCTGGAGCGTACCACCCCCATCGGCAGCACATTCATGTTGACCGGCGTAAAATCGTGAATGAAGGGCAGCACGAAGGCGCCGCCATTGATCACGACACGCTCACCGAGAAAGCCGGTGCGGACGAAGGAAACCTCCTTCGATGAGCGGTGGTAGAGCCAGTTCACGATGTACACGGCAATGACGACCGCGACGATCGCGACAATGAGCCAGAGGATCAATTCACCGACCAGATTCCCCGACATGTTTTCCTCCCTTGGTCCCGACGCTTTAGCGCGCGCCGATCGCCTTGAATTTCCGTACCTGATCCGTGAGCGCCAGTTCCACCGGCAGGCGCTCCATCGAGGAGGCGCCGTAGAAGCCGTGGCAATTGCTTGTATTCCTGATGATGAAATCCGCGTCGTCAGGGGTCGCGATCGGACCGCCATGCGCGAGCACGAGAATTTTCGAATTGACGCTCAATGCCGCCTCGGCCCATGTGTCGATACGTGCCGGGCAATCTTCCAGCTTCAGCGCCGTCTGGGCGCCGATCGAACCGCCGGTGGTCAGGCCGAGATGGCAGACGACGATGTCGGCGCCGGCGATCGCCATCGCCGCGGCTTCCGCCTCGCTGAAGACGTAAGGCGTCGTCAACATGTCCTTCTCGCGCGCTTTGGCGATCATGTCGATCTCCAGCGCGTAGGACATGCCGGTCTCCTCGAGGTTGGCGCGGAAGGTGCCGTCGATCAGCCCGACGGTCGGGAAGTTCTGCACCCCGGAGAAGCCAAGCCCCTGCAACTGATCGAGGAAGAGGTCCATGTCGCGGAACGGATCGGTGCCATTGACGCCGGCGAGCACCGGCGTTCGGCTCACGACCGGGAGCACTTCGCCGGCCATCTCCAGCACGATCGCGTTGGCGTCGCCGTAGGGCATCATTCCGGCGAGCGAACCGCGGCCGGCCATGCGGTAGCGGCCGGAATTGTAGATCACGATCAGGTCGACGCCGCCGGCCTCCTCGCATTTGGCCGACAGTCCAGTGCCGGCGCCGCCGCCGACGATCGGCTCGCCCCTAGCCGCCATCTCGTGGAACCTCTTCAGCAGTGCCGCGCGTTCAAACCGGGCCATGGGTCACCTCACCACTCTCCGCCGTCCGCCAACGCGCCCCATCAGGGGACGGAACGCGCTGACAGTGTTGGCGGCGAACTCGGGATCGTTGATGTGCTTCTTGACGCGAATGAGCTGGCGATTGCCGGTCTGGCGCACGGTCTGCTCGAGCGCGCGGAACAAGGCTGCGTCGGCCTCCGCGTCCCAGAACGGCTGGCCCGGCGCGTCGAGCGCGGAGACGCCGCCTTCGGGAAGGAAGAACCGCACCGGACCGTCCATCTGGTTGAGCCGCTCGCCGATCCATTTCCCGATCCGCCCGTTCTCTTCCGGCGTGGTCCGCATCAGCGTGACCTGCGGATTGTGAACGTGCAGCCTGCGCTGCCGGTAGCGTTCGGGAATCGTGTCGGGCGCACCGAAATTGACCATGTCGAGCGCGCCGACCGAGCCGACATAGGGCACCCGGCTGCGGATCACGGCGCCGAACCGGTCGTCGGTGGCCGGGAACACGCCGCCCATCAGGAAGTCGCAGACCTCCGTGGTGGTGAGGTCGATGATGCCAGCCAACTGCCCGGAATCGACCAGCTTCTCCATCGAGCGACCGCCGACGCCAGTGGCGTGGAACACGACGCATTCGAACTCATCGTTGAGGTCGGCGGCGATCTTTTGCACGGCAGGCGTCGTAACGCCAAACATGGTGATGCCGATCGCGGGAAGGCCTGAGCCCGCATCTCCTTGCCGGGCCTCGCGCGCGTCGAGGCGCGCCTTGACCATGCCCGCGAGCGCATGTGCACCGTTGGCGAGCACCACCCGCGAGATCGAATTGAGACCCTGCACGTCGGTCACCGAATACATCATGGTGATGTCGGCTGGTCCGACATAGGGGCCGACGTCGCCCGAAGCCACCGACGAGATGATGAGCTTCGGTACGCCGACGGGCAGGGCGCGCATGCCCGGTGCGACCAGCGACGCTCCGCCGGAGCCACCTGCCGAGATGATGCCGGTGATATTGCCCTGCCGGCGCAGCCAATTGACAAAGGCATCCGCCATGGCCGTCACCGATGCGCCGCGGTCAGCGCCGAACACGCTCGATCCACCGCGGCTGTGGTTCAGGGCGATCTCCTGCGCCGAGACGTCACAGGTCGAAGCCTTTCCGCTGGTGGAGACGTCGACCAGGCGGGTGCGCAGGCCGCTCTTCGCCACGATGTCGCGGATGAAGCGCAACTCTGCGCCCTTGGTGTCGAGCGTGCCGACCACCAGCACGACAGGCGGTCCGGAACTCTGGGTCGTCGCCGGTTCGCGCCTTTGTCGAGTGACCTCCTCAAGTCGCGTCACGCCCGTCGTGACGGTGCGCGCGGCAGCCTCAATGCGCGCGATCGGTACCGGCTGCGACCAGCGTGTCGGCAGCACCGGATTGGAGATGAAGATCCGCACCGGCCCCTTGCTCCGGGCAGGCTGCGGACTATCGCCCGATTCCGTCCTTGCTGGGCTTACCTCGATGTCGGCCCCGATATCGCCGTGGAGCCCGACGCCAAGCAGGCGCTGTTGCAAGTCGCGGTCGACGGCAAGCCGCGCGGACTCGATGATGCGGTTGACGCGGCCATTGACCATGATGGCGACGTTCTTGGAGATCGCGGTCGCCACGCCGATATTCTGCTCGATCACGAGCACGGACATGTCGCCGTCCTCGCCGAGGCGTACCAGCATCTCCTCGACCTGGGCGACGATGACCGGCGCCAATCCTTCGGTCGGCTCGTCCATGATCAGCAAATGCGGATTGGTCAGGAGCGCGCGCGAGATCGCGAGCATCTGCTGTTCGCCGCCGGAGAGCTGGCTGCCGCCATGGCCCTTGCGTTCGCCAAGCCGCGGGAATGTCTCGTAGATACGCTCGATCGTCCAGGGACCGCGCCGCATCCCGGCTGCGAGTTCGAGATGCTCGTTGACGCTGAGCGAGCGCCACAGCCGCCGGCCCTGTGGGACATAACCGACGCCGAGGCGCGCAATCCGGGCCGGGTTCAGCCCGGTTGCTTCCTCGCCGCGGATGTGAACCGAACCGCCACTGGTCGGTACCAGGCCCATGATGGCCTTGCACAGGGTGGTCTTGCCCATGCCGTTGCGGCCGACCACCGAGAACACGCCGCCTGGCAGCGTGATGTCGACGCCTTGCAGCGCATGCGAATGGCCGTAATAGACATCGAGGCCCTTTACCTCGAGGGCAGGCGTGGAGCGGCGCGGCTTACTCATGGCCGCCTCCGAGATAAAGCTCCTGCACCTCGGGATCGGATTCGATTTCGCGGGGCAGGCCTTCCTTGAAGATGCGTCCGTTGTGCATCATCGTCACGCTCTCGACCACCCGCAGCGCGACGTCCATGTCGTGTTCGATGATAATGTAGCCTATGTGCGCGGGCAGCGAGGTCAGTATCTGGATCAACTCGAGCCGCTCGGCCGGCGAGAGCCCTGCCGCGGGTTCGTCGAACAGCATGAAGCGCGGCGCGCCCGCGAGCGCCAGCGCGATCTCGAGCTGGCGTTGCTGCCCGTGGGCAAGTTCCAAAACGCGTTGCTCCCTCACGGCAGTCAGATGTACCGCCTGCACCAGCGCGTCGGCGGCATGCATCAGCGCGTCGTCGACGCCCGGGCGTAGCGGAGAAAAGCGTCCGCGCGACACACCGCAGCATGCAAGATAGACATTGTCCTGCACGGTGAGGCCGGGGAACAGGGCGGAAATCTGGTAGGTCCGGCGCAGGCCCCGGCGGATCCGCTCATAGGGCGGGAAATGGGTGATGTCTTCGCCGAAGAAGCGGATCGTGCCGGAAGAGGGCGGAAAATCGCCGGTGATGCAGTTGAACAGCGTCGTCTTGCCGGCGCCGTTCGAACCAAGCACCGCGCGCCGTTCGCCCGGTCGCACCGTGATGGTGACATCCGTCAGCGCCGCAAGCGCGCCGAACATCCGCGTCACGCCGCGCAGCTCCAGCGCTGCGCCGGCGCCGACCGCGAACAGGCCTTGCGCTACGCTATCCATGGCGGCTTCCATCTGATCGGGCCGGGGCGCGGGTGATGCGACGGCGCCATTGTTCCCAGAGCCCGACCACGCCGTCAGACGACCAGAACACGATGGCGAGGAAACCAAGGCCGATCAAAAGCCGGAAGCGATTGCCGTCGAGCCCGAACTTGACCAGGAAGTCGAGCGCAAAAGTGCGCAGCATGACGAAGATGAAAGCGCCGATGAAGGGGCCGATCGGCCGCGTGATGCCGCCGACCACGGCGATGATCAGGATGTCGATACAGGCGTTGACACTGACCGAGCCGGGCGAAATCTGCCGGTAGTTCCAGACCTGCAGGACCCCACCAAGGCCTGCAACGAACGACGCGACCGCGTAGGCCGCCACCCGATGCGCGTTGACATTGAAGCCGAGCGCAGCCATCCGCCGGGGATTGTCGCGAACGCCCTGCAAGGCGAGGCCGAACGGCGCGCGCGAGAGGTACTGGACCGCGAAATAGCACAGCGCAGCTGTGCCGAGCGCCAGGTAATAAAACGGAATGTCGGAGCGCCAATCCACGCCGAGAAAATGCGGGGTGGCGACGGTGTTGATGCCGGTATGGCCGTTGAAGATCGCCCAGTTCTGGTTCGTGAAGTAGTAGAACGCGGCGCCGATCGCCAGCGTGATCATGATGGTGTAGATGCCCTCGGTACGCACCGCGAGCGCGCCGCCAAGCGTGCCGAATATGGTCGCAAGCGCGAGCGCGATCGGGGTCGCGAGCCACCACGGCCAGCCCATGCTGATATTGGCGTTGCCGCTCACGCCGATGACCGCGACCATGTAGGCCGCAAAGCCCGCGATGGTGAGCTGCATCAGGCTGACCATGCCACCATAGCCTGCCAGGAACATCAGGCTGAGGGCGATGATGCCGAGGGTCAGCGTGGTGCCGAAGATCTCGATCAGGAAGAAGCCGTTGGCAATCAGCGGCATGATCACGAGGATCAAAGCCACCAGCCAAGTGGCGGGACTGTTGAGTTCCGGCCAGGCGCGACTTATCGCCCGCCGCAGCGCGGAGGCGGATTGGCTTGACTGAAGCTGGGCGCCCTGGATCAACGACATGTCATCGCCTCGCCAACAGGCCTTGCGGCCGCAGCGCCAGCACTAGCACCATGATCAGGAAGGTCACGACGATCGCATAGGTCGGGATGTAGACGGAGCCGAGCTGCTCGGCGAGACCGATGATGACGGCGCCGAGCGCAGCACCCGGAATCGAGCCCATGCCGCCGACGATCACGACCACCAGCGAAGCGAGCAGGAACCGCGTATCCTCGCCCGGTGAAATCGACTGGAAGGTGCCGCCGACGACACCGGCGACGCCGGCAAGGCCTGCACCGAGGGCGAACACGAGCACGAAGACAAGCTGGATCTGCACGCCGGTGGCGGCCAGTATGTCGCGATCGTCGACGCCTGCGCGGATGATCACTCCGATCCGCGTGCGATTGAGCGCCAGCCACATGGCAACGCCGATCACGACGGAGGCGATGAAGATCACCAGCCGCACCAGCGGATACAGCAGGTAGACCGGCTCGCCGGAGGATTTTATTGCGGTGACGAGCGGTAACTGGATCGGCCCGACCAGCCAGCTCGGCGTCTGGACCTGGTAGAAGTCACCTCCGAAGGCCCACAGCATCAGGTCGGCGAACACGATCGAGAGACCGATCGTGACCATGGTCTGCCGCAAATCCTGGCCCTCCATGCGACGAAATACCAGCAATTGCAGGAGGACGCCGACCAGCGCCACGGCAACGAATGCGACGACGAAACTGAGGACCCAGGAACCGGTCCAGGTGCTGATGGCGTATCCGACATAGCCGCCGAACAAATACAGCGAACCGTGCGCCAAATTGACATTGCGCATCAGGCCGAAGATCAGGGTGAAGCCGCTTGCAACCAGGAAATAAAGTCCACCGAGCGTGATGCCGTTGAAGATGGCGTTGAGAAACACGCGCTTCCGACCGATCGCCGCCTCAAGACCTGGTGGCCAAATCGAGAAGATCAGCCACAACAGCACGGCGACCGCGAGGATCGTGATCAACGCCCATGCCGGATGGCGTTCGATGAACCTGCTCATGCAAGTCCCCCGGCCACGGCGCTTGGCAGGGCACTCGCCAGTGCCTTAATGTCCGCCGTCTGCGCTGCCACTAACGTGCATCCTCCCGCGTCACGACCGTCTTCGGGGTCGCGTTCGGGACATCCTAACGGCGGCGGGTGGGCCGGATTTGATCGAGAGTATCTTTAATCGCCCGAGCAACGCTGCTCAGGGATGCAATACCTTGGCGGCACGGCGGTAATCGGTCGGCGCCATCCCGACATTGGCGGCGAAGAAGCGGGTGAACCCGCTCTGCGAGGTGAAGCCGAGATCAAAGCTGATGTCGGCGATCGGCGTTTCCGTTGCGACCAACGCGTCGAGCGCTTGCTCCATGATCAGCGTATTCAGGTACAGATGGGGCGTGACGCCGGTCTGGGTGCGGAAAAGCCGGTAGAAATGCGGCCGCGAAAGGCCGGATTCGCGCGCGATCGAGTCCAGTTCGATTTCGGCGCCGGGGCTTTCGGACATCAGCTTGATGGATTTTCGAACGCGAAAATCGGTAATCGTGGCGGCCGCGCGCACCGACTGCGCGGTGTCCGACTGCTGCCAGCTTTCCTCGTAACAGCTATCGATCAATTGCCTGAGTTCGCAGTCGAGGTTCCTGAGCGAAGGGGCGCCGCAGACTAAAGCGGCCGCCCTGCGAATGTGCCTGTCGAGAACATCCGTGCGTTTGAAATGCGTGCGGCCGAAACGCAGGCTTTGCGCGTTTGCGAACCAATCGTGATTGACGTAGAGCACGAAGAAGATGCCGCCGTTTGTCGTGTCCGTCGGCAAGAAGTTGTGCGGTTCCCAGGGGTTGACCGCGACGACGGAGTCCTCGCTGAGCTGCCGGCGCCGATCGCAAACGTCGATCTGCGCCGGCGTTCCGCCGACATGAAAGATCAGGTGTCCTTCGCGGTGCGCATGCACGTTGAAGGCACGGTTCAACTGATAGACCGTCGCGCGACCAAACCAGCCGTGGAAGACGGCAAGCGCTTTGCTCATGCCCTCCCTCCCGGGATGTTTTTGCTTTATTTATCAGCGTTCAACATCCGGGGAGGGAATGCAAGGGTGAGAGGGCCGCCTTGTGCAACGGCGCCCGCCGCAGCCCGGCGCGCTCGCACATGCAAAAAATAGGTCAGTACTTCTTGCACTCCGGAACGGTCCGGCCCGGCAGGCCGATCTTGGCGAACACCGCCGGATCATAGCCGAGCGTCTGGTTCACATTCGGAATCACCTTCACGACCTTGCTGAACAGGGCGCCTTTGCCGTCGTCCACGACCTCGGTCACGAAATTGGTTCCGATCGCCTGCCGGTTGGAGTCGAGCTTGATCTTGCCGTTGGGGGCGTCGAGCTCGATTTTTGCCAGCGCTTCCCTGTACTTGGCCTGGTTGTTGCTGAGGTCGCCATTGACCTGACGGAGCGCCAGGATCAGCGCCATGGTTGAGTCATAATAGTTGGTGGCGAGCAGGGAGGGGCTCGGGAACCGCTTGTTCTCCGGAAACGAGTCCTGATAGGCCTTCACGAACTTCTGCCAGCCCGGATCCTCCCAGGTATCGGCCTGGCCGCTGGCCGCGAGGGTCCCCAACAGGGCGTTCTTGGCATTGCCTTTGGCCGAGAGGATCGTTTGGTCGACCATGATCGAACCGCCCATCAGATGGGCCTTGCCGCCCGCTTGCTGGTACTGGTTCAGGAAATTGACGGCGTCGGCGCCGCCAAGACCGAGATAGATCGCGTCGACATCGTCGGGCAGGGCGGCGATGACGGAGGCGAAATCCTTCGTCCCGAGCGGAACCCATTGTCGGTTCGTGACCTGTCCCCCGGCGCCGCAAAATTCGAGCACCAGTCCGAACACCTGCGTGTAGATGAAGGAATAATCCTCGCCGACGGTTGCGATCTTGCGATAGCCCTTGGTTTCATAGGCGTACTTGCCGAGCCCGACCTGCCATTGCGCGCCGTCCATGTTGTAGCGGAAGAAGTTTGGCGCCGGGTCGACATACGTCGTCTCCTGAGCGCCGGAAGCGGCGTTGATGAAGGTAAGCTCCGGGTGGGTCTTTGCAAAATTCTTGACCGCGATGCCTTCGTCGCCGGAAAGCGGCGAGAGCAGGATCTGGACCTTATCCTGCTCGATCAGCTTGCGCACGGCGCGAATAGCGGAGTCGGGCGTCGCGTCGGTTGATGCGATGACAAACTCGAGTTCCTTGTCGCCGACCTTCTTGCCAAGCGTGTTGAGCGCGGTCTGGTGGCCGCGGATGCCGTCTTCACCGAGCACCGTATAGGTGCCTTCCAAGGTTGCGGTGACACCAACCTTGATCTTCTCCTGCGCGAGTGCAGTCCCCGAAAGCAACAGGCTGCTCAACGCAATCAGTCCCAAACTGCCCTTCAACATTGCCTCCTCCTTGTTTCGCCAATTTGTTTGCGCCCGATCGCAACGCCTGTGATCGAGCTGCGTGGACGTCGCAGGAAAGCTAGCCGATGACACCGACAGAGCGGATGTCTTCACTCCCATCTGGCTTGATCGCCAGTCTCATTTTGCATGCTGCGCTGCAACGCGCGAAAGGTTCATCACCTTCGGTGGAAACCGGCCTCTGAGTGAACGATCGCTCTTGGTGCGTAAGTTACCGGCAAGATGCCCGTGGGACGATTAAGGTTCGATCTGCGGCGATATTTAGAGCGTCATCCACCTCGATCTTGAGATAACAGACGGTGCTCTCCAGCTTCGTGCGGCCGAGCGGGAGTCGCACCGCGTGCGGGTTGCCAGTCTTGCGATGGATCTGGATAGCCTTGATGCGTCGCACTAGTG
>Ga0209069_10000740_pt1 | contig 15651 bp, 18 predicted proteins | sample Str013_2_FD_187202 | JGI IMG/M metagenome (GOLD analysis project Ga0209069, IMG submission 187202) | Freshwater sediment microbial communities in response to fracking from Pennsylvania, USA - Straight Creek_MetaG_SC_2013 (SPAdes) (version 2) | ecosystem: Environmental > Aquatic > Freshwater >...
TAGCTGCCGCCCCCCGCCATCTTATTCCGTTGCCCCCGGAATTCAAGGCACGGTGCTCCCCGCAACCCCCGGCCACCCCAATTCTTGCATTGATAATCGCATGCATTGCGCGATATCCTGAAGCTAGACCCCTGACAGCAAAGCCTTTCCCACCTAAGAACAATTAAGGCAGCACCTGAAGTTCCAGCGACAGCACGCTTCAACAAATCAGAACTGCCCGGAAACAGGACGCACACATGGATTCTTCAGTTACGCGCAAATTGGAAGCTGCAGTCAACCTGCTGATCGGACATGGTGCGCTGAAGGATCGACTGGCGCTGGCCTACAGCGATTGTCTCGCGCCGCTTGACGAACTGGAACTACCAGAAGAAACGCAGAACGAATTCGCCGAGATGTCGCAGGCCATGCACCGCGCGCGCGCGCTGCCCGGTGACAACATCGTGCGCGCCTCAATACGCAAGCTGTCCAACGAGGAAGCCCAGCGCTATGCGGCGCTGGTGGTGCGTATCTATGGCTTGCACATGGCTGATCTGGCCGCGGCGCGTGTCCCGGTACGCACCGCACCGCAACGCGGCACGACGCCGCTGGCCGCGCTGCTGGCGCTCGACAGTGCCAGTGTGAGCGGCGCGGCCCACAGCAAGGTGGCGAGCCGCGCCCAGCGTTTCTAGCGGCGGGCGCTCAATCGAGCTTGAACTCGATCGTGTCCCAGCGCGTCGTTTCCTCATGGCGGGCCTGGCGGCGGATGGCATCGACCAGCGCGCGCTCATCCCAACCCACCTGCTCGTCGGCCAGGTCGGTGATATAGCGCGGCACGGCGATTTCCTTGCCGAACCCGGCCAGCAACACCACCGGCTTGTCGCTGGCCTTGGCGTAGTTGACCTGGAAAACCAGCATCTCGCCCTGCGTGACCGCCAGGCTCCCGAGCGCCACGACCACCTCGGCGCCGTCGATCTGGCGGCGCAGGTCCTCGCGCCGCGGCTCGATGCCGGTCCCGGCCGGCGGCTTATCCGGCGTACTGCAATTGCGATAATAGAAATTGCGGGCGCTTTCCAGATACTCAAAGACGCGCAGATAATCGTCACTGGCCTGGTAGTCATGCGTGACGTAAACGCGGATGGGATCGCGCGGTGACATGGACACAGTGTACTGTGCGACCCCGGGGGTTGGAAATCCTTGCGATTGCTGGTCTACAACATTCGATACGCCACCGGCACCGGGCCGGCCTTCCACCTGCCGGTGCCGGGCGCGGGCTACCTGCGCAGCAGCCGCCGGGTGCTCGACGACATAACCCAGTTCATCCGCCGTGAAGACCCGGACCTGATCGGCCTGGTCGAGGTCGATACCGGCTCGATCCGCAGCGGCATGGTCAACCAGGCCGAGCACATCGCCGACTCGCTGGGGCATTACACCGCCTATGAATGCAAATACGGCTCGCGCTCGATCAACAACCTGGTGCCGATCGTGCGCAAGCAGGCCAACGCACTGCTGGCCGCGCCGCGCGTGACCGGCGAGCGCTTCCACTATTTCGACACCGGCATCAAACGCCTGATCATCGAGCTCGAACTCGACGACGTGTGCGTGTTCCTGGTCCACCTGTCGCTGAAGTACCGGCACCGCCAGTACCAGCTGCGCACGCTCCATGACCTGATCGCCGGCGCCACCAAGCCGGTGATCGTCGCCGGCGACTTCAATGCCTTCTGGGGCACACACGAGATTTACCTGTTCATGCACGCCTCCGGACTGCGCAGCGCCAATACCCTCGGCCTGCCCTCCTACCCGTCGCGGCGCCCGCGCGTCGAGCTCGATTTCATCCTGGTGAGCGCCGGCATCGAGGTCACGGGATTTCGCATCCCGGAAGTGCGCTTCTCCGACCATCGTCCGCTGATCTGCGACTTTGAAATCAAACGCGAAGGTGCGACATGAGCGAACCGGCCGCCTGGCAACTGACGCGCGCTGCCGATGGCATCGCCACGCTGACTCTCGATCGCCCCGGCGCCTCGGCCAATTCGCTGGCCCGCGCCGTGATGCAGGAGCTCGGCGCCCATCTCACCGCGCTGCAGGTTGAGCCGCCACGCGGCCTGATCGTGCGCTCGGGCAAGAGTTCCGGGTTCATCGCCGGCGCTGACATCCGCGAGTTCACCGAACTGCGCACGCAAGCTGAAGCACTGCAGCTGATTCGCGCCGGCCAGCAGGTGTGCGATCGGCTCGCGGCCCTGCCCTGCCCGACCGTGGCGGCCATCCAGGGCTTTGCGCTGGGCGGCGGGCTGGAGATCGCACTCGCCTGCCGCTACCGCATCGGCGTCGACGACGGCCGGCTGTCGCTCGGGCTCCCGGAAGTACAGCTCGGCATTCATCCGGGATTCGGCGGCACGGTGCGCAGCGTGCAGCAGCTGGGCATGCGTGCCGCCATGGAACTGATGCTGACCGGCAAACCGGTGCGCGCCGACCGCGCGCTGGCCATTGGCCTGGTGGACCGACTGGTCGCCGCTAGCGAGCTGGACGGTGCCGCGCGCCGCCTGATTGCCGAGGCACCGGCGCGGCAGCACGCGCCATTCGCCGACCGCCTGCTGAACCTGCCGGGCATCCGGCAGCTGATGCGCAGTGCGCTCGAAGCGAAGGTGGCCCGCCAGGCGCGCCGCGCGCACTACCCGGCGCCCTATGCGATCGTCGACCTGTGGGTGAAATACGGCGCACATGGCCGCGCTGCCTACGACGCCGAGGCCGAGTCCATTGCCAGGCTGTTCACGACCACGACCGCGCGCAGCCTGGTACGTGTGTTCCTGCTGCAGGATCGGCTCAAGGCACTGGGCGGGAAACCCGCGACGCCCATACGCCGGGTGCACGTCATTGGCGCCGGCGTAATGGGCGGCGATATCGCCGCCTGGTGCGCGCTGCGCGGCCTGGAGGTCACGCTGCAGGATCGCGAACAGCGCTTCATCGATCCGGCGCTGCAGCGCGCCGCGACGCTGTTCGACAAGCGCCTGAAGGATGCGGGCGAGCGCGCCCAGGCGCGCGACCGCCTGCGGGCCGATGTGGCGGGCAACGGCGTCCCCGGCGCCGACGTGGTGATCGAGGCCATTTTCGAGGACCCGGATGCCAAGCGCGCGCTGTATGCCCAGGCCGAACCGCGCATGCCGGCCACGGCGGTACTGGCCACCAATACCTCGAGTATCACGCTGGAGATTCTGGCCGAGAAACTGCCGGACCCGGGCCGCCTGGTGGGCCTGCACTTCTTCAACCCAGTGCCGCAGATGCCGCTGGTGGAAGTCATCCACGCCGAACATACGCATGCGGCGCCACTGGCCGCCGCCATGGCCTTTGCGCGGCGCATCGACAAGTTGCCACTCCCGTGCCGCAGCGGCCCGGGATTCCTGGTCAACCGCATCCTGTTTCCGTATCTGCACGAAGCGCTGTACGCCGCCGGCGAAGGGGTGCCGCTGGCGCTGATCGATCAGGTCGCGGTCGATTTCGGCATGCCCATGGGACCGATTGAGTTGTCCGACGTCGTCGGCCTCGATGTGTGCATGCACGTCGGTGATATCATCACGCGTGAACTCGGGCGCGAGCTGCCGCCGTTCGCCGCACGCATGCGCGAGCTGGTGGCCGCCAAACATCTCGGCCGCAAGAACGGCCAGGGCTTCTACCTGTGGAAGGACGGCAAACCGCAGCGCGCGCCGCTCACCGCCACGGCGGCCGAAGATCTCGCCGACCGCCTGATATTGCCCATGCTCAACGAGAGCGCGGCCTGCCTGCGCGAGCACGTGGTGGCCGACGCCGAGCTGCTCGACGCCGGCATCGTCTTCGGCATCGGCTTCGCACCCTTTCGTGGCGGACCGGTGCAGTACGCGCGCGATCGCGGCATTGCGAACATCGTCACGCGCCTGGGCGAACTCGAAGCGAGGCATGGTTCACGCTTTCGGCCGGACCCCTATTGGGCTTCGCTGTCCTAGCGCCGCGCTGAGCAGCGCGCCGCGGCCGCAACCGCGCAGCAGCCCACACAGTTGCCGCGGGGCGCTGTGCTACCATCCGACGCTGATTCGGGCTCCCCGGGGTTGGCAATGAGCGAAGGTCGATCCGCCGACGTGGCATTGCTGCGCAAGCTCTCGCCGCTGGACGGAATGAAGAACGATAACCTGGCGGCGCTGGCCCGCAAGGTCTCGATTCGCGAGTTGCCTGCCAATCGCATGCTCTTCAAAGAGGGCGATACCGAGCGGCGCACCTACTGGCTGATTTCCGGCATGGTCGAACTGCGCGAGGGTGAGCGCACTGTCGCGATGATCCGCGGCGGCACGCCCGAGGCGCGCGTGCCGCTGGCGCCGAAGATGCCGCGCCGCCAGGCGGCGCGCGCCGTCGACACGATTGAATACCTGGTGGTCGACGCCGATCTGCTCGACATGATGATCACCTGGGACCAGACCGGCACCTACGAGGTGGGCGAACTGCAGGCGCAGTTCGGCTCTGGCACCGCCGGCGACGACTGGATGACCACGCTGCTGCAGACCAAGGCCTTTCACCGCATTCCGCCGGCGAATATCCAGGCCATCTTCATGCGCATGCAGCGCGTCGCCTGCCGGACTGGCGAGGTGATCATTCAGCAGGGCACCGAAGGCGACTACTTCTACGCCATCGTCAGCGGCAAATGCGTGGTCACGCGCGAGACGCCGCTGAACCGCGAAGGCATCCGCCTGGCCGAACTGACCGTGGGCGACACCTTCGGCGAAGAGGCGCTGATCTCCGAGGCCAAGCGCAACGCCACCATCACCATGCTGACCGACGGCGTGCTGATGCGCCTGAGCAAGCAGGACTTCCGCGAGCTGATGAACGAGTCGCTGCAGCAGTGGGTCGCGTATCCGGATGCCCGCGAGATCATTGCCAAGGGTGGCCGCTGGCTCGACGTGCGCCTGCCCTCGGAATTCCAGAACCTGGCCATCGAGGGCGCACTGAACATCCCGCTGTACTTCATCCGCTTGAAACTGGCCACGCTGGATCGCAACGTTCCCTATGTGGTCTATTGCGATACCGGCCGGCGCAGCTCGGCCGGTGCCTTCATCCTGCTGGAACGGGGTTTTGACGCCTACGTGCTGCGCGGCGGCCTGGCCAGCGCCGAAGCGGAGCTGCGGCGGCCGAGCTGAAACGCTACATCGTATGCGTGGCTTTGTCGCCCGAGAGCGCGCCAGCCAGGTAATTCTCGATCTTGTGGCGGGTTTGGCCACGATCCTGGTCACTGAACTGCACGCCGATTCCGGCGGTGCGCTTGCCCTGCGCGCCCTTGGGCGTCACCCAGATCACGCGCCCGGCCACCGGCAGTTTTTCATCCTCGCCCATCAGGTTCAGCAGCATGAACACTTCATCGCCGATGCGATAGTTGCTGTTGGTCGGGATGAACAGGCCACCATTGCTCACGAAGGGCATGTAGGCCAGGTACAGCGCGCTCTTGTCCTTGATCGTCAGCGTCAGCAGGCCGGGCTTGGCGGTGCTGGGGCGCGGCACATCGACCCGTGGCGCACCATCGCCCGCCGGCGGCAATTCGCTGTTACGTGCTTGATTGTCTTTTGCCATCGGCCTTCAGCAGCTCGTGTTCATCGTGCCCTAGCAGCGTGGCGCCGACCGCGGCACCTGCCAAAGCACGTGCTCGAGAGCCAGCGACTTGTTGATCGAGGTCGTCGCCAGATACGCCAACTCACGTAGCTGGTCTGCCAATCGAAACAGGCCGCGTATATTCATAGACGAATCGCCCGCTGGCAAGTGCGCGCCAGTGTGCACTTTTGTGACAGAAGCTGGAACCGAAAGTTGCCCGACGATGCGCTGTGTGACCCAGTTCTCAGCGCAGACCAGCCGCAGGTCGAAGGCGTCGCGCACCCAGCGCTCGGCGGCGGCGGCGACGTCCAGGTGGCCCTGGCGCGCCTGCTCCAGAGCGCCGTGGGTGTCATCGCGCACGCGCCGCAGCTCGGCCGGAGCCACCGCCAGGGCCCGGAGCGGCGCGTTGCCCAGCACGTCCAGCACCGCCTCCCAGTCCCCGCTACCGCCGTTCTGGCGCAGCCACGCCAGGCACTCCTCGCGACCCGGCAGCTGCACGCGCAGGCGCTGGCAGCGGCTGATCACGGTCGCCGGCAGCCGTGCGCCCGCGCCGGCCACCAGCACCAGCAGCACGCCGGCGCGCGGCTCCTCCAGCGTCTTCAGCAGGGCGTTGGCGGCGTTGGCATTCAGCGCTGCAGCCGGCTCGATGACCGCAGCACTGGCCTGCGAGCTGTAGCCGGTCAGCGACAGACGGTCGCACAGCTCGCGGATCTGGTCCACCTTGATCTGCTGGGCGTCCTCTTCCAGCCCGACCAGCCACAGGTCCGGGTGGCGTTGCTCGGTAACCTGACGGCAGATCGCGCACTGGCGGCAGGGCGCGTTGGGTTCGCGGCACAGGGCCGCTTGAGCGGCCATCAGCGCCAGCTGCGTTCCGCCGCCGCCCGGCGCATCCTGGATCAGCAGGCCGTGGGGCAGCCGGTCCTGCGCGCGCGCCTGGCGGAGCGAGCGCAGCTGCGGCTCCAGCCAGAACAGCTCCGCGTTGCGGGCAGGCTCGCTCATGCCGGCAGCAGATCACGGATGGCAGCCAGTGCGCTGGCCCCCACCTGTTCGGCGCTAGGGCGCGCATCGATGACCCGGATGCGCGCCGGATCGGCCGCGGCCCGCGCCAGATAGCTCCGGCGCACGCGCTCAAAGAACTCCTGGTGCTGCACCTCGAAGCGGTCAGCAGCGCCGGCACGCTCGCGCACCCGCGCCAGACCGGTGCTGACCGGCAGATCCAGCAGCAGCGTGCGATGCGGCCAGAGATCGGCGTGCACACGCGCGGCCAGCTGATCGATCAGCGCGGGCTCGACGCCGCGCGCAGCACCCTGGTAGGCATAGGTGGCATCGGTGAAGCGGTCGCAGATCACCCAGCGCCCCGCGGCCAGCGCCGGGCGTATCGCGTTGTCCAGGTGCACGGCGCGCGCCGCGAACATCAGCAGTGTCTCGGCCGCGGCACCGATGTGTTCCGCGCCCCGGCGCAGCAGGATCTCGCGCAGCGCCTCGGCCACCGGCGTGCCACCCGGCTCGCGCGTGAGCAGCACCTCGATGCCGCGCTGCTGCAACGCCTGCTGCAGCGCGCGCGCCACGGTCGACTTGCCGGCGCCCTCGACGCCCTCGAGCGTGATGAATCGCGCCGCGCTCACGGGTGATCACCGCCGATTGCCCGATCGGGCGTGGCGCCGGTGCGCTTCAGGAACTCGTGCAGTGCCGCGTTGTGCTCAGCGTAGCTGGCCGAGAAGTGATGGCTCCCGTCGCCGAGGCCGGTGGCCACGAAATACAGCACGCGCTCGTCCGCCGGATGCAGCGTCGCGTGCAGCGAGGCGCCACCCGGCAGCGCGATCGGCGTCGGCGGCAATCCGCCGCGGGTATAGCTGTTGAAGGGCCCGTCGGCCTCGAGGTCCCGCCGCCGCAGATTGCCGTCGTAGCGCGTGCCCAGCCCGTAGATGATGGTCGGGTCGCTCTGCAGGCGCATCCGTAAACGCAGGCGGTTCACGAAAACCGCGGCGACCCGCGCGCGCTCGTCCTCGCGTCCGGTCTCCTTCTCGACGATGGAGGCCAGGATCAGCGCCTCACCGGGGCTGTTCAGCGGCAGCTGCGGCGCACGCCCCTGCCACTCCTGCTGCAGCCGCTCGTTCATGCGCTGCCAGGCCAGTTCGTAGATGCGCCGATCGCTGGTACCGGCGGCATAGCGATAGGAGTCCGGAAAGAAACGCCCTTCGGCGCCGCCGGATTTGTCCCCCAGCGCCGCCATCAACGCCGCGTCAGTCAGGTCGCGCCACTCATGGACCAGGGCGCGGTTCGCAGCCAGTGCCGCGCGCATCTGCGCCAGCGTCCAGCCCTCGACGATCGTCAGCTGCTCGAGCACCACCTGGCCAGCCCGCAGCTGCGCCAGGATCTGGCGCACATTGCCCTGCGCCGGCAGCTCATAGGTGCCGGCCTTCGCGCTGAGTTTAAGGCCGCGCAGGCGCAGGTAGATCTCGACCAGCCGTGGATGTTCGAGCACGCGCAGCTCCGCGAGCTGCACCAATACGCCGCGCAGGCTCGCACCCGGCCGCACCGTGATGCGCGTGCCGGCCGGGAGCGACGCCGCCCGGTTCATCTCCGCAGCGCACATTGACCACAGCAGCCCCGCCGCCGCGGCCAGGACCACTAGCACGCTTAAGAGCCACTTGCCCGCACTAGCTCGCCGCGCCATCGATCGCCTCCCACAGGCGTGGTAGTGAGTCCGGTACTGACAGTCGCCGGCGTTCGTACCAGTGTACGGCTTGCAAGCCCAGGCGCACATTGCTGAGCACGATTGCGCTCGCCGACAGCAGCTGCGCCGGCGTCAGCGTCTGCTCGAGTACCCTCAACCCTAAGCCAGGCGCGGTGGCCAGCACCAGCGAGCGCATGACGCCGGCAACCCCGCAACGCACGATCGGCGGCGTCAGCCAGACATCGCCCTGCACCACGAATACGTTGCTCATCGTGCCCGAGACGATTTCTCCGCCCGGGCCACACTGCAGCGCTTCGTCGACACCGGCCTCGGCCGCCGCGCGCTGCGCCAGCACCTGCTCAAGGCGGTTGAGGTGCTTGATGCCCGCCAGCGCCGGGTTGCCGCCGAGCGGCACCGGCGAACAGTGCACGCGAAACTCCGCGGCGGGCGCCGCTGGCCAATCGTAGCGCGTGAGGATGCGCGTGGGCAGCTCGCTCCCGCTCGGTCGGTAGCCGCGGCTCTGGGCCACGCCGCGCGTGACGATGAGCTTCAGCAGGCAGCGCTCGCGCCCGACTGCCAGCACCTGCGCCTCGCGCTGCAGCGTGGCGCGCTCAGGGTTAGCGATGCCGAGCCGCTCGCAGCCCAGCTGCAGGCGCGCCAGATGCCGCTCGAACCAGCGCACCCGGCCCTGGCGGCAGCTCATGGTTTCAAACAGCCCGTCACCATACTGCAGGCCGCGGTCATGGACCGGCACCGCGCTCGCCTCGCGGCCATCGACCAGCGTTGCTCGCGCGGTCACGGCGCACCGCCGAAGGCGCGCACCATGCCCTGCGCCTTGGCGCGCGTTTCATCCAGCTCGCGCTGCCAGTCGGAATCAGCCACGATGCCAGCCCCGGCGCGAAAACTGAGCTCATGCGCCCGCAGCGTCGCGGTGCGAATCAGGATATTGAGGTCCATCGTGCCATCGAGATTGACGTAGCCCAGTGAGCCGGTATACGCGCCGCGGGCCTCGCCCTCCAGCTCGCCGATGATCTGCATGCAGCGGTACTTGGGGCAGCCGGTGATCGTGCCGCCCGGAAATACCGCGCGCAGCACCTGGCCTGGTGTGATGCCGGCGCGCAAAACGCCGCGCACGTTCGAGACGATATGGTGCACGTGCCGATAGCTCTCGGTCACCATGTACTCGCTGACCTCGACGCTGCCGGCGCGGCAGATGCGCCCCAGATCGTTGCGTTCCAGGTCGATAAGCATCACATGTTCGGCGCGTTCCTTGGGATTGGCGAGTAGCTGCGATTGCTCACCGGCGTCCGCCCCGGCAGCGCCGCTGCGCGGCCGGGTACCGGCAATGGGCCGCGTTTCGACTCGTCCGCCGCGCACCCTGACCAGGCGCTCCGGCGAGGAGCACAGCAGCGTCAGGCCCGGGAGCGAGGCGTAAGCTGCAAATGGCGCCGGATTCGCGCTGCGCAAATTCTCGTAGAGCTGCGCAGCATCCTGATGAGCCCCCACATCGAGCCGCCAGCCACGCGACAGATTGGCCTGGTAGATATCCCCGGCGGCGATGTGGCACTGGGCACGCAGCACCACGTCCCGGTAGGCCTCTGCGTGCTGTTCGCTCAGGCCAGCACCCAGCGCCGTGGGCGGCGCCGGAGCCAGCTCGCCCGCTGCCGGCGGCACCGCGGCGAGCGCGGCCAGCAGCCGCTCGAACTGCGTATCACAGCCGGATTCGGCAATCACCTGGCAGCGGTCCCGCTCGTGATCGTAGACGATTGCCGCGCGCACGCGCAGCGCCACGGCACATATCGCGCCGGCCTCGAGCGCCGGAATCTGCAGGCCCGATTCGATCTGCGCCGCCAGCTCATAGGCCAGGTACAGCGCCCAGCCGCCCTGAAAGGGCAGTTCCGTGCCGCCACCGGGTTGCTGCTCGCGTTGCCACCATTCGTCAAAGGCCTCGAGAAAATTACCGCGGCCGGTGTCCCTGCCTTCGAGCCGGCCATCGCCACGCAACAGCAGCGAGTCCTCAGGCAAGCCGAATAGAATGGAGTAGCGACCGAGCGCTCCGGCGCTCGCGGCGCTATCCAGCAGCAGCGGAAACTCCGCTGGCCGCCGGGTGGCCAGCCAACGCAGCTGCGCCGGGGTCGCTGGGACTTCGCGCCTGAGCTGCGCGCGTGGCGGCATGGATCGCGGCCTTGAGCGGTCAGCCCGTCAGGCGACGCAGGATCACGGTGCCGTTGGTGCCACCGAAGCCGAAGGAGTTCGACATCGCCACATTGATGGGCATCTGGCGCGCCGTGTTCGGTACAAAATCGAGGTCGCAGTCGGGATCGGGGGTCACGTAGTTGATGGTAGGCGGCGCCACCTGGTCGCGCAGCGCCAGCACGCAGAACACCGCCTCGAGTACGCCGGCCGCGCCCAGCAGGTGGCCGGTCATCGACTTGGTGGAGCTGACCGCGAGCCGGTAGGCGTGGGCGCCGAAGGCCTGCTTGATCGCCGCAGTCTCGGCCCGATCGCCCAGTGGGGTCGAGGTCGCATGGGCGTTCAGGTACTGCACGTCCTCGGGGTTCAACGCCGCGTCGCGCAGCGCGTTGTGCATCGCGAGGCGCGCGCCGGCGCCATCCTCCGGTGGAGCGGTGATATGGTGGGCATCGCCACTCATGCCAAAGCCCACCAGCTCGGCGTAAATCCGTGCGCCGCGCCGCCTGGCATGCTCGTATTCCTCGAGCACCATGGCGCCGCCGCCATCGCCGATCACGAACCCGTCGCGATCCTGGTCCCAGGGGCGGCTGGCCTGCGCCGGTGCATCGTTGCGGGTCGAGAGCGCCTTGGCCTGCGCAAATCCGGCGATCGCCGTGCGCGTGGTGCCCATTTCAGCGCCACCGGCCACGATCAGGTCGGCATCGCCGTACTGAATTGCGCGTGCGCCCAAGCCCACGGCGTGTGTGGACGTGGTACAGGCCGTGACGACGCCAAGGTTCGGGCCGCGCAGGCCGAAACGTATTGAGATATGCCCGGCCAGCATATTGATGATGGAGCCGGGAATGTAGAACGGCGAGATGCGGCGCGGTCCGCCGGCCAGAAAGGCGTCGTGCTCGGATTCAATGGTGCTGAGGCCGCCGATGCCGGCACCCATGATCACGCCACAGCGATCGCGATCCAGGTGCTCGAAGTCCGCTCCGGAATCCTTGACCGCCTGTACGCCGGCAGCGATACCGTAGTGCATGAACGGATCCATGCGGCGCGCTTCCTTGGGCGGCAGGTAACTCTCGAGGCTGAAATTGCGCACCGCGCCGCCAAAGCGCACCGGGAAAGCGCTGACATCAAAACGGGTGATGGGTCCGATGCCGCTCTCGCCGCGCAGCGCGGCGGCCCAGGAATCGGCCACGGTACTGCCCAGTGGCGACACCAGTCCGAGGCCTGTAACGACTACGCGGCGCTTGCTCAAACTTCGGAACCTGGCAACTTGCGCAAAGCCTGGGCCGGCGCCGGCCGCAGCCGGCGCGCGCGGCTTCAGGCTTTGGCGCGACGCTCGTTGATGTAGTCGATCGCCTGCTGGACCGTGGTGATCTTCTCGGCGTCCTCGTCAGGGATTTCGATCTCGAATTCCTCTTCGAGCGCCATGACGAGTTCGACGGTATCGAGTGAATCGGCCCCGAGGTCGTCGACGAAGGAGGCAGCGTTGGTGACCTGCTCGGCCTTGACGCCCAGCTGTTCGGCCACGATCGCCTTTACTTGTTGTTCAACGTTGCTCATCTTGTTGTGACCCTCTGTTCGTATGCCAAGCCGCCCGGTCGCGCGGGCGGCGTATTGTAGGGGAACACCCCGCCCGCCGCCACCGGGAGTTTTTGCGAGTACTTGATTTTTCTGATTATTTACGATCCGTCAGCCCATGTACATGCCGCCGTTGACATGCAGGGTCTGGCCGGTGACGTAGCCTGAGCCATCCTGGCTGAGAAAAATCACCATGTTAGCCACGTCCTCCGGGCTCCCGAAGCGCCCCAACGGAATCTGCCCCTGGTAGGCGCCGCGCACGGCCTCGGGCAGCGCGCGTGTCATGTCGGTCTCGATGAAACCCGGTGCCACGGCGTTCACCGTAATGTTGCGCCCGGCCAGCTCACGCGCCAGCGCGCGCGTGAAACCGTCGAGGCCGGCCTTGGCGGCCGAATAGTGCGTCTGCCCCGGATTGCCGATCGAGCCGATCACCGAACTGATGTTGATGATGCGACCGCGCCGCTCCTTCAGCATGCGCTTGAGACAGAGCTTGGTCAGCCGGAACACCGATGAGAGGTTGACATTCAGGGTCTGGTCCCACTCCTCGGGCTTCATGCGCAGCACCAGACCGTCGCGTGCAATGCCGGCATTATTGACCAGTATCGTGGGCAGGCCTTCCTGCCCCTCGAGCTGTGCAACCAGCGCCTCGGCGCTGCCGCTGGCTGCGGCGTCATACTGCAGGCCGCGACCGCTCAAAGCCTGCTGGCTGAACCAGGCCGTGATGGCATCGGCGCCCGCCGCGCTGGTCGCCGTGCCGATCACCCGCGCACCTGCGCGCGCCAGGCCCGCGGCGATCGCCTGGCCGATACCGCGCGATGCGCCGGTCACCAGGGCGACATCAGTGTTGCTGATCAAGGGGCGCTCCTAAGGTGGTGAAGGCGTGGTCGCGGCGCCGAGCGCCGCCTGCAGTGTCGCGCTGTCTTCCAGCGCGAGGCAGCTGATCTCGGGTCGGCGATCGATACGCCGGTTCAGCGCGGTGAGCACTTTCCCCGGCCCGCACTCGATCAGCAGGCGCGCGCCGCGTGCCGTCAGCGCCAGCACCGTGGCCGTCCAGCGCACCGGGCTGGCGAGCTGGCGCACCAGCAATGCGCGGATGCCTTCGGGGTCGCGGTGTTCATCGGCATCCACCGCGCTCAGGTAAGCGATGCGGGGCGCGCTGAGTTTTACTGCCGCCAGCCGCGCCCGGAATTTTTCGGCGGCGCCGCGCATCAGCGACGAGTGCGCCGGCACGCTCACCGGCAGCAGCATCGCGCGCTTGGCGCCGTGGCTCTTGGCCGCGGCAATCGCCCGCGCCACGGCGCTGGCCGTGCCAGCGATCACGATCTGACCTGGTGCGTTGTAATTTACGGCTTCGACCACCTCGCCGGCAGCGGCCTCGAGGCAGGCCTGCTCGGCGTCCCGATCCTCGAGTCCGAGCAGCGCCGCCATCGCGCCGCTCCCGGTGGGCACGGCCTCCTGCATCAGGCGCCCGCGATCACGCACCAGCACGATGGCGTCTGAAAACTCGATCACGCCCGCACACACCAGCGCCGTGAACTCGCCCAGACTGTGACCCGCGACCTGCCGTGGCAGGGCACCGCCCTGCTGCTGCCAGACGCGCCAGGTGGCGATGCCCGCGCACAGCATGGCCGGCTGCGTACACTCGGTCTTATTCAGCTGTTCCATCGGACCGGTGCTGACCAGCTGCCACAGATCGTAGCCCAGCACGCCCGACGCTTCGCTGAAGGTGCGCCCGACCACCGCGTGCGTGGCCGCGAGTTCGCCCAGCATCCCCACGCTTTGCGAACCCTGACCTGGAAAGACCAAGGCTATCGACATGCCCCCGATTATAGCGGCTAGTCAGCTTGGCCTGCGCCACAGCGTCAGACCCGCCAGCACGGCGAGTGTGGCGAGTGCGCCCAGCGCGCCGTATAGGTGAGCTGCAGGCACCACCGGAAAGGAGGACACCACGAGACTCGCGCCGGTGTAGTGCTCGCGCGCCAGCTTGGCAGCGAGTGCCACCAGCAGCAGCCAGCCGCTGACTTCACGCCGGTGCGCACCCTGCACCGCGCCCACGGCCCACAGGCCGTGCAGCAGCCCGGAAATGCCGGCATACCACTGGACCTGGGGCGCCAGCCACCACAGGCCCGCGTCGATCGCTGCCATGGTGCCCACGGCGATGAGCAGCCAGGATCGGGCGCTTAAGCTGCGCGCATACAACGCCCACAGCAACAGCAGCGCGGAACCGTCCAGCAGCAGGTGTGTCAACCCTAAGTGCACGAAATGAGCACTGAGCAGCCGCCACCACTCGCCCCGCAGGATCGACGCGCGTTCATAACGCAGCGCCAGCAGCCACGGCGCGCCGCCCACAGCGCACAGCAGCAGCGCCAGCGCCGCCAGCAGGGCCCAGCCGTAGCCACGGTCGCAATTGAGCGACTGGCGCCATGACACCGGCGGTATGGCGGAATCGCCGCCGCGCTCATTTGTTATGATCTTCGCCGGCATCTGCAAGCGCCCCAGGGCATGGAATTGACATGAAACAGTGTACTGCTCCAGGCACCCGGCCACGCGCCCGGCATGCCGGCTTCACGCTCATCGAAATCATGGTAGTGGTGATCATCATCGGCCTGCTGGCGGCCGTGGTCGTGCCGCAGTTCCTCGGCCGCGTCGATGATGCGCGCATTGCCAAGGCCAAGCAGGACATCCAGGCGATGCAGACCGCGCTGACGATGTTCAAGCTCGACAACTTCGTGTATCCGAGCACCGATATGGGCATCAAGGCGCTGGCGCAGAAGCCCGATGCCACCACGATCAAGAACTGGCGCCCCGGCGGTTATCTGCAGAAGGTGAACAAGGACCCCTGGGGCAACGACTATGTTTACGCGATGCCCGGCACCCACGGCGGCGACTACGAACTGTATTCGCTGGGCGCTGATGGCCAGCCCGGAGGCGAAGGCATCAATGCCGATATCGGCAACTGGAATCTGGATCAATAGGAGCCGCCGTGCGCGGCCGCGGCTTTACGCTGATCGAGCTGATGGTGGTCATCGTCATCATCGGCCTGGTCTCGGCCGGCTTTCTGCTATCGATCGGCGCAACCGGGCGCGACAGCCAGCTGGAGCGTGAACGCGACCGGCTGACCGCGCTGATCGACTACGTGCGCGAGCGCGCCGCGCTGCAGACCGTCGAGTACGGCCTGCGCTGCGACCGGCGCGGCTACCAGTTCGTGATGTACGACTCGCGCCAGGCGCTGTGGGCCGAGGATCCGCTCGATGACTCGCTGCGCGCACGCACTCTGCCCGCAGGCTTAGGCATCGCGCTCAGCGTGGAGAACAAGGCCATCGCGCTGCCGGCGGGGACCGACCCGGACCGGCCGCACCGGCGCGACGCCAGCGTCAAAGGCTCGCTGCCGGATCTGACGCCGCAATTGATGCTGTATTCCAGCGGCGATCTCACGCCCTTCAAGCTGACCATCGAGCGCACCGGCACCGGGCGCAGCACCGTGGTGAGCAGCGGTGCGCAGGGCAAGGTCGAAAGCGGTGCCATCATCGAGGCCGCGACTTGAGCCGCAACGCTGCTGCCGGTTTCACGCTGATCGAAGTGCTGGTGGCGCTGATGATCGTGGCGCTCGGCATGGGCGCGGTGCTCTCGGC
>Ga0209069_10000741_pt1 | contig 15643 bp, 14 predicted proteins | sample Str013_2_FD_187202 | JGI IMG/M metagenome (GOLD analysis project Ga0209069, IMG submission 187202) | Freshwater sediment microbial communities in response to fracking from Pennsylvania, USA - Straight Creek_MetaG_SC_2013 (SPAdes) (version 2) | ecosystem: Environmental > Aquatic > Freshwater >...
GCAAGAGCTACAGCAAGTTCGTCGGCGCGTCCTTCGTGGACGACGGAGTGAGCTGGGGCAACTGGATCAAGGGCGTGCTGCCCAAGGGCGGCAACCTCCTGTTTCTCAGCGGCCCAGCCGGCAACAGCCAGGGCCTCGATGAGCTCAAGGGCATGAAGCAGGTGCTCGACGACAGCTACAAGTTCATCAACCCCGCGCCCTTCGACGTGACGAACTGGGATCCGGCGCTCACCCAGCAGGTGTTGACGGCCGAGATCGCCAAGAACCCCAAGATCGACGTGATCGTTTCCGACTTCGGCCCCTCGCTGGTCGGCGCGCTTCCCGAGTTCAAGAAGTCCGGCCGCTCGATCCCCGCGCTTGCCACGTCTGACGGCAACTCGCTGGGCTGCTACTGGACCGACAACAACAAGGACAATCCGGACTTCAAGCTGCTGACTGTTGCCACCGGCACCGACAATGTGCGGCTGGCCGTTCAGTGGGCCGTAGCCACTGCGACCGGCGGCAAACTTCCGTCCGAGCAGGTCTTCAAGGCGCCGACCTTCGAGGATTCTGTCTCGGGCAAACCCAGCCCGGTCCAGTGCCGCAAGGACCTTCCGGGAGCCATCTATCTCTCGTCGGGCGTCTCGGCGGAAGACCAGGCCAAGGCTGTCGGCAAGTAGTTGCCAGCTTGCACCCGGAGCGAGAGATCGCTCCGGGGATGTCTTTGATTGAACAACCACGAAAGATGGTTGCGCGAAAAAGCGGAATAGGTTTGTGACGCTCGAGCAGGTCAAAGCGCAAAGCCTCGATACGGCCGCTGCCGCTCCCGGCGCCGTGATCCTCCGGCTGTCCAACATCTCGAAGTTCTATTCCGGCGTGCCGGCGCTGCTCAATGTCAGCACCGAGTTCTACGAGGGTGAGGTTCACGCCATCCTCGGCGAGAATGGAGCCGGCAAATCGACCCTAATGAACATCATTTCCGGCGCGCTGCACCCGGAGGTGGGGGCGATTGATTTTGCTGGCCGGCGGATTTTGGCGATGTCGCCGGAGTCCGCCGCGAACCTCGGCATATCAATATCCTTTCAGCATCCCGCTGTGCTCGACGACCTGTCGGTTCTGGAGAACTTCCAGGTCGCGCTGCCACCATCGGTTTTCGCCGGCCGGTCAGCCGCAGACGTCGCAAAGCAGGCCATGGACGCCGTGGGCCTGCACCTGCCCTTGCGCACCCGTGCCGACGCTCTGACCGTGGCGCAGAAGCACCTCCTGGAAATCGCCAAGGCCCTGGCCATCAGGCCCAAAGTGTTGATCCTCGACGAGCCGACGGCCTCGCTCGACCAGGCCGGGACGGACATGCTTTTTGGCCGCATCCGTGAGGTGGTGAAGGCCGGAACATCGGTGATCTACATCACCCACCGCCTGGCGGAACTTCGGCAGATCGCGCAACGTGTGACGGTGCTGCGCGACGGAAAACTGCGCGGCTCCTCGCTGGTGAGCAAGATCACCGATGCCGATCTCTTGAGCCTGATCGTCGGCCGGACACTCGGCTCGGCCTTTCCACCAAAGGCGCCTGATGCCGCCAAGGACGTCAACTTTGCGGTCGCGTCGTTGAGCGGGGCGAAGTTCGCCGACATCAGTTTCGAAGTCTCGCGCGGCCAGATCATCGGGGTGGCCGGGGTATCGGGCAACGGCCAATCCGAGCTGATGCGCGCGCTCGCCGGGTTGCAATCATCCAAGGGGACAATCCATCTCAAGGGCCGCTCCCTTACCAATCGCGACCTGCTTCGCGAAGCCGCCTTCATGCCGTCGGACCGGCACGCCGAGGGGCTGGCCGGCAGCCTGACAGTTCGAGAGAACGCATCCTTCGCGGCCCTGGAGAAATTCGCGACGTTCGGCGTGCTCAGCCACAAGAAGGAAATGCTGCAGGTTACAACGACCTTCAAATCGCTGGCGGTAAAAGCGCCGAGCACCGAGGCTCAGGTTCTTTCGCTCTCGGGCGGCAACCAGCAGAAAGTCGTGATGGCGCGTGCGCTCCTCTCGGAACCGGGCCTGATCGTGGCCGATGAGCCGACCCAGGGCGTCGATGTTGGCGCGCGTGCGGAAATCTACCGCATCCTGCGCGAGGTCTCGAATTCCGGCACGCCCGTCATTGTCAATTCCTCGGACGCGGCGGAACTGGAGGGGCTGTGCGATCAGGTGGTCGTCATGTCGCGCGGCCGGATCGTCGAACGGCTGAACGGCGATGCGGTCAAGGAAGACCGCATCGTTGCCGCCGCTGTGCAGGCCGAAAGCCACGCGCATGAGGCCGGCTCGGCGGCGGCCGCCAAGTCGGCAGGTGGCGGCTGGCGGCATTTTCTGCAATCGGATAATGCCCCGGCCGTTCCGCTGGCCATCGTGACTGCACTGCTCGGGCTCTATGTCTTCGCCCAGAACTCCAACTTTCTCTCCGCCTACAACATTTCCAACATCCTGCTGCTGGCGACGGCCCTGGGCTTCATCGCCCTCGGCCAGACCATTGCGCTGCTGATGGGCGGCATTGACCTGTCGGTCGGCCCGCTCGCCGGGTTTCTGGTGGTGGCCGCCTCGTTCTTCATCAACGAGGGCAAGCCGCCGTTGATGATCGCGGCTGGCTTTGCCTTGATGTTCGGTCTGGCTCTCGCCGCCGGGGCCATCAACGGCTTGCTGATACGGTTCGCCAACTTCACGGCGATCGCGGCCACCCTGGCCATGTATATCGGCCTGCAAGGCATGAGCTTTCTGCTGCGCAATGCGCCCGATGGCTACATCAACGCCGCCGTCACCGATGTCATCAACTGGCAGATCGGGCCGATCCCTCTCGCCTTCGTTGTGCTGGTCGCCTTCGCCCTTCTGGGGGAATACGCGCTGCGCAACTGGCGGCTCGGCTGGCGATTGCGCGCGGCCGGCTCCAACGAAGATTCGGCGCGGCGCATCGGCGTGCGGATTGATCGCACATTCGTGACCGGCTACATCGCGTCGTCGCTGCTGACGGCCTGCGGCGCAATTGTGCTGATGGCCCAGATCGGCGTCGGCGACCCCAAGCAGGGCGCAAGCTACACGCTCTCAAGCATCACGGCCGTGGTGCTCGGCGGCACATCCTTGCGCGGCGGGCGCGGCACCTTTGTCGGCACGGTGCTCGGCGCCGTCCTGCTGATGGAAGTGCTCAATGCTGTGGCCTTCCTGGGGCTTTCGGAACAGTACCAATACCTGTTCCAGGGCGCGCTCATCCTGGCGGCAGCGGTCATTTATTCAACGGTACGCAGACGGACGGCAACATGACCAGCAAGCCAAGAATTGCTTTCGTGGGAACGGGAGCGCAAGGGGCGTCAATCGGCGCCGACTTTGCGCTGGCGGGGCACGACGTCACATTCATCGAGCAGTGGCCGGCGCATGTCGAGGCGATCCGCGCCAACGGCATCACCGTCAACCTGCCGTCCCGCACCATCAATGCCAAGGTGCCGGCGTTTCATTTCTGCCAGGTGGCAGAGATTAAGCAGCCGTTCGATCTGATTTTTCTGATCGTCAAAGCCTACGACACGACGTGGGTGAGCCATATGGTGAAGCCCATCCTTGCCAAGGATGGGTTTGTTATCGGTCTGCAAAATGGCATGACGCATGTGGACATCGCATCCGTTGCCGGCCCCGAGCGGACCATCGGCGCGGTGATCGAGATCGCCTCCAATATGTGGGTGCCCGGCGTCACCAACCGGCAGAACGACCAGGAGGAATCCTGGTTCGCGCTTGGCGCCGTGGACCCTGAGCAGCAGCATCGGGTGGAGGATGTCGCCGAGCTGCTGCGTTGCTCTGGCCGTGTCGAGGTGATGGACGACATCAAGTCGGCCAAATGGATGAAGCTGGTGGTCAACGCAGCTGAACTGATCCCGTCGGCCATTCTCAATATGCCGCTGGGCGATGCCGCGCGCTTTCCCGGCTTTCTGGAGGTGATGCGCCATGCGGGGTACGAAGCCATGCGGGCGGCGCTTGCCGATGGCGCGTCGGTCATACCGATCATCGGCTTACCGCAAATCACAACCAACGACCCCGACCGTTATGTCGACCAGATATTCGACGAGGTGCTGAAGACGTTCTCCCGGCCCGATACCCTGACCTGCTCGTTGCAGGATTGGCGCAAGGGGCGGCGCGCGGAAATCCAGGAGGTCAACGGCCACGCGATTGACGTGCTGCGCGCCCATGGCAGCGAGGCGCCGGTCAACCAGCTAGTGGTCGGGATGGCCTATCAGATCGAGAGCGGCGAGCTTGAGGCAGGCCCGAAAAACGCGGCGGCGCTCATCGAATGCTTGAAAGTGAAGCGTTGAGGAGAGCCCCATGGCCGAACGAATTTACGGTTCGCATCACATCGGCATCACGGTCCCCAGCATCGAGGAGGGCATTGCGTTCTTCGAGAGGGTGTTCGGTGCCGTGGTTCTGTTCCGCACCGGCCCCTTCGATGTCGATGACGCCTTCATGACCCGGCGGCTCGGGGCGGCACCTGGCACCAAAATCCGCGATCTCGTCTTTCTGCGCTGCGGCGATGGCCCGAGCATCGAACTGTTTGAATACAGCGGCGAGAACTCCAAGGCCCGGCCGCCGCGCGTTTCGGAGGTTGGCGGCATGCATCTGTGCTTCGAGGTCGAGGATGTATTCGCCTCCGCCGCGCGGCTGAAGGCTGAGGGCATCGAACTGCTGGAAGGCCCCAACACCGTGACCGAGGGACCGCTGGCCGGTTTCAATTGGATCTATTTCAACACCCCCTGGGGCCAGGCTTTGGAAATCGCGAGCTTCGACAAGCTCGGCTACGAGAAAGACACCCCGCACCGCGCATGGCGGGCGAAGCCGTAATAAGATGACATTGAGGAGATGAGATCATGAAAGCCGTTCGATTTCACGCCGCCCGCGACATTCGCGTCGAGGATGTGCCCGCCCCATCCGCGCGGCTCGGCGCAACGGACGTGCTGGTCAAGCCGCTGGTCACCGGCATCTGCGGCACCGATCTGCACGAATATATCGCGGGGCCCATCGTCACCCCGGTCAAGCCACACGTCTATACCGGCGCCAGCAACCCGCAGATTCTCGGGCACGAGTTCAGCGCCATCGTCCTCGACAAGGGCGCCGATGTTGACCACGTCAAGGCCGGCGACCGCGTCTCGATCCAGCCGCTAGTCTCGCCGCGCAACGACTATTACGGCCGCCGCGGCCTCTATCACCTCAGCGAAAGCATGGGTTGCGTCGGCCTCTCCTGGCCCTGGGGCGGCATGGGGGAACTGGCCGTGCTCAACGACTACAACGTGGTCCCCGTGCCCAAGGGTGTGAGCGACTTGCAGGCCGCCATGATCGAGCCGGCCGCCGTCGCCGTCTACGCCGTCGATCGCGGCGGCGTTCGGGCGGGCTCGACGGTTCTCATCTCCGGTTGCGGCCCCATCGGCGCCCTGACGCTGCTCGCCGCCAAGGCCGAGGGCGCCAGCCCGATCTTCGTCAGCGAGCCCAATCCGCACCGCTTCGCCAAGGCCAAGGAGTTGGCGCCCGATTGCATCGCGATCAATCCGTTGACGGAGAACTTGCAGCAGATCATCAAGGACCGCACTGATGAGGGCGTCGGCGTTGACGTCGCCATCGAATGTGTCGGCCTGGAAGCCAGCCTCAACGCCTGCGTTGCCGCCGTGCGCCGCCAGGGTCGGGTGGTGCAGACGGGGCTGCATCTGAAGCCCGCCAGCGTCGATGCCATGTTGATGGCCCTGAAGGACATCACGCTTGAGGCGACTTGGTGCTATCCGGTGCAGAGCTGGCCGCGCATCATCCGCATGGTGGAATCCGGCAACTTCCCCATCGAGAAGGTCATCACCGCCCAGATCGCCGCCAACGATGTTGTGCCGCAGGGTTTTGAAGCCTTGCTCGACAAGGGCGGCAAGCATCTCAAGATTCTCGTCAGCCTTTAAGGAGCCATCTCATGCGCGCCCTCATATTTGAAGCCCCCGACAAGCCGGTCATCGTCGATAAGCCAATGCCCGGCATCAAGGATACCGAGGTGCTGATCAAGAGCCGCACCATCGGCATCTGCCATTCCGACTACGAACTGTTGGCCGGCCGCTACATCATCCCGATTTCCTATCCCGTCACACCCGGCCATGAATGGTGCGGCGAAATTGTCGAGGTCGGCAAATCCGTGAAAGGCTTTGCCAACGGCGACCGCGTGGTCGGCGAGTGCGTGGTGCGCACGCCCGAGCGGCTGCATCATTTCGGCTTCTCGATGGATGGAGCGGACCGCGAGTTCTTCAACGTCAACCCCGAATGGCTGCACAAGCTGCCGGACACTGTGGACGACGCCAAGGGCTCGCTCATCGAGCCGTTCACTTGCGGCTTCCACGCCATCAAGCGGCTCGGCGGCACGGACGCCAGCCAGACCGTGGTGATCTCGGGCGGCGGCACCATTGGCCTGGTATCAGCCGCCGCCGCCATTGGCATGGGCGCGCGGACGATCGTGGTCGATCCCATCGCGCGCCGCCGGGAGATCGCGCTGAAGCTCGGCTGCACCGATGCGGTTGATCCGTCCAAGGGCGATGCAGCGGCGCAGATCAAGGAACTGACCCACGGAAAAATGGCCGATCTGGTGGTCGAGGCCGCCGGTCACGACGCCTCGCTCGCCAGCGCGCTCGATTATGTGGGCCAGGACGGGCGCGTCGCCATGGTGGGCATTAACATCGGGAAGAAATTCCCGGTCGCGCTCGGTCAGATCATGATGAAGAACCTGACCGTGAAGGGCTCGATCGGTTCGCCCGGCGTGTGGCCCGCCGCCATCCGCTTTCTGGAGCGCACCAAGCTCGACCTGTCGCCCATCCAGACCCACCGCTTTCCGCTCGAAAAGGCTGTCGAAGCCTTCGCGCTCGGTGCCGACGCTACAAAGTGCATCAAGGTCACACTCACCACCGGGGCTCACTGATCATGGCCTATCGCGCACTCATCGCCGGCGTTTCCGGCATTGTTGGCCGGCACCTGGCAGAGCACCTGCTTGACACGCCTGGATGGGAGGTCACCGGACTGTCGCGCCACGCCCACGACCTGCCCAAAGGCGTCCAGCACATCGCGGCCGACCTCACCGATGCCGCCGGCGTCAAGGCGGCACTGAAGGGCGTCAACGCCAGCCACGTCTTCATCACCACCTGGTTGCGCCAGGCGACCGAGGCCGAGAACATCAGGGTCAATGGCGGCATGGTGGCCAACCTGCTGGATGCGCTGGCGGATCAAAAGCCTCAGCATGTCGCGCTGGTCACCGGCCTCAAGCACTATCTCGGGCCGTTCGAGGCCTATGCCAAGGCCAAGCCGGTCACGCCCTTCCGCGAGGAGCAGGCGCGGCTGCCCTACGAGAATTTCTACTACGAGCAGGAAGACGTGGTCTTCGATCGCGCCAAGCGCATGGGCTTCACCTGGACCGTACATCGTCCGCACACACTCATCGGCTATGCGGTGGGCAACGCCATGAACATGGCCGCGACTTTGGGCGCCTACGCCGCAATCTGCAAGGAGACCGGCAAGCCCTTCGTGTTCCCCGGCTCGCCGGAACAGTTCACGGCCTGCGTCGACATCACCGACGGCCGCGTGCTCGCCAAGCAGCTGGCCTGGGCCGCGACGACGCCAGCCGCCGCCAACCAGGCGCTCAATATCACCAACGGCGAAATCTTCCGGTGGAACTGGATGTGGCCCAAGCTCGCCGCCAATCTCGGCGTGCCCGCCGCCGCCTATCCAGGCAAGCCAGTTCCGCTCGCCGAAAGCATGGCCGGCATGGAGCCCACCTGGGACAAGATCGCCGCCGCCAAGGGCCTTCAGCGGAACAGTCTCAACACCGTCGCCTCCTGGTGGCATTCCGACGCCGACCTTGGCCGCACCATCGAGAACTTCACCGACATGACCAAGGCCCGCGACCTCGGGTTCCTGGCCTATCAGAACTCGGTGCGCTCGTTCACTGATGCCTTCGATAGGCTGCGGGCGAACAAGATCATACCGTGAGCCCGGACGTTCCGGGCTACTGAACCCGTAGCGGGAGCAAAAAGCTGTCGCCAAGTACGTCGAGCCCGGCGTTGAGTATCGTTCCGGAAGCTAACAGCTCAGGCATTCGGACGGCGGCGCAACACAGGCGATCCAGCACACTGGCGGCCGCAGCATCCCTCGTCTTAGGTCCGGCTGCTTACGTCGTCTGGGCATTCAGCGGAAACGCGCAATTGGGCGCCGGCTACGGCACAAGCAACCGCCGTTTTGCATGGGGAAACGGGCGCAAGGTATCGGCACCGGGATGCCGGTCGCGCGATGGCAGCGAAACGGGTTGCGGCCGTCCCGTGCGCGCGGCCTCTTCCAGTGCGCGCATGATCGCGACATCGGCCAATCCGTCCTCGCCGTCCGCTTCGGGGCGCACGCGATTCAGGATGCAGTCAGAGAAATAGGCCGTCTGGCCACTGAAGTTGTCGACGTGCGGAAAGTCCTGTTCCGTTGACTTCCCGTCAACGGTCAAGACCAACCGTCTCGCCGTTTCGAAGCGGTAGCCAGGCGAGGCCTCGAGCGTGCCTTTGCTGCCGTGGACGGTATAGAACTCAGCCATATCAGCACCGAAACTGACAAGGAAGTTGGCCATCCGCCCGCCGGGAAAACGCAGGGTGGCGGCGAAGGTCTCCTCGATCTCGGCAAAGCGCGGGTCGTTGCCGCCGCGCCCAGTCATGGCCATCACCTCAACAGGCTCGCTGGCGAACAAATGGCGCGCGGCGTTGATGCAATAAACGCCGAGGTCTTGAAGCGGGCCGCCCCAATGCGCGGCCTGTAGCCGGTGATTGCGTGGGTCGGACTGGAACGAGAATACAGACGAGAACATGCGCGGCTCGCCGATCGCGCCCGAGCGCACCAATTCCATCGCGGCGATGGTGCCCGGCTCGGTGTGCAGCCGGTAGGCAGTCATGAGCCAGACGCCGGCTTTGCCGGCAGCCGCGATCATGGCTTCGCATTCGGCAACCGTGACGGCCAGCGGCTTTTCGACCAGCGCGTGCACGCCAGCCCGGGCGGCGCGAATGGCATAGTCGGCGTGCTGAGAGTTCGGCAAGGCGATATAGACGGCGTCGACTGTGCCTGATGCGAGCATGGCGTCATACTGGTCGTAGCTGTAGACGGCCGGCACGGCATGGAAATCGGCCAGCGCCTTGGCCCTTTCGAGGTTCCCGGACACGATTGCGGCGATCTCGGAATTGCCGGTCTGGGCGACTCCCGGCATGAACGCCTCTTGCGAAATCCAACCGGCGCCAACGACGGCATATCTGATCTTCTTCATGAAACGCCCCTTTTGCGCATTGGGAAGTCATAAAGTCGGATTGGCAATCGTGGCAATTGATCCGGCCGAAATGATCAAGGCGGCAGAACTTGCGCTCCGCCGCCTCGTTCGTTCGTCACAAGACCGTCAGCTCACTTGCCGATGCAGGTGGCGACGTTCTCGGGCGTGCAGACGTCGAGGCCCGTATAGGTCGGGTCCTTCGGATTGCCCTTGCCTTCCTTGATGGCAAGCAGCGCCTGCATGGACTTGTAGCCCATCTCGAACGGACGCTGGCCAACCTGGCCCAGGCTCAGGCCTTCCTTCATCTGGTCGAGCTGAACGGGCAGGGTGTCGGCGACGACGAGGGCGAGCGCCTTCGAAGCGATCTTGTCCTTGTACTTAGCGACGGCGGCGCGGTTGGCGTCGGGGATGAACTGCGGGAAGCCGCCGGTCGGGATGAAGGCATCGAGATTGGGGTTCTTGGCCATGATGTCTTCGAACTGCTGCACCGAGCGCGGGAAGTCGTCGTCGGTATAGAGCGGGCATCCGTCGATCTCCTTCCAGCCGTTCTGGCCGGTCAGGCGTTCGCCCGGAGACTTCTCGGAGGCCTTGCCAGCGAGCGTATCTCGGATGCCCTGCATGCGCTCATTGTGGTTGGCCGCAGCCGCGCCGCCCGACTGGATGCAGACCGTGCCGCCCTTGGGCTTGATGGCCATGGCGAGCTTGGCGAGGTTGACGCCGATTTCGTAGTTGTGCGTGCCGATATAGGCGATGCGCAAACCCTTGCTGTCGGGCAGCAGATCCGAATCCCAGGTTGTCATGGGAATGCCAGCGTCCTTGGCGGCCTGCGCGGCAACGGCCATGGCTGCGGCGTTCGACGGTGAGACGGCGATGCCGTCGACCTTCTTGGCCACGAGGTCCTGGACGATAGCGACTTCTTCGTCGCCGCCGCCGTGCTCGCCGGGGCCGATATAGACGCATTCGAAGGCGCCGTTCGATTCCGCTTCTGCCTTCTTGCAGCCGTCACGGGCCTGGTCGAAGAAGGGGTTGTTCATGTTCTTGGGCACCAGCGCGAACTTGTACTTCGCAGCGTCGGCCACGCCAGCCGTCAGGCTGGCGGCCAGCAATGCGCCGGCGGCCGTCAAAAGCATCGTCCTCATTGTCGTCATCCTCCAGTTGCTTCACAAAATCCGCCGATTGATACCGGTCGGGAACTTCTAACGCTGCCGCTTGGGCAGGATCTGATCGATCCAGGCCTTGATGAGCGGCTTGCCGCCGCTCTGCATGCCAAGCAACACCGCCAGAATGATGAAGGAGCCGACGAACGCTCCTTGCCAATTGGAATCGACGCCCGCCATCAGAAGCGCATTGCGGATGACCTCAAGCAGTGCCGAGCCAACGACAGCGCCGAAGGCCGTGCCGTAGCCGCCGGCCAGCACCGTGCCACCGATGATGGTGCCCGCGATGACGCGCAGCTCGTAGGACTGTCCCATGGCGTTGATGGCCGAGCCCTGGTAGCCGAGCAGCAACAGCGCCGCGACCGAGGTGCAAAAGGCAGAGAAGACGTAGGCGAGGAACTTGATGAGGTCGACAGGCACGCCGGTCAGACGCGCCGCCTGCTCGTTGCCGCCGATCGAATACAGATGCCGCCCGATCGGCTTATAGTTGAGCGCATAGCCCAGCAGCAGCGCCATCAGCACCATGGCCCAGAAGTGGGACGAGAGCTCGGGCATCCAATCGGGCGCCCAGCCGGCTGGCGCGTGCAGCGGCCACTTGGCCTGGCCGATGGCCTTCACAATCGGCGCGTCAGGCCCAAATTGATAGAGCATCTGGTTGCCCGAGAAGACCACGGCCAGTGAGCGGGCGATCGAGAGCATCCCAAGCGTCACGACAAACGAGGACATGCCGACATAGGCGATCAGATAGCCATTGATTGCGCCGCACACGAGCCCGGCCATCAGGCCCATGGGAAAGGCGATGTACCAGGGATAGTGCCAGGTCAGGAACAGGCCGGCCACGATCACCACCAGGCCGACCACCGAACCGATAGAAAGGTCGATGCCGCCGGTGATGATGACCACCGTCATGCCGAGCGCCATGATGGCGAAGGGCGCGAAATTGCGGGTCATATTGGAGAGATTGGCGGCGCTGCGGAAGGCCGGCTCCTGGTAGGCCATGTAGGCGTAGAGCAGCGTCAGCGCGATCGTCACCCAGAAGGCCTGGGCAGCGATCAACCGGGCCCACAGGCCCTGCTCTTTGAGGCCCGTCACCTCGCCGATAGCGGCGTGGCCGGTTTCCGCCACGGCGGCCGGTTTGATGTCAAGCTGCACGGATCGCCCCCGTAATCAGACCGGTGATCTCCTCCGGCGACGTCTTGGACGTATGCTTGTCGGCAACCTTGGAGCCGCGGCGCATGACGATGATACGGTCACTGACGGCGAACACGTCGGGCATGCGGTGGCTGATCAGCATGACGGCGACACCCTGCGCGCGCATGCGCCGGATCAGCTCCAGCACCTCGGCCACCTGGCGCACCGAGATGGCGGCGGTCGGCTCGTCCATCAGCACCAGCTTGGCGTTGGAGAGCCGCGTGCGCGCGATGGCGACTGCCTGGCGCTGCCCGCCCGACATTTTCTTTACGAGGTCGCGCGGCCGGGTCTCGGACTTCAGCTCGGCGAACAGATCGGCGGAGCGGTCAATCATGGCCTGCTTGTCCAGCGTGTCAAACGGCCAAGTGCCCTTGCGGATCTCGCGACCGAGAAACACATTTTCGGCGGCAGTCAGGTTATCCGCGAGCGCCAGATCCTGGTACACGACCTCGATGCCCTTTGCGCGCGCCTCGACCGGACGCTGAAAATGGCAGACTTCGCCGGCGACCTTGATTTCGCCCTCGCTCGGCGGAAAATTGCCCGCGATCAGCTTCACCATGGTCGATTTGCCGGCGCCGTTATCGCCCATCAGGCCCACGACTTCGCCCGGCTCAACCGAAAAATTCATGCCGGCAACCGCTTGAATGGCGCCGAAATTCTTGGCGACACTGCTGACTTCCAACAAGGGCATGCACGTTACTCCCTGGCCACTGGCTCTGGCGGCCAGTTGACCTCAACTTAGCGAAGGCTGTCCATACGCTTGACCGGCACGGGCGGTTTTTTTTCGTGCTTTGAGTTATCGTTGAAGGGCCGGCCGAGACCAGATCGCCATACGGCCCGGCATTGGTACGCTATGACCAGCAGAGTGACACACGAAACATCCTCTTCTGTCAATAAAAACTGCTTGATCACGGTGTTTGCAATTTTCGATGCGGATGTTGACTTGGCTGTCGTGGAATTGCCGCGTGCTTGCGCAGGGCGATGTCACGCGATCTCCGCCACACGAACGAGGCGGCCTTCGCGCAGCGATTTGTAGGCGGCCTCGGCCAGCACGAGCGCCTGCCGTCCGTCGTCAAAGCCGGGCGAGGCGGGCTTGCCGGTCTCCACGGCATCGACGAAGGCGTCGATTTCGGCCATGAATGCCTCGTTGTAGCGTTCCAGGAAGAAAAGCAGGTAGGGCTCGGACACCTCGGTTTGCCTTGCCCCGAACCGCCTCAATTCGTGCGGCCTACGGTTGCCGGAAATGACCATCCCGGTCTGGCCCACAAGTTCCACCCGCTGGTCATATCCGTAGACGGCGCAACGGGTGTTGTTGATATGGCACTGTTTGCCGCTGGCCGTCCGCAGGATGAACATCGCCGTGTCCACCTCGGACAGCTCCTTGCCAAGCGCCGGATCGTTCAAGGCGCCGGCGATGGCGGCCACCTCCACGGGCTCTTCGCCCAGCATGAAGCGGGCTAGGTCGAAATCATGGATTGTCATGTCACGGAACAGTCCGCCCGCCTGGGTGAGGTAGCCCTTGGATGGCAGCGCGGGATCGCGCGAGGTGATGATGACCTGGTGCAGCGTCCCGATCTCGCCGGCCAGCACGGCGTCGCGCGCGGCGCGGTGGCCAGGGTCGAACCGGCGGTTGAAACCGATCTGTATCGCGACCTTCGATCCCGCGATGCGCTGGCGGCAGAGATCGACGCGCTTCAAGTCGAGGTCGATGGGCTTTTCGCACAGCACGGCCTTGCCCGCTGCAACCACTATCTCGATATAGCCGGCATGTGTGGGTGTCGCCGTCGCGATCAGAACGGCGTCGACGTCAGGTGATCCAAACACCTCCTGTGGTGATCTGGCGGACTTGGCTCCCTCACGCTTCGCGACTTCGACAGCGGCGGCAGGATCGATATCGTAGACCAAGGCCAGCGACGTGCGGGGATGCCGCGCAACATTGGCAGCGTGCATCCGGCCGATCCGGCCGCATCCGAGTACCGCAAATCGCAGCATGTTTGTAACTTCCCCAATGCCGGCGTGATGGTGGCAAATCGTTTGCAATTTTTATTGCGGTCAGACAAATTGTCAATAAACATTTCTGCGGTGGTGCGCGTGCCGAGACTGGCACGGCGATCAGATAGAGGACCAGGACATGAACCGGATTGACGGAAAGATCGCCATTGTGACCGGCGGAACCCAGGGCCTGGGCGCGGCCGTTGCGAGGCAACTGGCCGAGGCGGGGGCCAGCGGGATCGTCATCTGTGGGCGGACGGTGGCGAACGGCGAGGCGGTCGCAGCCGGCATCGCCAAGGCCACGGGCTGCAAGGTCACGTTCACCGCCGCCGATCTCGCCGTGGTCGAGGACTGCCGCGCTGTCGCCGCCGCCGCCGACAGGACCTTCGGGCGCATCGACATACTCGTCAATGCCGCCGGCATCACCGACCGCGGCAACATCCTCGACACCAGCCCCGAACTGTTCGACCGCATGTTCGCGATCAACACGCGCGGCCCCTTCTTCCTGATGCAGGAGGCCATCCGCCGCATGATCCGTGACGGGATCGAAGGCGCGATCGTCAACATCGGCTCGACCTCGGAACTGGCGGGGCAGCCCTTCATTTCCACCTACTGCGCCTCCAAAAGCGCGCTGGCGACCTTCACGCGCAACACCGCCTTCGCGGTGATGCGCAACCGCATCCGGGTGAACCAGCTCAACATCGGCTGGATGGCCTCGGACGGAGAGGACCGCACTCAGCGCGAATACCACGGCGCACCGGCCAACTGGCTGGAGGACGTGGCCAGGCAGCAGCCCTTCGGGCGGTTGCTGTCGCCGGAGGAAGTGGCGCGGGCGGTGAATTATCTGGTGTCGGCCGATGCCGGGATGATGACGGGAGCGGTGATCAACTTCGATCAGTCAGTGTGGGGTGCGTATCCGTTTGCGCCGCCGGCGCCGGAGGGGAAGATGACGGTGGGATAGGGCGCAGCATTGCAATCAATGATCGCACTATGGTATGTTCTTTGCTCAAAGCAAGGAACTCGCCATGGCCAGCATGACCATCCGCAACATAGATGACGACTTAAAGGAGCGCCTGCGTGTGCGCGCGGCCCGTCAGGGGCATTCCATGGAAGCAGAGGCCCGCCGGATCCTCCAGCAGGCGGTCGGCGGTGCGACCGGGCCGGAACTCTTGAAACTGTCGAGGCGGCTGTTTGCGGGGGCTCAGGGCGTGGACCTCGATCTGCCCAGCCGAGCCGATGATCGCGCGCCGCCCGATTTCGCCAAGCGCCGGGGATGATTGTCCTCGATACCAATGTTGTCTCCGAGCTGATGAAGCCCACGCCCGACGCCGCCGTCGCCAACTGGCTGGCGCGCCTGACGGACCCGGCCTTAGCGACAACTGCGGTGACAGTCTCCGAGATCGCCTACGGACTGCACCGGCTGCCGGCCGGGCGCAGGAGACAAGGCTTGACGGACCGCTTCGCCGCCTTCGTTGGCGGTACTGGCGGCTTGCCGGTGCTCGACCTCACCGAGGCCGTCGGCCGTGAATTAATCTCAAGCCATTGTTCTGGCTTGATGATTGACGCGAAAAGTTGCGACTGAGTTGCAAGATTTCCACGGTCTACCCGGGATTTTCTTGCAAATGGCGATAGGGGTTTTCTTTCGGAACGAACCGTGATTCCGTCGGCGCACCAGGCAGACGGAGGCAAGGATGCGGCCACGCGAGCAATCCAGAGGGCAAGACGATCTTTTCCGGTCGCGGCTCGACCAGATCATCGACATGAAGCATGAGCTGGTCCGGCTCGGCCGCCTGATCGATTGGGAGCTGATCGGCAGGAAACTTGGTGAAGTCTATACGGACGCTCCCGGTCAACCGCCCTTGCCGACCCGGCTGATGGCTGGGCTCGCCATCCTCAAGCACATGCACAATCTGTCCGACGAGGAACTGGTCCGCCGCTGGGTCGAGAACCCGTATTTCCAGCACGTCTGCGGCGAGGAGCACTTTTGCCACAAGGCGCCGTTCGACCG
>Ga0209069_10000742_pt1 | contig 15620 bp, 16 predicted proteins | sample Str013_2_FD_187202 | JGI IMG/M metagenome (GOLD analysis project Ga0209069, IMG submission 187202) | Freshwater sediment microbial communities in response to fracking from Pennsylvania, USA - Straight Creek_MetaG_SC_2013 (SPAdes) (version 2) | ecosystem: Environmental > Aquatic > Freshwater >...
GGGAAGAAAACATTTTCCTTTGCGGCAGACAGTGCCGTAAATAAGAAACTGAATGAAGCCTTTCTTAGAAAAAACAATTTATTTAACCGGATAAAAACCCGCGCATTTTCAATGCTGGGTATAAAATAAATCCAAAGGCCAGCACACCCATGAAAATTGCACTATTTGCTTTCGCCTGCGATCCATCAAAAGGTTCCGAGCCCAATTATGGCTGGAACTGGGCTACCGGCCTTGCCGCAAGAGGCTACGAAGTGCATTGCTTTACCAGGGAGGAAGGCAAACCATTTATTGAAAAAAACAGCACCGCCTCCAACCTGCATTTTCATTATGTGGTGCTGCCGTTTGGAATGGAAAAATGGTATTACAAGTCAACTGCCGGCATGTACTTGTATTACCTGGCCTGGCAGTGGTTTGCCTATAAAAAAGCAAAGGCAATTCATAAGAATGCTGCTTTCTCGCTGGCCCACCATGTTACCTGGGGCAGTTTGCAAATGGGTTCGTTTTTGTACAAACTAGGTGTGCCGTTTATTTTTGGACCAGCGGGTGGCGGCCAGAAAGCACCTGTACAGTTTAAAAAATACTTTCTTAATCACTGGGCAGCTGAGGAAAAACGGGAGAAAATATCTGACTGGTTGGTGAAGTACAGTTCCGCCTGTAAAAAAATGCTGCGGCAGGCGCATGCCGTACTTGTTTCAAACGACGACACTTTGCAGCTGGCAAAAACAGCGGGCGCAAAAAATATTTTTCTTACGCTGGATACAGCACTGCCGGAAAGCTTTTACCCGGTGCATTTTATGCCGCGTACACCACGGCCCAACCAGCTAAAACTTTTGTGGGTGGGTCGCTTTATGCCACGCAAAGGCGTGTTGCTGCTGCTGGATGTAATGAAAGAATTAAAATCCTATCCCGGCATTACGCTTACGGTTGTGGGCGATGGGGAAATGAGGGACATATTTTTAAATACACTAAAAGAATACCAGCTGGAAGCAACTGTGCACTGGAAAGGCACTGTAACCTTTGAAGCGGTAAAAGAAATATACAGTGAGCATGACGCCTTCTTTTTTACCTCCCTCAGGGACTCTGGTGGTGTGCAACTGATAGAAGCGATGGCATACGGCCTTCCCGTTGTAACACTAAACCTTCATGGCCAGGCATTGATTGTAAATGACGAAACAGGGATCCGTTGTGCATGCGATACGCCCGCGATAGCCATTGCTGCATTAAAAGATGCCATTCTGCAACTGTACAAACAACCCGGCACTGTTTACAATATGAGCATTGCCGCGCATAATTTTTCGCGCCAACAAAATTGGAATGCAAAAATTGACAGCATCGTAAACAAGCATTACCCGGCCAAGCAATAGCACAGCCGGTCATTCATCATATCAGAAAAGCATTTATGGTTCAATGGCTTAAAAAAATAAGAAACCTTTACCTGGCCAAAATCAAATGGCACCGGTACAGCATTGGCCCCGGCTTTCATGCGGGCGCAAGGGTGAGGCTATGGGCCAAAAGCAAACTGGTCATCGGCAAGCAGTTTTACATTGGCCGCGACTCGCAGATAGAAACCGATTGCATCATCGGCGACTATGTGATCACCGGCAATAAGGTTGCCATTGTTGGCCGATACGATCATCATTACCAGCAAACAGGAATGCCTGTCAGGCTTGCTTCGCAAATACGCGATGCAGACTACAACTGGAAAGGACTGAACAATCTTACAGTTATTGAAAGTGATGTTTGGATAGGCTATGGCTCTATTATCATGAGCGGCGTAAAAATAGGACAGGGCAGTATCATTGCTGCCGGCTCAGTAGTAAGCAGGGATGTTGAACCCTACAGTATTTATGCCGGCGTGCCCGCAAAAAAAATAAAAGACCGGTTTGAAACCCCGGATGATTTACAGGAACACCTGCTGAAGTATGAAGCGTTTATCACTGAAAAATAATAAACAGTTGCAGCAACATTGCGCTGCAGAGATTTGTATCACAAAACACCCGTGAAATGTCAATAAAAAAATCTGGTAAGCTTGTTTCATTTCCGGTTAGTACCGGTACTTATGCAGCAATGCTGAATGAAATTATTGAACGTAGCCATGCAGGCAAGTCATCCGGCGTATGCATTGCCAATGTACACATGGTTGTAACGGCTTACCAGGACAAATCATTTGCCGCGGTGGTACAAAACGCAGACATTGTAACTCCCGACGGACTACCGCTCACCTGGGCGCTGCGCCTGTTGATGGCCATTAAACAGCCGCGTGTGGCGGGGATGGATTTGCTGCCCGACCTTTTGCAGGCTGCAGAAACTGCAGCCATTCCAGTATATTTTTACGGCGGCACCAATAACATGCTGGATGCCACCTGCAAGTACCTGGCCACACGTTATCCTTTGTTGAAAATTGCAGGCACTTACAGTCCTCCCTTTCGGTTACTAACAACCGAAGAAGAGCAGGAAATTGCCACCCGCATTAATCAGTCAGAAGCAAAGATGGTATTTGTAATATTGGGCTGCCCCAAACAGGAGAAGTGGATGGATGCCATGAAAAATAAAGTTAACACCGTAATGATTGGCGTAGGGGGTGCATTACCCGTTTTAATTGGCATGCAGAAAAGAGCACCCGTTTGGATGCAGAAAAGCGGGCTTGAATGGTTTTACCGCCTTTGCCAGGAACCCAAACGGCTTTTTGGCCGTTACCTTGTTACCAACACCTTGTTTGTCCTTTTGATTGCAAGAGAATTTATCCGCGTTAGAATTATGCGGCAAAAAACAACCCTGCAACAAGTATAAAAGATCCGAACTTATTTTAATTATTTCATTATGAACCGTCGCTTTATCCGATTCTTACAGGCTTCCATTGCAGGTCTTGACCTGTTAACGCTGAACCTGGCTGTGTCGCTGACATTGGTTTTTATAACCAATATACCGACACAATATGTCAATTACTATTTCAGGTTCTGGCTTTTCCTGAATACTTCGTGGCTGCTGATTTGCTGGGCAACGGCTATTTATAACGAATACCACATCATGTCTTTCGAAATTTTTGCGAGAAAAACCATGCGGGTATATATCTTATGGGTGGCGGTGGTTATGATGTACCTTTTCTTTTTCCAGCAAAACGAATTGTCGCGCATTTTTATCATTTCAGTGATACTGGCAAGTGGCGCATTCCTTTTGGTAAACCGGTTTATCTATCTTCTGTTGCGCCATTATTTCCGTCATGGCGAACACCTTTCCAAAAAAGTGCTCATTCTTGGCTACAATGACATTGCCAAAAAACTGGCTACCTATCTCGAAGAAGAAAGTCTCAACACACAAATAATGGGATTTTGCGAAGACGAAAGCCGGGTACACGAACTGTCAACCTACCCCATTTTGAGTAATATCAGCAATGCCATGCAGGTTTCAAAAAAGATGGACATCAATGAAATTTATTCAACCATTGCTCCCGAGCAGGAAAAAGTAATTTATGATTTGATAAAGCAGGCCGACCAGGAATGTATCCGCTTCCGCATCATACCCGATCTCAGCTTTTTTATCAACCAGCCGGTACATATCAATTACCTGCGGGATATGCCGGTCTTGTCTATGCGCAGTGAACCGCTGGATGATGTAAGCAGCCGTGGCCGCAAACGTTTTTTTGACCTGGTGGTGAGCTTCCTGGTAATTGTTTTCATCTTATCATGGCTGATACCTTTGCTGGGGCTGATCATCTGGCTTGAATCAAAGGGACCGGTATTTTTTGCACAACAAAGAACCGGGCGCGACAATAAAACATTTAATTGCTTAAAGTTCCGGAGCATGCGGGTAAACAGCGAAGCCAATACCAAACAGGCCCAGCGCAACGATGACAGGCTTACGCGTATTGGCAAATTTATGCGCCGTACCAGCCTGGATGAATTTCCACAGTTCATCAATGTATTTAAAGGAGAGATGAGCATTGTTGGGCCAAGACCGCACATGCTGCGGCACACCGAAGACTATTCGAAGATCATGGGCCAGTACATGGTGCGGCAGTTTTTAAAACCAGGTGTTACCGGTTGGGCCCAGGTGCATGGCTACAGAGGCGAAATACGCGATGAAGAGCAGTTAAAGAAACGCATTGAACACGATATCTGGTACATGGAAAACTGGAGCATTTGGCTGGATATGCGCATCATGTTTTTAACGGTCTACCGCACTGTTAAAGGCGATAAAAATGCATTCTAAACAATGCATAGAAAATAAACACCGCCTTTCAACAATCACTAATACGCAAAGTTATTGCGTCTGCAAATGGCTGATACACCTGGTGAGGCTGCTTTGCCATTGTACAAGCGATGTATTAAAAACAGATTGAATTTTTTTCTTGTCCATTACAGAATAGGCCGGCCGTTTAGCTGCTGTTGGATAAGCTGAAGTTGGAACGGGGCTTATTATACAATCGGTTTTAACCAGGTTCTTAATTGCGGCAGCAAAATCATACCAGCTGATAACGCCCTCGTTGCTGTAATGATAAATACCCGGTGCCCATCGGGTATGGTCTTTAACGGCTTCATCAATCATCATAAGTATCGCCCCTGCCAGGTCTGCGGCATAAGTGGGTGACCCCATCTGATCATTTACCACATTCAGCCTCTCTTTCTCTTTCATCAGCCGCATCATTGTCTTTACAAAATTATTGCCGTACTCCGAATACACCCAGGAAGTGCGCACAATAATACTGTCTGCATTGTTCTGCAAACAAAGCTCTTCCCCTTTTAATTTTGTTTCGCCATAATAATTTACCGGGCTGGTAACATGGTCTTCTTTGTAAGGCAATGTTGCATTGCCATCAAAAACATAATCGGTAGAAATGTGAATGAGTTTTGTATGGTATAACTTACAAACTGCCGCAAGGTCGCCCACAGCAGTTCCATTTATACGCATCGCCGTATCCTGGTCTGTTTCTGCTTTGTCAACGGCCGTATAGGCAGCACAATTAATACAAAATGCAGGTGCATGGTTCTTAAAATACAATTGCAATTTTTCAGGATGGTCTATTGGCAATTCATCTCTGCCTGGAAATGCAAACTGATATTGCGGGTACAATGCAGACAGTGATTGAATGACTGTACCCAGCTGTCCATTGGAACCCGTAACAAGAATAACTGGCTGAGACATATTACAGGTTAATGTTAAAAGACAAAATTATGCCGGCAATCCTTAAATGCCGGATGCACCAAATCCTTTCCAGAAAGAATCATTTTCTCCACCGGTATTTTCCAGTCGATATTTAACGCCGGATCATTATAGGCTACACCGCCCTCAGTGTCTTTGTTGTAAAAGGCATCGCACTTGTAAAACACTTCAGCGGTTTCGCTCAGTACAGAATACCCGTGCGCAAAGCCTTGTGGCACCAGTAACTGCTTTTTGTTTTCTGCCGTCAGTTCAATGGAAAAAACATTTCCGTACGATGGCGATCCTTTCCGCAGATCCACTACTACGTCTAGTATACTGCCCTGCAGCGCCCTGATCAATTTTGTTTGTGCGCAGGGATTGTTCTGAAAATGCAAACCCCGCACCACGCCATATACAGAACGTGCCTGGTTGTCCTGTACAAACTTTATATGAACATCGCCGGAAGCGGAGAATGTATTTTGGTTATACGATTCAAAAAAATAACCCCGGTCGTCACCAAAGACAACGGGTTCAAAAATTAATAAATCCGGAAAATCGGTTTTTATAAAAGGCATGTAAGAAGATGCTTTAAAATAAAATTGCTTTGCAAACCAGGGCTATACAACGGCCATTACCCATTATTGCTTTGCATATTGCGCGGCATAATAATGCTGGTAGTTGCCGTTTGTAATATCATTGATCCATCCTTCGTTGGCAAGGTACCAGTCAACTGTTTTTTCAAGACCTTCTTCAAACTGCAGCGATGGTGTCCATCCCAGTTCCTGGTTCAATTTTGTGGCGTCTATGGCATACCGCAAATCATGGCCGGGCCTGTCTTTTACGTAGGTAATCAGTTTGGCGCTGGTACCCGGCTCACGCTGCAGCTTTTTATCCATGATATTGCACAGCAGGTGCACAATATCAATATTCTTCCATTCATTAAAGCCGCCTACATTGTAACTCTCACCCGTTTTGCCTTTGTGAAATATGGTATCGATGGCCCTTGCATGATCTTCAACATACAACCAGTCTCTCACATTCTCCCCTTTTCCATAAACAGGCAAGGGTTTGTTGTTTTTGATATTGTTGATCATTAAGGGAATGAGTTTTTCCGGAAAATGGTGCGAGCCATAATTATTGGAACAATTGCTCATCAGCACCGGCAGCCCGTAGGTATCGTAGTAGGCCATTACAAAATGATCGGATGCCGCTTTGGATGCCGAATAGGGCGAGTGCGGATCATAAGCCGTTTTTTCAGTAAAGAAACCTTCGGCGCCCAGAGAGCCATATACTTCGTCTGTTGATACATGGTAGAATAGCTTGCCTTCCATTTTATCTTTCCAGTATTTCCGGCAGGTATTCAGTAAAACCACGGTGCCCAGCACATTTGTTTTTACAAATGCCAGCGGGTCCATTATGCTTCTGTCTACATGGCTTTCTGCGGCCAGGTGAATCACCGCATCAAAATGATACTTTGCAAACAATGCGTCTGTACCGGCCTCATCGGTAATGTCTCCTTTCTCAAAAATATAATTGGGTTTTGCCTCAATGTCTTTCAGGTTTTCAAGATTGCCCGCATAGGTAAGCGCATCCATGTTTACGATGCGGCAGTGCGGGTATTTATTTACAAACAACCGCACTACATGCGAGCCGATAAACCCAGCACCGCCAGTAACCAGTATTGTTTTTGAAAAATCATTCATTGGCAATCCATTATTTGCTGTCCATAAAATTTACATTACACTTACAAACTCCTTAGGCTGTTTTACCAGCTCTTCTTTGGGCAGCGACTTAAAATATTCATACGTTATTTTTAAACCTTCGGCACGGTTTACTTTTGGCTCCCAGCCCAGCACTTCTTTTGCACGGGTAATATCCGGTTTGCGCTGTTTGGGATCGTCTGTTGGCAATGGCTTGTAAACAATTTTTTGTTTGGTACCGGTTAGCTTTATAATTTCTTCGGCAAAATCCTTTAAAGAGATTTCGTTGGGGTTTCCTACGTTCACCGGCTGGTGATAATCGCTTAGCAGTAACCGGTAGATGCCTTCTACCAGGTCGTCTACATAACAAAAGCTCCTGGTTTGCGATCCGTCGCCAAAAACCGTAAGATCTTCACCGCGCAATGCCTGGCCGATAAATGCCGGTAATGCCCTTCCGTCGTTAAGGCGCATTCGTGGACCGTAGGTATTAAAAATGCGGACTATTCTTGTTTCAACACCATGAAAATTATGATACGCCATGGTGATGGCTTCCTGGAAACGTTTTGCTTCATCATACACACCACGCGGCCCTACCGGGTTTACATTGCCCCAATACTCTTCGTTTTGCGGATGTACCAGTGGATCTCCATAAATTTCTGAAGTAGAAGCAACCAGTATCCTTGCTTTTTTTGCTTTGGCCAGGCCAAGGCAATTGTGCGTACCCAGCGAACCCACTTTAAGGGTTTGAATGGGTATTTTCAGGTAATCTATCGGGCTGGCCGGTGAGGCAAAGTTTAAAATATAATCCAGCTGCCCGGGTATGTGAATGAATTTTGAAACATCGTGGTGATAGAATTCAAACTGTTCCAGTTTAAAAAGGTGCTCAATGTTTTTCAGATCGCCTGTTACCAGGTTGTCCATACCAATTACATGAAATCCTTCTTTTATAAACCGGTCGCACAAATGCGAGCCCAGAAAACCGGCCGCACCTGTTACTAAAACCCTTTTTTTACTCATACAATATTATTTGTGTTGTTTGCTGCCTGTTGGAATGGCGGTTGCCCGGCCCACGCTTTCATAATAAAAACCCAGTTCTTTGATGGCGCTGGTATCAAAGAGATTGCGGCCGTCAAAAATCACTTTGTTTTTTAATGAGGTTACAATCTTTAAAAAATTAGGTGTGCGGAATTCATTCCATTCTGTGGCAATGATCAGCGCATCGGCATCTGCAAGGCAGTCGTACTGGTTCTCTGCGTAATCAATTTTATCGCCCACTACCTGTTTTACATTGGGCATGGCTTCGGGGTCAAATGCGCAAACGGTGGCGCCTTCGGCCAGTAATGCATCAATCATGTACAAAGCCGGTGCTTCGCGGATATCATCCGTATTGGGTTTAAATGCCAGTCCCCAGAGGGCAAATCGCTTGCCCTTTAGCTGGTTGCCGAAATACTGCCTGATTTTGGGCATTAAGTGAAGCTTTTGCTTCTCGTTAATTTCCATAACGGCGTTCAGGATTTTAAAGTCGTATTTTACATCTATGGATGATTTCACCAATGCCTGTACGTCTTTGGGGAAACAGCTTCCTCCATACCCGATACCCGGAAACAGGAAACGTTTGCCGATGCGCTCATCGCTGCCCACGCCCCTGCGCACCATGTCTACATCTGCGCCCAGTTTTTCGCAAAGGAGGGCAATTTCGTTCATAAAAGTAATCTTGGTAGCAAGAAATGAATTGGCGGCGTATTTGGTGAGCTCAGCAGAGCGTTCATCCATAAAAATGATGGGGTTGCCTTGCCTTACAAAGGGGTTGTACAAATCGCCCACAATTTTACGTGCCCTTTCTGAAGAAGTACCTACCACTACCCTGTCTGGTTTCATAAAATCATCAACGGCTACGCCTTCGCGCAGAAACTCGGGATTGGATACAACATCAAAAGCTCCTTTGTAATTGGCGCTGATGGCCGCATGCACCTTCTCTGCGGTACCAACAGGCACGGTACTTTTATCAATGATTACTTTATAGTCGGTAAGAATTTTACCCAGGTGTTCCGATACGCCCAATATGTATTTCAGATCGGCAGAACCGTCTTCGCCCGGGGGCGTTGGCAATGCCAGGAAGATAATGGCCGCGTCTTTGATACCTTCCTCCAGCGAAGTAGTGAAACGGAGGCGCTCTTCTTTCAGGTTGCGCAAAAATAATTTTTCCAGGCCGGGCTCGTAAATGGTGATTTGACCGTTGGAAAGTTTCTCTACTTTGTTTTTGTCAATATCAACACAGGTAACGTCGTTGCCGGTTTCTGCAAAACAGGTTCCGGTTACCAATCCTACGTATCCTGTACCTACAACTGCTATCTTCATTGGGAAGGAGGGGGTTTAATGTTTATGAATGATATGGTTACTTTAAGAATTCTAGTACTTTGGAGGCAATCAAAGAAAGTTGCTCATTGTCCATTTCTGTATGCATGGGCAAAGAAATCACTCTTTCGGTCAGCCAGTCTGTTACAGGCAATTCATAGGAACCTCCCCCAAATGCGGCAAACATTTGCTGGCGATGGGCAGGCACCGGGTAATAAATCATAGAAGGGATATTGTGCGAGGCAAGAAATTCATGCAAACCATTCCTGTCTGCCCCTTCCACCAGCAAGGTATACTGGTGAAAAACGTGTTTGCTGAAAGACGACCTGAACGGGATACTGAGTTTCGGGTGATTGGCAAACGCGTCGTCGTAAAAGTAAGCAACTTTTCTTCTGGCGTCAATATATTCATCCAGTTTTTTCAATTTTACATTTAGCACAGCGGCCTGTATGGTATCCAGCCGGCTGTTGCAGCCTACCATTTCGTGGTAGTAGCGTTTGTTCTGACCATGATTGGCTATCATTTTCAGTTTTTGTGCCAATGCGGTATCGTTGGTAAAGATGGCCCCGCCATCTCCGTAGCAACCCAGGTTTTTAGAAGGAAAAAATGAGGTAGTGCCAATGGTGCCGATGGTGCCGGTTTTTTTAACCGTTCCGTCAGAAAAAGTATAATCACTGCCAATGGCCTGGGCATTGTCTTCTATTACAAATAATTTGTGCTGCTTCGCTATTTGCACAATGGCTTCCATATTGGCCGCCTGACCATAAAGGTGCACCGGTACAATCGCTTTTGTTTTGGGCGTAATGGCTTTGCGCACCGCTTCGGGATCAATGCAAAAACTGTCTTTATCCACTTCCACAAATACGGGCTTCAGCCGTAGCAGGGCAATCACTTCTGTGGTGGCTACATACGTAAAAGAAGGCGTAATCACTTCATCGCCGGGCTGCAGGTCCAGCGCCATCATGGCTATTTGCAGGGCGTCTGTTCCGTTTGCACAGGGAATCACATGCTGTACGCCGAGATATGCGGCGAGGCTCTCGGCAAATTCCTGCACCGGCCTGCCATTAATATATGCTGAGCTGTCCAGTACAGCATGGATGCCTTTATCAATCTCTTCTTTGATGTGCTGGTACTGTTTTTTAAGGTCAACCATCTGGATGGGTAGCATACTCAACTTTTAATTGGCGCAAAATTAATAAAATATAGGTAGGCTGAAAGTTTGATTTTAGATTTGTGCGTACTTAATTCATTATTTCTGTGGCTATAGCATTATACCGGTTGTTTTTGTGGATGTATACCTGCGGGGCCTATGTTTTGTCGCCCTTTAATACCAAGGCAAAGCGCTGGTTATCAGGCAGAAAAAATGTTTTTGAAGAGCTCCGGGCATTTATCAATACCCAAAAAACGGAGATTGTTTGGTTTCATTGTGCTTCGCTGGGCGAGTTTGAGCAGGCCCGGCCTTTGCTGGAGGGCATCCGCAGGCAGTATCCATCCTGTAAGATCCTGCTCAGTTTTTTTTCCCCCTCGGGTTATGAAGTTAGAAAAGACTACAATGGGGCCGACCATGTAATGTACCTGCCAGCCGATAGCAGCAACAATGCCCGCCGGTTGCTGGATATGGTAAAGCCCGGGCTGGTGGTTTGGGTAAAATACGAGTACTGGCATTTTTACCTGCAGCAAATAAAACAAAGAAACATTCCGCTGCTGCTGGTTTCTGGTATTTTCAGGGAGGACCAGCCATTTTTCAAAAGTTGGGGCAGCTTTCACCGCAATATGCTAAGCTGTTTTACGGCTTTGTTTGTGCAAAACCAGGATTCAAAAAAATTACTGGGCAGCATTGGCTTTTCGGACAATGTAGCGGTAAGTGGCGATACCCGTTTCGACCGGGTAATAGAAATAGCGGCACAGCACCAGCATGTTCCAGCGGTAGAAAAATTCATCAACGGAAATACTTGCATTGTTGCCGGCAGCACCTGGCAAGAAGACGAAGAAGAACTGGATCATTTCGCCAATACCCATCCCGAAATAAAATTTATTATTGCCCCGCATGAGGTTGATGAAGAACGCCTGAGGGATATTGAAAAATTATTTCATAACAGTATCCGCTATTCTGCGCTTATTGCCGATCCGTTACAAAATTCAAAATCGCTTGCTCCCAACACGCTCATTATAGACAATATTGGCCTGCTGGCAAGATTGTATAAATATGCAAGCATTGCTTATGTAGGCGGTGGCTTTGGCAACGATGGCGTGCACAATGTGCTGGAAGCAGCGGTGTACAGCAAACCGGTTTTGTTTGGACCTGTGTATGAAAAATTTGTGGAAGCGGTAGCGCTGGTGGATGCGGGCGGTGCTTTTGCCATTGACAATGCACTGGAGCTGGAAGAAAATTTACAGGTATTGCTAAACGATGAAACCGGGTACAAAATAGCCTGCAAAGCTGCGGGCGATTGTGTATACAGCAATAAAGGCGCCACGCAAAAGATACTGGCTTATATTCAGGAGAAACGTCTCTTAACCAGCTGATAAAAATGCTGGGTGGTGGTTTTGCCATCATCCCAACCCAGCTTTACTTTTAATTCCCTTTCCATCCAGTATTCTGCTTCTGCCAATATGTGAAAGCTGTTGATGGTTTTGATGCTTCTTTCGTACATGGCATCGTCTCCGCGAAAAAGTTCATTCAGAAATACATAGCGATCATTGATGCCGATGCCTTTTTTCAAATCCCGAATGGGCGCTTCTGTTAATACTTCCGCCAGTTCGGTTTTTTCAGTTTTCAATTTATCATTGAGTGATGCGCCGGCCTGGCCAATAATATCGTTCAGTTCTTTTGAATTGAGCTGGTGAGAAAGTGTAGGTGTTTCTTTCAGCGGATCAAACTGCCAGTTGCTCTCTTCCTTTTTTCTTTGTGGCGCAGCCGCTTCATATTTTACCTGGGGCGTTATTTCTATGGGGGCGGTTTCCTGCAATTTCATGACGGGCTCCTTCACAACGTCTGTTCTTTCCTGTACCGGGGGCATAAACCTGCTGTGACTGGGCATTACCACGGCTACTTTTGCTGTACCCAGTTGCCTTGAAGAAACAACCCCGCCTGTAAGCTCCAGCTGTATCTGTTGCAGGGTGGCCAGTAAAACTTCAGGACCGGCATTTTGTTGTGCCTGGTGCTGGAGTGTGTGAATAAGCGCCTTAACTCTTTCCATGGGTTGTGCTACATTTGACGTTAAAATCTCAGCTAAAGTTAATAAGTATTTTTAAGCAAATAATGTTAAAGCATGTTTATTGAGCCCAGTCTTTCGGGTGAGCGCCGCGGTTGGATTGAAGTTATCTGTGGTTCCATGTTCAGTGGTAAAACAGAAGAACTCATCCGCCGCTTGAAAAGGGTGCGCATCGCCAACCAGAAAGCAGAAATATTCAAACCCGGAATGGATATCCGTTATGATATCCGGAATATTGTTTCACACGATGAAAATGCCATTCTTTCTACACCTATCGACAACTCACAAACCATATTGCTAATGGCCAGTGACGTAGATGTGGTGGGTATTGATGAAGCCCAGTTTTTCGACGATCAGTTGCCCGATGTATGCGATCAGTTGGCATTGCGTGGCATCCGCGTTATAGTGGCCGGCCTGGATATGGATTATACTGGCAAACCATTTGGACAAATGCCTTTTCTGCTTGCCAAGGCAGATTATATAACCAAGTTGCATGCCATTTGCGTGAAATGTGGAAATATCGCCAATTACTCCTACCGAAAATCGGCGCAAACCGGCCAGGTTTTACTGGGCGAGAAGGATATGTACGAACCCCGATGCCGGTATTGCTATCATAATGTAGAATAATTGTTTACTACAGAGGGTCGTTCTAAGATCCGGCTATTGGTATTCAGCGCAGTGTGAGGATCTTCAATAATGCAGCAATAAGTGACTACCTGAACTTATACAACAGGTTGCTGGAATAACTGTAATAAAATTGAAAAATAGGCACCACTGGCCCGGCATCGTACAAACCATTGTATTGAATACCCAGCGCAAAATGTTTGGAGATATCTGTACTAAAATTAATAACACCCGATATCCGCGGTCTGAAAAAATCATTGAAAGCGGCCTGGTAAAAAACAATAACGGACAGTTTGCTGACCGGTGACACATTGCCTTCCAGTTTTACATAGTTGTTCGATTTGATTTCACGGCTTCGCTGGTTAACCGGGTTAGCCGGAATTTTTGCTGAATCCACCGCGGTATAGTTCCATAACTCGGCTTCATACAGTACGCCGGTAGCAACCGTTAGTTCCCACAATTGGCGGTGCCAGAAATTGTAACGCAGGTTCTCTCCTGCCACAAAACGGTGCACCATACCCAGGGCATCATCCCACTGGTATTGTACAAAACTTTCGGGATGCAGCTGCTCTTTGTAATTGTGCCGCCAGCGCAGGTGCACATAGCCTTTGTTCAGAAAGGTATTGTCGCCATTGTAGGTAAACCGCTCGCTGGCCGAGAGAATAAAAAGTTCTTTGAATTTTTGCAATGAAGCATCTCCAAAATTACTGGCATCAAAAAGAGTGGCTTTTTGTTTGTCTACTTCCAGTCCCAGCGAAAGATTGCCATTCCATACCGCTTTCTTTACGTATGAAGAAGTATCTGTTTTATCAATATTAATGATTTGTGCTTTTGCTGAAGCAGCAAAAAGCAGCAATAAAAATAATAGCGTAGCGCATGGGTTCTTTTTCATTACAGCAGGTAAAATAAAATTAACCGAATTAATGACAGGCGCTTTACATTTGTTGCAAATAAGTTGTTATTAAACCTGCACAACACATCATTGCCCTTTTTAAAAAAGACCTGCTGCTGGAAATACGCCAGCAATACAGTTTTTATGGCGTGCTGCTGTATGTAGCAGCCACCATATTTGTTTTGTACCTGGCCATGGGGCAGCCCGAAGCCAGCGTTTGGAACGGCCTCTTCTGGATGATTCAATTGTTTGTTTGCGTCAATGCCGTGGCAAAAAGTTTCCTGGCCGAAAGCAGGGGCCGCATGCTATACTTTTATTCCATTGCCGGGGGCAGACAATTCATTATTGCCAAACTGGTGTTTAATGTACTGCTGATGGTAGTAATGACACTGACCAGCTGGGTGCTGTTTGCGGCATTCCTGGGAAACCCGGTTATACATGTCTGGAAGTTTTTAGGTATCACAATATTGGGGGGAACCAGCCTCAGCCTGGTGTTTACATTTTTATCGGCCATTGCAGCAAGAGCACAGCAAAACGCAGCTTTGATGGCCATTATGGGCTTTCCGCTCATTATTCCACAACTGATGCTGCTGATGCGCATTTCCAATATCGTTTTTGCGGATGTATTACAGGCAGGACTATTACAGATTGTTTTACTGCTGGCCGGGCTTGATATATTGGTGATAGCACTGGCCGTAATCCTGTTTCCTTTTTTATGGAGGGATTAAAATACGGCCCGCGGCTTGCTGCAAAATAATCCCGCCACCCGGAGTTTTTTCATGCGCAGTTTTAAAAATGATACCCGTTCAGTAATCCCTGCAACCGATTTCTCTATTTCTCAGTACCTGCAGTGCTGCCCATCCACCGTGTGCAACCATTCGTGCAGCCAAACCTGCCATACGGGTTAATTTTGCTGCCGGCAATGGTAATTTGAAAAGGTTTACACTACATTTGCAGCGCTTAAACGCTCAATGGTATGCGCAAGTCATGGTGGAAAATAGTTTGTGTTCTTCTTCTTATTTACACGTTTACCGGCGGCTTGTTGTTTGCCGTACCTGCTCGCGAAATACTGCATGAAACCATCCGCAACCTGTTCTTTCATGTGTGCATGTGGTTTGGAATGATGATACTGTTGTCGGCCTCTGTTGTGTATTCTGTAAGATACCTGCGCAATCAAAACCTTAAATACGATATTTACGCGGTCAATTTTGCCAAAATTGGAATCCTGTTTGGCGTGCTGGGCTATAGTACCGGTGCTGTGTGGGCAAAATACACCTGGACAGAATTTGCAGACGGCTCACAAATTTTTACCGAGCCAAAACTAACCGGCGCCGCCATTGCCCTGCTGATTTATTTTGCCTACCTGGTTTTGCGCGGTTCGCTCACAGACATTGATAAAAAAGCAAGGATAAGTGCCGTGTACAATATTTTCGCCTACGCCATGCTCTTCCCCACCATCTGGATTTTACCCCGGCTGATGGAGAGCCTGCATCCCGGAAAAGGCGGCAACCCGGCCCTGAATTTTGACGACCTGGACAGCCGCTTAAGAATCGTGTTCTACCCGGCCATTATCGGCTGGACCCTGCTGGGCGTTTGGATAACTTCGTTAAAAATCAGGATTGATTTAATAAAAGAGAAAAGTTTATTGAATGGTTAAGAAAATAATTTTACTGCTTGTGTGTTTATATATGGTCC
>Ga0209069_10000743_pt1 | contig 15617 bp, 6 predicted proteins | sample Str013_2_FD_187202 | JGI IMG/M metagenome (GOLD analysis project Ga0209069, IMG submission 187202) | Freshwater sediment microbial communities in response to fracking from Pennsylvania, USA - Straight Creek_MetaG_SC_2013 (SPAdes) (version 2) | ecosystem: Environmental > Aquatic > Freshwater >...
CCCGATCGCCGACCCTCGCCCCAGACGCGCTCGTGCTGCCGGCATCGCTGTCGGCGCGGTCGTCGTCGCCGTAGCGGTCGTTGTCGCCGGCCTTGTGTTTCGCTCCAGACCGAGTGGTTCGGCGGTGCCGACGGTCAACCCTGCGGTTGAGTCGGTGTGGGGCATCCGACCGGTCCAGATCGCCGCGAGCGGCGACGGCGGCTTCGTCGACTTCCGTTTCGTCGTCGTCGATGCCGACAAGGCGGTTGCCATGATGCAAGACGTCAACAAGCTGCCGGTGCTCGAGACGGGCGGCAGCAAGGTCCTCAACTCGGTGGTCGCGATGTCGACTCGTCATGACCTGGCCACGGGCCGCACGTACTTCTTGCTCTACCGAGACGACGGCGGGGCGGTCAAGCGGGGGACCCGAGTCACAATCGTCTTTCACGACGGATCGACGATCCGAGATGTCGCGGCGCGATGAACCGGCCAACTGTCCGTCGCCGGTGACTGGCGTCCGCAGGTACCGCGGCAGGAGGCTGGCGTGTGCCATCGCGGTGCTGGTCGCCGCATCGTCGCTGCGCCCGTCGATCGCCAACGCGCATGCCGTGTTCAGCGGCTCAGACCCCTCCGATGGTGAGTCACTAGCGGCCGCGCCGGCCGAAGTGAACCTCCGCTTTGACGAAGCCGTCGCTCTCACCGCCGCCAAGGTCGAGTTACGCGATGGCAAGGGTGTCGTCATCGCCTCGAACGTGCCGGCCGGCGCGGACATCGCCACACTTGGCTTGTCGTTCGCAGCCCCCTCTGCCGCGACGACCGCCTCCACCACCGACACCGACACCACCACCTCCGCGTCCACTACTGCGACCGCCGTCTCCCCCCGCACGACCGCCTCGGCCAGCACAGGCACGACGCTGCACATCAGCGTCCCCGGTTTAGCGAACGACGTGTACCAGTTGCGATGGCGGCTCGTGTCGGCCGACGACTACCACGCCACAGTCGGTGCCCTCGCCTTCGGTGTCGGACAACCGGTCGTTGCCGGGGGCCGCACCAACGAGGAGAGCTTCCCGTCGGCCGCGACGGTCGCCGCAGGCTGGATCGATCTCGCGGCCATGGCCCTCCTCATCGGCGCCCTCGCGATCTGGCAACTCGTGGTCCCCGCAGCGCTCGCGTCGCTCCGCCGGCCCGACACGGTCCCGTTGGCTGACCACGTCACGATGCGCCTCGTACGCCTGGCCAGGTCCGCAGCGACGGCCACCATCGCCACCAAGGCCGTGCTGCTTGCCGTCACGACGTGGACGGTGACGCGATCGGCCGGCACCATCACTGTGCTCCACGCCCTCGCTCGCCAGGCCCGCCGACCGTCGTTCGTCCTCGCCGTCATCGGTGCAACCGCCATCGTGGTGCTATTGCGCCCGGAAGGCCGCCGGCGACGGCTCGCTCAGGCGACACGGGCCTTGTGGTGCGATGGGCTGGCAGTCGCGTTGCTTGGCCTATCGGCTCAAGAGTCGCACCTCGCGACGGTCCGGTCGGGCGCCCGTCTGGCCACGGTGATCCTCACCTTCCACCTGCTCGGCGCGGCCGTCTGGGTTGGCGGTGTGGCGGCACTGATGGTCGTCGTTTGGTTCGTGCGCCGGCCGGGGTTGCATGCGTCCGGGATCGAACGGCCCCTGCTCTGCGCCTTTGGTCCGACGGCGACCGCGAGCGTCGCGCTGCTGGCGGTCACCGGTCTCTACTTGACGGGCCGCCAGGTGGCGTCCGTCGATGCAATTGTCCGCTCGCTCTATGGCCACGTTCTTGATGTGAAGCTCGGCCTCGCGTTCCTCGCCGGCGTTGTCGGTTTGGTCACTCATCGCAAGGTGCGCCGTCGAGCAGAAGGGTTCCCGGCGCCGCGGGTCCTGATCATCGAAGTTGCGATCGGCATGATCCTGTTGGCCAGCGCAGCCGCGCTGGTGTCGTCGCCACCGGCCCGCGGTGCCCGCTACGTGGCCGCCGCGACCGCCCGTGTCGTTTCGTCGGTGTCGGGCACCGCCGCCGACCTGTTCATCACTACGTCGGTGTCACCCAACCAGCCCGGTCGAGCGTTCGTCAGCATCAACGTCACCGACACCCGCCGCCCAACGCTCGGCGCCCCGACCGAGGTTGACCTCACGTGGTTGGATGCCGGCAACGCCCCGCCGCGCACCTATGCCGCCACTCACGTCGACGGCACCCGGTGGCAAGTTCCCGGTGTCGCCATCGCAGCGCCCGGTGAGGCCGGCATGACGGTGCGGGTGGCCAGGGCCGGGCGCCCCGACGCCCAGTTCGCGCACGCCTGGGTCGTGCCCGCCCCGCCGGTCAACGTGCCGACGACGTTCCTGTCGCGCCGACCGCTGGCACCGATCCTGAACGTCGTCGTACTCGTCGCAATCACCGTCGCCGGCCTCTACCTCGTGGCACGCCGGCGTGCGCGGACACGGATCGTCACCGGCCTGCCCATCCCTCGACCCGCGGACCCGCAGGTCGAGCCACTCGACGTTCCTCGCGAGCACCTACTGGTCTCGGCGAGCTCGGAGGATTGACCATGAAGCCGCACCAACTCGGTTCGATCATCGTTGCCGTGGCCCTCGCCTTCGGCGCCGTCGCGGTAGCCGCAACGCCCGGGGCTCCTGCCGGCGCCGCCGCGGCAACGACGACTGCGGCGGCCAAGTACAGCACCGCGCTCGCGAACAGACTGGCTGCGGCCGGGCCGTCAGATCAGATCGCGGTGATGGTCCACATGGTCGGGCGCGCCGATCTGCGCCTGCCCGCCGGCCCGCGCGCCGCGAAACGCAAGGAGCTCATCGCGCGGCTCAAGTCCCTGCAAGCCTTGCGTCACCCGGTCCTGATCGCGCAGCTGGCGCGGTGGAAGGCCGCCGGCCTCGTATCGGCGTACGAGTCGTTCTGGGTAGACAACAGCCTGGCCGTCACGGCGACGCCTGCGATCATCGCTACGATCGCGTCGCGCATCGATGTGGAATCGGTCGATCTCGACACTGGCCAGATCACGGTGGCCGCCACCCTGCCTCGCGGGGGCGGCCTGGCGGCCCAGAGCACGACGACCGAGCCGAACATCACCGCCACCGGTGCCCCGACCCTGTGGGCTCAGGGAATCGACGGTACCGGGGTGGTCGTGGCGAACCTTGACACCGGCGTCGACGTCACGAACCCGGACCTCGCTGCCCGCTGGCGGGGGGGAAGCGACAGCTGGTTCGACCCGTACGGCCAGAACGCCACACCGACGGACGGGACAGGGCACGGCACCTCGACGATGAGTCTGATGGTTGGAGCGGGGTCGGGTGGCACCAACATCGGTGTCGCGCCGGGGGCCAAGTGGGTCGCCGCCAAGATCTTCAACAACGCTGGCACCGCCACCTTGTCGGCGATCCACGCCGCGTTCCAGTGGGTGCTCGACCCTGATCACAATCCGGCCACCGACGACGCGCCTGACGTAGTGAACAACTCGTGGACGTTGTCCAGCGCCGGTTGCAGCACCGAGTTCCAGGTTGATCTTCAGGTGCTGCGCGCCGCCAACATCTTGCCGATCTTCGCCGCCGGCAACGGCGGGCCCGCCGCCTCATCGAGCCTCTCGCCCGCCAACCTGCCCGAGGCGTTCTCCGTCGGTGGGGTCGACGCCGGTGGCCTCATCGACAGCGGCTCCAGTCGGGGACCGTCGTCATGCCTGGGAGTGTCCGTGTACCCCAGTGCCGTCGCCCCCGATGTGAACGTCATCGTGGCCGACCTCTACGGCCTGTACACGTCCAACACGGGCACCTCGTTCGCCGCTCCTCAGGCGGCCGGCGTGCTGGCCCTTGTGATGAGCCGGTTCCCGGCGCTTACAGCCGACCAACAAGCGAACGCGCTGGCGGCTGGCGCCGTCGACCTCGGCCCGGTTGGGCCCGACAACGTTTACGGAGCCGGGATGATCTCTGCTCCCAACGCGTTTGCTGCGCTCACCGCTGCCTGTCATGGCGTCACGACGACACAGGTCACAGCGACACCGCCCGCGGTTTCATCGGGCACGGTCACCGTGGCCGCGCACTCGGTGGCTTGCAGCGGACACAGCGTCGCATCGGCCGAGTGGTTTGTCGACGGCGCCACGGTTGCCGGTACCGGCACGCCGTTCACGGCGAGCGTGCCCGCGTTCGGCACCGCGGCGGTCGTCGACGAGACAATGAGCCTGCCGGCGGGCAACGTCGCGGGTCTCGCCAGCGGACCCCACACGATCTCAGTTGACGCCGTCGACGAAAGCGGCGCTTGGGGTGCAGTGCTGTCCACGTCGTTCACGATTGACCGGACCGGGCCTGCGGTGACGGCGAGCTCAATCACGCCGAACGTCGCGGCGCCGTCCGCGATCGTGCAGCTCACCGCGACAGCAGCCGATCCTGCCAATGGCGCTGCGCTCGGCTCGACCGTCGCTGGCGCAGAGTGGTTCGACGGCGGAGATCCCGGCGTCGGGTTCGGCCACCCGTTGACCGCGACCGACGGCGTCTACAACACGAGCACGGAGGCGGCGAAGGCCGCCATCGCGCTGACCGGTTGGGCACCTGGCGCCCACACCGTGTCGGTCCGCGCCGTCGACGCCGTCGGCAACTGGGGTGCGCCGGTCACCTCGACGCTGGTCATCGACGCCAACGGGCCAGTCGTGAACAGCGCCGCAGTGACACCGGCGTCGGCCCCAGCCACAGCGACGGTCGCGTTGACAGCAACAGTGACCGATCCGGTCAACGGCAACGCTCCAGCCGGCAACGTCGCCGGAGCCGAGTGGTTCGAGGGCACCGACCCTGGGGTCGGGCACGGTCACTCAATGAGCGCGACCGACGGCGCTTTCGGTTCCAACAGCGAAGCCGCCAGCGCGGCAATCGCTATGACCGGCTGGACGACTGGCGCGCACACACTGTCGGTCAGAGGCGTCGACGCGGTCGGCAACTGGGGCCCTTCAACGACAGTGACCATCACGGTCACCGCGCCAGTCGACAACATCTTCAACGACGGGTTTGAGTCGGGAACCCTCGCTGCGTGGAACGGCCCTAGCGCCGGTGGTAGCCGCCTCGCGGTGACGACTGCGGCTCACCTGGTCGGTACCTACGGACTGGCCGCGACGCTCGGCGGAATCAGCTACGTGCAGGACAACTCGCCGACGGCCGAACCGAGCTACCACGCCCGGTTCGTGTTCCACCCCAACGGGTCGCTGCCCGGTACCGGAAACCAGACGATCTTCGCTGGCCTATCGAGCTCCGGGCAGGTGCTCGTCGCGGTGATCTTCCACCGTACCTCCGGCGGCGTCTACCAACTGGCGCTACAGGCGACGAGCGGCAACCGTACGAACACCACATCCTGGGTGACCATCACCAACGGAGCACACACGGTGGAGTTGGCGTGGCGGGCAGCGAGCAGCGGATCGGCAAGCCTGCTCGTCGACGCCACCGCTGCCGGGTCACTCAGCAGCTTGTCGACGGCGACGGCGAGGATCGAAACGGCGCGCCTCGGCCCGAGTGCCGGCGTGGCGAACACGACGCAGGGCAGCGAGCTGTTCGACGCGTTCGCCTCAACACACACGACGGCGATCGGGCCGCCCTAAGCCGAACAGCCGTAGCCGACACTGGCTGAGGTGACGTCAGTCGAACGGTCCGCAGGCGTCCGTGAGATTGCCAAGAACCGGACTCGTGCGAATGCTGGCATCTCGGCTCACGAGCAGTGCCGCGGACGGTGTTGTGTTTGCTGCTCGAAGCGCTCGGCCTAGGTGGTGACACGCGCTTCTGTACGTGCTGGCACCCTAGACACAACCTCATTTTTGTACGACTCTTGTCTTACTACTAACGGTTAACAAATGTGGGGCGGGCGGCCGTGAGAGCTAGGTTTCAACTACTGAGTTGGTCGGTTCGCGGGCCGAGCGATGCCGGACCTTTCGTCGGACATGGCGGGCCGGACGGCTCGGTCCGAGCAGCGTCGGGGGGTGCGTGTGACTCCGCAAACGGGTCCGGGTGCCACCAATGAGCCGAATCCTGTTCGTTGATGACGAGCCCCGCATTGCGAGCTTTGTCGGTCGAGCGCTCGGTGCGGCTGGGTTGGGTTGCGACCATGCCGCCGATGGCCGAGGCGCGCTGCGGATGGCGAGCACCGGCATCTACGACCTGATCCTTCTCGATCTTCGGCTCCCTGATATCGATGGGACCGAAGTGCTTGCATCTTTGTCGGCCTCGTCAACGTCCGTGCCGATCATGGTTGTGTCAGCGAGTCCGGGAACCGATGAACGCGTCCGGTGCCTTCAGATGGGTGCATCAGACTTCATCACCAAGCCGTTTGCCGTCGCTGAGCTCGTGGCCCGTGTCGACGTCCGGCTCCGCGAACGCCGCGCTCGTTCCGACACATCGACAGTTCAACAGATGGGCTGCCTCAACCTCAACGCTCGAGCCCGTTCGGCGGACGTGGGCGCCGGACCGGTGCATCTGTCGGATCGCGAGTACCGCGTGCTCGACTTCCTCGCCGCCCATGAGGGCGCCATCGTCGGTCGTGAAGAGCTCCTCGCCGACGTCTGGGGATACTGGTTCGATCCAGGCAGCAACCTGGTCGATGTCATCATCGCTCGCCTCCGTCGCAAGCTCTCGCCGAGCCTCATCGAAACGGTTCGCAATGTCGGTTACCGCCTCGAAGCGCACTAGAGGGCTTCTGGCCGCTGGGTGGGGCGCGCTCACCGTCGGCGCCATGGCGGTTACGTTGATCCTGCCTCGCTGGCATGACCTGCCGCTCTACGCGTTCTGGTGCTGTCTCGGGACGTTCTTCGTTGTCCGAGCGACCTCAACCCGTCTGACGGCGACTCTCGTGGCGACCGGCTTGTTGCTCACCATCGTGGTTATCGCACGAGCCGAAGCCGGTGGCGGCGCCACGGTGCTCAATGAGTTCGACATCGTGTTCATCGCACTACTGCCGATGACACTCGCCTGGTATGGCGCGCGCTATCGGGCGGCGAGCGTTGAGATCGCCCAACTGAATCAGCGCGCGGAGGCGACGCTCGAGCGTGATCGCCGGTTCGTCGCCCATCTCGCCCACGAGCTACGCACACCACTGACCATCGCTCGGGGTCACCTCGACATGGCGATCACCGATTCCGGCGCGCTACCGATGGTCAGTGACCTGATCGTTGCGGATGAGGAACTGAAGCGGCTGTCGGGAGCGATCGATCGGCTCCTTGACCTGGCGATGGTCGATCGCGACGGACTGAAGTTGCACCCGGTCGACCTAAACGATCTCGTCGAGGACGTCGTCCGGCGTTGGCACGGAGTCGCCAATCGCCGCTGGTCGACCGCCCCAGTTCCCCGCGGCGCGATCGACCTCGACCGCGAGCGTGTCACTACCGCCTTAGATGCCCTTGTCGAGAACGCAGTCGCGTTCACATCGGACGCTGACGCGATCGCGGTGACCGCTGCGGCCGACGGTGACCACCTGGTCGTGACGGTCCACGACACTGGTTGTGGCATCGAGTCCGACCGGCTCCCAACGATCCTGCACAGTCCCTGCGCGAGCAGGCACGACCGCAACCGGCGTTCGGGCGGCACCGGGCTCGGGCTCGCCATCGTCCAGGCGGTTGTCGAACGACACGGCGGGACGATGAGCGTTCAGAGCGCACAGGGTGAGGGCACGAACGTGACCATGCGGTTTCCGGGGTTTCGGCCTGAGTGGACCGCACCGTCGATCAACGTCGCCTGACCACGGCTTGCCGGCCGCAGCCTGTGAGTCGGGTTTCGGCGGGGGTCGATATCTGGGGCTTGTCGGAGCCTGACGGTCCGCGTGTGATCGTCAGCCCTGGGGTGGTCCGGCGAAGGTCACGTGTCACATAGGTGGGCCGGGCTGCGAGGCCCAGACGAGGCTGCATGGGTCGCCCGACTCGATGCCGACTGGCCTGACGTGTGTGTCGTTGTTCGACGCTGCCTTGACAACGGCGACATCGACAACACCATCGTGCTGGCCATTCATCCCGCCCAAGAAGCGTTCTTCGCTCGACCCGAAGCATTCGCGTGGATCACCGAGACCGCCACCCGCTACGCCACCGGCACCCACCCGCACCAACACGAGCTCCTCGGCGCCGCCGGTCTCGTGGCCTGAGATCCAAACCGACATCGCCACCGCCTTGGAACTCGGTGAACGCGCCTTCGCCGCCGACCCCGCACCCGGCACCGCGCTCGACTGCCTCCCCGAGACTGCCGCGATCGGCGAAACACTCGGATGGTCAGCAGGCCGGCTCGACGCGGACCAGGGGGGAGGTGCGCAGGATGCGGCGCGTGCCGAAGAAGTCGGTGTCGAACGGGTCGTGGCCGCGGATGTCCGGTCGGGGGTGGTCGCCGCGGCGGAACAGGTCCGTGTGGTACTCGGCGCCGACCGTGCCACCGCCGCTGTAGAACTCGACCGCGAGCACGCTCACCGGCGAGTCGGCCGGGAGGCCGAGCGCGCGCAGTGCGCTATCGATCTCTTGGTCGAAGAACACGGTCGTGCCGTAGTTGACCCGGCCGTTGTCGAAGACGAGGTCGGCGCCGTGGTGGGCGAGGAGGATGTTGCGCGACATTGAGGCGTCGGCTTGGCGGCCTTGGGCGTAGAGCAGGAACCCGAGCACGGATCGGGGGATGCCGTCGCCGACTTGGCGGCCGTCGAGCACAGGCGTGGCGTACGCGGCTGAGGCGATGAGGTCGTTGGGCGCCCGGCCGGTCGCCGGTTGTGGTCGCCAGGCCGCGGCGCAGGCTGCCGCAGGCGCCGGGTGTTGGACGCCGGTCACCCGTAGCGGCCGGCCGTAGCGGCCGTGTGCGGTCGACCACGGGTCGACGTGCCCGAACCGCAGTTCGTAGGTCCACATCCCGAACAGCCTCGGGTCGTTGGCGGCGATGCCGTCGGGCAGTGGGAGCAGGAACCGGGTTGGGTCGCCGGCCGCGGCGGTCAGCTTGGTCATCGCTTCGCTGCCGTCCTCGTCACGCGGTTGGCCCGGCGAGATGACCCGCATCGATTCCGGGTCGATCGCCAACCCCGGTTCGGCTGGTGGTTCGGCGCGTAGCACGTTGGTGTCGACGTACAGGAGCGGATCGGGGCCGTAGGCGAGCACCCGTGCGAAAAGCGCGTCGCCGTCGGCCGGTGGTTCGGTGACCTCGAGCCACAGTTGGCGGGTGCGGACACCGGTCGAGGAGTAGTCGGCCGCCGCCTTGTACGGCGACAGCGCATACCCTGCCGACACGAGCCGGGGCACGCCCGCCGGTGGGACCACCACTGGCAGGCGGACGGCGACCGGGTCCGTGGCCCGGGTGATCGTGCCGCCGGCGGCGTCGGGGATCGTCACCGACAGCGTGTACGGCGGGCGGGCGGTGAAGCCGTCGGCCGGTTCGGGGATCGCCGGGTCGATGGCGTCGAAGAACACCAGCCGGCTGCGGGTGCGGTCCGGCGCGCCAGCCAGGGACTCCACCGTCGCGATGGGCGGCACCGTGATGGTGCCGATCGGGTCGCCGCCCCGAGCGACGGCGACCTGACCGCCGACCAGCCCGTCCCATGTCCAGTCCCGGGCCAGGTCGTAGCGGACGCCCACGGTCCATTTGCGGAACAGGTCGGCGGCCGCCGAGAACGTGATCGCCCCGCCGTCAGGCCGGATCGTCGAGGCCACGCCCGCGGCCGTGCCGAACGCGACCCGGGTGCCGGGCGGCGCCGTCAGTGTCAGCCCGTCGGCGACGAGGTCGAGCTGGTCGGCGAGCGCCGTCATCATCGCCGCGACCGGGTCGCCGCTGGTCGCCGGCTGGAAGAAGAACGCCTCGACCGGAGGGCGGGCACGAGTCGGTGGCTCGAGCAGCGGCGCCGTCTCGGTGTCGGCGGCCGCCCGCACGGTGATCTTCGCGCTGGCACCCCGCGTCGGTTGCGGCCTCCCGGTGACGATCCCGAAGTAGCCGGCCGGGCCCGACGCCAGCGGTGTGAGCACGAGACGCACGTCACGGGAGCGGGGCAGCACGAGTGGTCCCGCTGCCGGCGCGGCCACCGTCGCGACGTCATCGATGTCGAGGAACGCCAGCTGCAGGGACGGGATCGCTACGTCGGCGGCAGCCTCGGTCGGTGTCACTGCTCCGGCGGGCAAGGTCGTGAGCGGGGGGACGTCGCGCTGGGTTGTGTAGAGGGTGGTGAACACGCCGTCGGCGGACACGTCGTCGCCGGTGTCGTGGGCGAGGGCGCGCACCTCGACCCGGATCTCGACCGCGGTCACATCCGGGTCGGGGACGCCGACGGTGAGCGAGTCGGGCACCCGATCGGCCGGCGGGAGCGGTGACCCGTCGGGACCGAGGCCGAGTTGGGCGAGCATCGCCGACCGCGCCGCGTCGCGCACCTCGACACGGGTGCCGTAGCGGGCGGTGAATAGCGCCTCGGGGTAGCCGATCGTCGGCCGGCGCAGGGTGATCTCGCCGGCCACCGTGGCGTCGACACCGAAAGCGTTAGGCGAGACGTAGCGGGCGAAGTCGACGGCTGCCCGCTCAGCCGTTGTCTGGTTGACCGGCAGGTCGGTGACCCGTGGGCCGCCGCCGCTCTGGTCGCCGAGGCGGACTCGTACCTCGTAGCGCTGGCCGTAGACGAGCGCCGGGATGTCAGCGCCAACGAACGCCGACGGGACGATCGGTGCCACGACGCCGGCAGCGACGCCGCCTGCCAGCAGGTGCGGGGTGTCGTCACGGAGCCCGATCGGTGTGCCCTGCCATTGGGCGAAGTACAGCGGCAGCCAGAACTCGTCGGGCCGCGCCGCCGTGCTCGGCGCGGCGGCCGTCGGCTCGACGATCACCTCGCCGACGAAGTTCGCGACGAGCTGATCGAGCGGCGGCGGCGGGGTGCCGGTGGCCTGCATCAAGCTGGTCCACCCCAGGTCGCGTTGGGCCGATGTCTCACCGGCCACCGGCTCGCGGACGTCGACACGGTAGCCCTGTACGCCGAGCGGCGACTCGAGCGGCACCTGGTCGCCGGTGAGCGCCCGGTGGGCGATGTCGATCTGGCGGTTGTGCCACGTGAGCACCTGCTCGTCGTCCCATCCGATCTGGATGCCGGCGTCCGTCGCAGCGTTGACCAGGTCGCCGTCACCGATGTGGGCGTCGATGCTGTCGGGTTGGCGGGCGTGGACGAGCTTGGCGAACCCGTCGTCGTACGCCTCGGCCTCGATGATCGCCTCGTCGATCGCCCCCTGGTCCGGTGTCGGCGGGACGCCGGCCGGGTTGATGACCGGGAACAGCACGGCGGCGAACACCGCTCGCGGTGTAGCGGTCAGCGCCGGGAGGCGAGCGGCGAACACGCGCACGGCGTCCGGTGTCGCGGTCCAGGCTGCGCCGTAGCCGGTGCCGCCGTCGGCCGCGTCGAGCGTGACGAACAGCCAGCCGCCGTCGGCGAACTGGGCCGGGTCGGGGATCGGGACGGAGAACGTGTACCGCAGGCCGAGGGCGTCGGCCAACACCGGGTTGCGCAGGGCGTGGGAGATGATCTCCCCCCAGCTCGGGTCGGGCCGGGTCGGTGGGAGCGGTCGCGGCTGCTGGGCGCGCATCGTGCAGCCGAACTCGTCGATGGAACCAGCGAACGGCGAGCGCGGCCCGCCGGGCGGGAGGAGCGACACGTACGTGTCGGGCAGCGCTTTGCGCAACGTGCCGTGCGTCGGCGCCGGTGGCGGTCCGGTCGTCTGGTCGACCGGCGAGAAACGGGTCCGCAGCTCCGTGAACAGCGCCGCCGCGTTGGTTGGCGCTGGAAGCGTCAACGGCGAGCTCGCCGACGCCAACGTCGGCATCGCGTCGAGGCCCGCCACCGCCGTCACGCGCAGCGGGATCGATGTCCCGGCGAACGCCGCGGCACCGGTGAACAGTGGGCTGAGCGGGTCGCCGCTTGGCACCAGCAGCATCGTGGCGTCGAGCTGGCTGCCAGTCCAGCGTTGCGGGAACGTCAGCAGCGCCAGCCTGATGTCGGCGAGTGCCATCTCAAACCCTCCCGTTCATGGCAGCAACGACGTCAGCGCGCTGCCGCTGATCGTCTCCGAGAAGCCCCACGACCCTGACCAGTCGATGTGCACGACCCAGCCGACGGTGAGGTGGATGGCGACGGCAACTTCGGCCGATAGCGTCACCGACGTCTGCTCGATGAACTGCTCGAGCTTGGGTGGGATGTTCGGCGGCAGGAGCAGATTCGGATCGCCTGGGCTGACTTGGATGCCGAGCCCGGCCGTCAGGGTCAGCGAGGCGCTGGCGAGGCCGTCGAGGACGTCCACCGAAGCGTTGCCGGTGAGGAGCAGCATCACCCCGAACGGTGTCGTTGTCGTGTCGAGCCGGGCGGCGAGGCACACCGACGCGCTCCCCGAAGCGATCGCCAGGTCGATGCCCAGCCCGACGCCGATCCCGCCTTGCATCCGCACGCCGCGCCCGCTGCCGCCCGCACCGAGCTGCAGCAGTCCGTTGCCGGCCAGCGGCGAGGCGAGCCAGGTGAACGGGTCCTCGTCGCTGCCGACGCCGACGTTGAAGCCCATCGTACGGGCGAGGATGTCGACGTCGAACCCGAGGTCGAGGCCGATGCCCTCGAGGTAGCCGAGTCCGAGCGGGAGCGCCGGCAGCGACACTTGGTCGCGGATCCGCAGCTTGGTCCCGTCGAACGACACGTCGAGACCCGACGCGTTGCCGCCCGGGAGCGCCTTGGCAAGCACCTCGATGCCCGAGAGCACCGTCTTGACGATCGACAGGTTGCTGCCGTAAGCGAAGCTGAGGTTCTTGACGGTCGGCGTGGCGCCGTCGGCGGCGAGGATGTCGCCGATCACCGACACGAGCGGATCGGTGGACGTGCTCATGCCGTCAACGAGCAGCTTGAACGCCACGTTGGTGATCGTGATCGACCAGCGCGGCGTGGCCGCCGGGTCGATGACGACGGTGATCACGCTCTGGCCCGGCGTGGCCGGTGGCGGAACTATCGTGTTGTCGAGGTTGGTCGCTAGCACGACCGAGATCGGCCCCAGCGGGATCAGTGTCGTGTCGGCGAGTGTCGTCGTCTGGGTCAGTGTCTGGGTCGCCGCCAGGCCGTCGCCGGAGGGCACGAAGCCGGCGAAGGACGGGAACTTGAGCATCGCCCCGAGCTCGGGGATCAGGCCGCTGCTGCCGAGCAGGGCGCCGACGTCGGCCAGTGCCGGTGTCTGACGGAAGTTCAGCGGGTTCAGGCCGGCCGTCGAGGTGATCGTCGGGTGCTCGAACAGCAGTTGCTGGGTTCCGGTCGACTGCACGAACGAGTACACGTTCGCCGGGTTGGTCAGCGAGAGCACGTCGGCGGGATCGGCGAGGTGCCATGTCGACGGGTCGCTGCGCGCCCGAACCAGCGGCACCGGCGTCAGCGGGTCGACCGGTCGCGGTGTGAGCTGCGTCGACGAGCGCCGAGCGACGCTCCAGGAGCCGTCGCGGGGCAGGTGGGGCAGGCCGCGCAAGGCGACGCCGAGCGTGCGCGGCCCGGCGTTGGTCGCCTCGACGTCGACGCCGGTCACGGTCAGCCGGATGCCGGCCTCCGGTACGCCGTCGCCGCCGGCGACGACCTCGCCGGTGACGGTGCCGGCGGCGTGGTGGACCGTGTCCATCAAGGCAACGACGTCGGCCATCGTGGGCGGTGTGGCGCTGACGGTGAGGTCGACCCACCCGGTGAAGAGGGTGCCGGCCACCTGCCCCTGGCCGATGTCACCGCCGGTGACGAGCAACGCGTTCGGGCCGCCAGTCGTCAGGGCGACGTCGGCGTCGAAGCTCACCTCGACCCAGTCCTTGCCCCCGACCGGCACGTGGGTTCCCGATTCGACGATGTTGCGCACCTGCTGCACGGCCGTCACGCCGCCCCGCTCGGGCGCCGGTCCGCCGTCGAAGGTGAACGCGCCTGGCGTCTTGGCCCGCCACCCGGTGTTGCGGCGCTGCACCCAACCGGCACCGTCGCGCTGGAAGATCGTCGTGTTGACGACCACCACACCCCACGGGCACAGCAGGCTGCGGATCTGGACGAGGGCGAACGACGTGCGCCCGACGACGACGTCGAAGCGGGCCTCGCTCACCCCGACACCGATCGTCTGGTCGACGAAGTCGCTGAACGTGGTGGTGCCGTAGCCGGATAGGGCGACGCGGTCGACGGGAACGAACGCGCCGACGCCCGGGGCGCCCGTCGAGAACTCTTGGTCCCAGAAGTTGGCGATGTCCGTGTCGAGGATCGCCGCCGGGTAGCTCGGGTTGGCGGTGTCGGTCGCCGTGTTCGAGAAGCCGGGCATGATCGGCCGGATGTAGGGCGTCGCCGGGGCCGCGAGCGACAGTTGGGCGCCACCTTTCACAGCGCCGAAGTCCGGCGACTCGCGTCGCAACGTCGGTCGCGCGCCCGGACCCGACGGTGTCGGGGACGTCGACACGTTCGCTTCGAGACCGAAGGGCAGCGTGAAACGGGCGTGCAGATCGGCACCGGCCTCGTAGTCGGTGAGGAAACGCTCGACGAACACGGCCGGCGACATCGGCCGCAGCGCCTGGGTGGTGACGTTCATCACCATGAACGGCCCGTCGTCCGCGGCGAAGGCGTTGAACAGCTGGCGGTCGCCCGGCGTGTCCTCGGTGATCACCGCTTCCCAGGCGACCTGCGGCAGGGCGTACAGGCCCGACGACCGTCCGGACACCGTCAGCGACAGCTCGTCGATCTGGGCGTCGAGCAACCCCTCCTGGGTGAGCACCACACCGAACTGGTCGTCGGCGCCAGAGACGTCGTAGAGGACGACGAGCTGCTCGCCGAACGTCCGCCCGGCGAAACCGGGCTGGCGACCGGCGATCGCGCCGCTCGGCAACAGCTCGAGCACGACCTGCGGTGCGGCGGGCGCGGTCCACGACACGCCCGCGAGCAGCGTCCGCGAGATCTGCGTCGAGGCACCCGGGCTGGCGGCGTACGGGTTCGGCAACGCCGGGGCGAGGAACGTCGCCGTCGAGACGAGCACGAACGTGGCGTCCGTAGCGGTCGAGTCGTTCAGTGTGGCGATGAGCAGCAGCTCGACGACGCCGGTGGTACGTAGCAGGGCGTTGTCGAGGAGGTACGACTCGGCACCGTCGGTCAGCGCCGGGCCGCGACCGATGAGGGCGAGGTGGCTACCCGTGGCCGACACACCGGTGATTGCCTGCACGGTCAGTCGGTCGAACGCGGGCGTAGCGCCGTCGACGAGGCACGGCCGATCGACGTGGGCGACGACACGGCAGCCGGTCGTCGTCACGATGTCGCCGGCCGGGCTCTGCGTGCTGATCACGGTGCCCCCGGTGGGCGACTGCACGGTGACCGTCGCCGGGCGTGGGTGGTCTGGGGTACCGGTGTCCCACAGCTGATAGGTGTCCATCACCGGTCGAGTGGCGATGTACGACGCCGCGACGCGCAGCTGCCCCGTGCCGACGACGGCGGAGATGTCGCGTAGCGGGCGTCGGGCCCTGTCGCTGCCCCACCCGGCCGAGATCCCGTCGGCCACGTGCACGCCGAGACGGCCAGGCTCGGCCGCCGGGAGCTGGTCCGGCGGGCTGCTGCGCACCGGCAGCCGCCACTCGCCGCCGCTCACGGCGCCCGAGCCGGCGGTGACGAACACCATCGACACCGGCGCTGAGCAGTCG
>Ga0209069_10000744_pt1 | contig 15616 bp, 17 predicted proteins | sample Str013_2_FD_187202 | JGI IMG/M metagenome (GOLD analysis project Ga0209069, IMG submission 187202) | Freshwater sediment microbial communities in response to fracking from Pennsylvania, USA - Straight Creek_MetaG_SC_2013 (SPAdes) (version 2) | ecosystem: Environmental > Aquatic > Freshwater >...
ATCTTGTGCATGTGCAGTATTTTGACCAAAGCGGCGATTGATAGCGTCCACCATAATATTCGCGGTAGAAAAGTCAGAATCTTTGAGTTCGAGGGTGACAGTGTCTGAGAGGTTAACCGAGCTAGGTAGTGCACGTTCTACGCTTGCGCCATCCGAAATGCGACCTACACTGAGATGATTGATTTGCGTTTGGCTGCCGTTGGCCGAAGCGCCAACGCCCCCTACGACCAAGTTACCCTGTGCGATTGCGTAAATTTGGCCATCAGCACCTTTTAGGGGTGTCATCAGTAGCGTGCCGCCGCGCAGGCTCTTGGCGCTGCCCATGGAAGACACGGTCACATCTAAGGTTTGGCCAGGTTGTGCAAACGGTGGTAGAGCACTTGTAATAATGGCTGAGGCGACATTTTTCATTTTAATATTAGTGCCAGGAGGCAAGCTCACGCCAAGTTGCTGCATCATGCTGATTGTGCTTTGAATGGTAAACGGATTGTCGTCACCTGTGCCATCTAAGCCAACCACCAAGCCGTAGCCAATGAGCTGGTTACTGCGTACGCCTTGAATCGTTGCTAAGTCTTTGATGCGTTCGGCGTGAGCTGTAGTGCTAAAAGCCAGGCTTGCAAAGAAAATTAGGCTATCTACCACCAGTATTGCCAATACCAGTTCCCAATCCAGGCGAAATAGTTTTTTGATTTTCTTGAACGATGCGATCATTTTCATGGTCAACTTAAAGTGGAATAAAGCTCAAGAAAAAGCGCGACAAAATTGAGGCGATTTGTGCGCCATCAATTTTGCTATTGGTTCTGTATTCAATGCGCGCATCAGCCACTTTGGTTGATGTAACAACGTTACCTAAAGTGATTGTGTCTGGGTTTACAACACCGGAAAAACGTACAAACTCTGTGCCTTTATCTAGGGCGATTTGTTTCTCACCGCTCACCACTAAATTGCTGTTCTCTAGCACATCAATCACCGTTACAGTAATCGAACCGTTAAAGTTGTTGCTGTTATTACCATCTGCTTTGTCATCATTTTTGATAGAGGAAGTCGCAGAAAGACTGGTCGCTGGTAGTTTGATTGGTAGACCTACGGAAGCCGTTGTAGAAGCATCTACTGCACCTGTTTTGCTACCAGAGCTGCTACCTGCCTTGGTGGCGGTGGTGTTTTCTACAATATTGATTGTAAGAATGTCACCAATAAATCTTGCACGACGATCTTCGAATAAAGGTTTATAAGCGGCTGCGTTATAAATGGCCCCCGTTTTTACCGAAACTTTAGTTGGAGCTGCTGGTGTTGCTGTTGTCGGTGTTTTTACAATGGTGCTGGGCGTCACTGCGCAAGCGCTTAAAAGCCATGTCGCGCCTAAAATAAGCACGCAATCGTAAAAGCGTTTAGATATTGAATTAGAGTGAGTAGCATTAAACATTGTTTTTCCTTAAATTTCCAAAAGTTACAGCTGTGTTAGTTTTTGCAGCATTTGGTCAGAAGTTGTGATTGCTTTGCTGTTAATCTCATATGCGCGTTGCGTCTGAATCATATTCACCAGTTCTTCCACCACGTTCACGTTCGACGTTTCCACATAGCCTTGCGATAACAAGCCTGAGCCGTTTGTACCTGGTGTGTTCGTATTAGCATTGCCAGAGGCAGCGGTTTCCACAAATAAATTTTCACCCTTTGCCATTAATCCAGCCGGATTAATGAATGTTGCAATTTGCAAGTTACCGACTTGCGTGCTGCCAGTCGTGCCAGCTTGTGTAATAGATACTGTGCCATCGCGAGCCACTGTCATGCTGGTCGCGTTGGCAGGAATCGTAATCGCAGGCTGCACGGGAAAGCCGCTAGAAGTGACAAGCTGACCTTGGCTATCTGTTTGGAATGAGCCGTCTCGTGTGTAAGCAGTCGTGCCATCAGGCATCAGCACTTGAAAAAATCCTGCGCCTTGAATTGCTACGTCTTTATCATTGCTGGTTTGTTGTAAATTGCCTTGACTAAAGTTGCGCTCGGTAGCGACAGGCCTAACGCCTGTGCCAAGCTGCAGGCCAGATGGTAATTGGGTTTGCTGCGATGATTGTGCACCAGGTTGGCGAATATTTTGATAGAGCAAATCTTCAAAAACAGCGCGTGAGCGCTTAAAACCGTTGGTGCTGACGTTCGCCAAGTTGTTGGCAATCACGTCCATTTGTGTTTGTTGAGCATCTAAGCCAGTTTTTGAAATCCATAATGAGCGAATCATTTCTTGTGCCTCTCAAGTTTGGCCATTTATGGCCGATATAGTCGTTAGGGTTTATGCTAACGCATATTGGATTAACTCAAATTGAAGATCTGACTAGCTTTATTGGCGTTATTCTCAGCGCTTTGCACGAGCTTCATTTGTGTTTCAAATTGTCGTGCCAAGCTAATCATGGTCACCATGGCATCTACCACATTCACATTACTGCCTTCCAGCGCGCCGCTTACCACACTTACGTTGGCATCTGCTTCGGCTTGACTCCCATCTTTGTTACCAAACAAACCATCTGCTTTACGCTCTAGATTATTTTCCTCAGGATTAACCAGCTTTAATCGGCCTAGAATGTTGGCCGGGCCTGGTAGCGTGCCGTTGTTGGTGGTAGAAATCGTGCCGTCTTTGGCGATACTTATGGTGACATCGGGTGGAATACTAATTGGCCCGCCATCGCCCATCACCGTCATGCCGCTAGCGGTTTGCAACACGCCATTTTCGCTAATTTTTAGCGAGCCGTTGCGGGTGTAACCTTCGGAGCCGTCTTCTCTTTGTACCACCAGCCATCCTTGACCTTGCACGGCGACGTCTAAATCACGACCTGTGCTTTGAATCGGACCCGGTCTGAAATCGGCACCCACAGTAGCATCCACTACAAAGGCGCGTGTTGGTAGGCCTTCACCAACAATAGGCACCGCTCTAAATGAATCGACTTGTGCTCTAAAGCCCGTGGATGTAGCGTTGGCCAAATTGTGCGAGTTGGTTGCTTGCTGCTCCAGTATGTGTTTTGCACCCGTCATTGCGGTGTAAATCATGCGATCCATAACGACTCCTTAAATCGATTTTACTCGTGATTAACGACTAAAAATTATCGCTAGAAATTAACGTAGGTTCACCAAAGTTTGCAGCACTTGGTCTTGTGTTTTAATGGTTTGTGCGTTTGCTTGGTACACGCGTTGCGCTGTAATCATATTTACCAATTCAGCCGTTAAATCTACGTTTGAATCTTCAACGGCAGAAGATTGCAACACCCCTAAACTGCCGCTGTTTGGCGTAGAAACTAAAGCGGCACCAGAGGTCGAGCTTTCGCTCCATGAGTTGCCACCCAATTGTTCCAGGCCGTTAGGATTAGAGAAGTTAGCTAACACTACTTGACCTAAAGTTGCAGATTGACCATTAGTGTAACGACCGACGATTTTGCCATCTTTACCAATATTAAAGCCTGCCAAATGGCCTGATGTGTAGCCATTCTGACTTTGGCTGTTAATGCTGAAAGCTGAGCCAAACTGCGTACTGCCTGAGTAATCTAAGGTAATGGCTTGTGGACCTGTCGCGCCTGTTGTAGGCGTAAAGCTCACTGTTGGTGTGGCAGGGGCAATTGTTGGCGTAATGCCCGTGCCAGAGAATGTCATGGTGGCTGTTGAGGCCGGTAATGCTGGGGTAGACACACCATCTACTGTATTAAATACGCTCCATACGCCTGGTGCTGTTTTTACAAAATAATTTTGTAAAGTGTGTGAGTTACCTAGACTATCGTAAACCGTAATGGCCGTAGAGTTGTGGTAAGTCGTTGGGTCTGTCGGGTCAAAACTTGCTGCAGGAAGTGCAGATTTTGTTGAATCAAGATTAAACAATCCTGTTGCTTTACTACTTGTGGCTGGCGTCAAATCTGCAGAGTTGATGTTGATTTCTGCTGGTGCGCCGGTTGATAATACACCAGCGGCACTGGCCACATAACCGGTTAAACGTTTGTTGTCAGAATTCACAATATAGCCAAGTTTATCCATTTGGAATTGGCCGTTACGTGAATAAGTAATAGCGCCGTTGTTACTCATGCGGAAAAATCCGCCGCCGTTAATCGCTATGTCTAACGAGTTGTTGGTATTGGTAATGTTGCCTTGCGTAAATTGTTGTGCCACGGTAGAAACTTTTGCACCAATACCAATTTGTGAAGAGCCTGTGCCTGTGAGTGAAGCGGCGTAAACGTCCGCAAATTCTGCACGCGATTGTTTAAAACCGACTGTTGATGAGTTGGAAACGTTATTACCAATCACTTCTAAGTTCTTTGATGCAATATTTAAACCACTTAAACCTTGTTGAAAACTCATTTTGTTCTCCTAATTTTTTTAAAATGCTAGTAAATTTGTTTAACGTCAGTTGTAGCAACCGAGCTAGCGTCGCCTAAATTAAGTTTGACGCCAGTGGCGCCGGCTGTGATGCTGTTTACTTGTTGAAGGCTGAGGGCATTGGCGGTTGCACTTTGCCCGCCAGAAGTGGCGCTAACAGTGAATTGATAATCGCCATTTGCCACTTTTGTGCCTGTGTCGCTATAACCATCCCAGCTTAGTGGCACGATGCCAGCATTTTGTTTACCTAATACTAATTGCCTAATTGGATTGCCAGCTGAATCGCTAATTGTGATTTTCATGTTGTCAGTACTTGTTGGCAGCTCAACTGCAAAATTACCTGCAGTACCATCAAATTTAATTTGATTGCCCGCCACTAAAACACTGTGGCCGATGAGGCTGGAAGCTTGTAATGATTGACTTGCTTGCGCACTACTCATCATTGTTTCTAGAGTGGTGTTGAGCTTATCAATGCCAGTGACAGTAGAAAGTTGCGCCATTTGGCTGGTCACCTGCGCGTTATCCATTGGGTTCAGCGGATCCTGATTTTTCATTTGCGTCACTAAAAGTGTCATAAATCGATCCTGCACTGCGGAGGCAGAATTAGGAGAATTCGCAGTACTAGCTTTGCCGTTAACGCTATCTAACAAGCTTTGCGATGGCGTGGTGGTGTTTTGTATGGTAGTCATTTCAATCCTTTTAAAATAAGTTGCTAGTTTTGGCCAATGGTTAAGGTTTTAAGCAGCATGGATTTTGCCGCGTTCATGGTTTCAACGTTGTTTTGGTAAGCGCGCGAAGCGGAAATCATATTCACCATTTCTTCGGTCACATTAACGTTGGGCAAAGTGACATAACCTTTTTCATCAGCCATTGGATGTTTTGGGTCATACACAACTCTAGGCGGCGCAGAATCTTCTACAACTTTTTGTACTTTTACACCACTGGCATCGGGCGAGTTGGTAGGAATCGCGCTAAACACCACTTGCTTGGCTTTGTAAGGCTTGCCATTGGCGCTGGTCGTGCTATCGGCGTTGGCAAGGTTGCTGGCAACCGCGTTTAAACGTTGCGATTGCGCACTCATGGCCGAGCCGGAAATATTGAATACATTAAATAAGGACATTTCGTTCTCCTAAAATTAGGCTTGAATCGCAGCCAGCATTTGTTTAAGTTGGCTGTTAATCATGGTGAGGCTTGCTTCATAGCGAATGGCGTTGTCTGCAAACTGATTGCGCTCAACATCCATATCCACGGTGTTGCCATCCACGCTGCCTTGAATAATCGGACGAAATAGCGGCTCGCCCGGGCCGCCACTTGGCGCAGATGAAGGCGTGCCATCTAAATGTTGTTCTGAGGTTTTGCTGGTGTTAAAGCGGTCTCGCGACGCCCCTGCCATCGCGCCTTGCATTGCAGCCTTAAAATCAATGTCACGCGCTTTAAAATTTGGCGTATCGGCATTAGCGATATTTGCCGCAATCAGCTCTTGGCGCTGGCCGCGAATTCTTAGCGCTGCTTGGTGAAAGCTCAAGGCAGAATCTAAATTGTTTAACATGTCAGTTCCTTCCAAACAGGATTAAGTCATGAGCTAAAGAAATCACTTCTTTTGCCGATAACACTTATGAGGACAATTCTAGAACTAATAAATACACACCAATTGCTGAAGTAGAGGTATAAAACACGGCCTTTTCTAAACTTCATAACAGGAATATCTCCGTAGAATACATATTGAGTCTTAAACCTAATTGTTAGACGGAGTTCGATATGCGTTTTAGAAATGCTTTAAAAGCGGGCCTTGCTTTGCTGGTATGGATGCAAACCGCTATTGCGACGCCCGCCAACCTGTCCGAAAGGCAGGATTTATCAGTACTAAAGAGTAAAATTGAAGAGTTTTTACTTACGCAAAGTAATGGCTATCCCGGCAAAGTAACGGTAACAGCCGGCGCGATTGATCCAAATCTAAAGCTTGCCCAATGCCCCGCCCCCGAGGTTTTTTTACCATCCGGCAGCCGCGCTTGGGGTAAGACCAGCGTAGGTGTGCGTTGCAGTGCGCCGAACTGGACGATTTATGCGCAAGCTAAAGTGAGCGTTAAAGCGCAGTATTTGGCTGCAGCCACGCCATTGGCGCAAGGGCATATTGTGACTGGACAAGATATAGTGTTGGAAGAGGGCGAGCTAACGCAGTTGCCCGCAGGCGTGTTTACCGATGCAACACAAGCCATTGGGCGCACCGTGAGTATGTCGATGGTTGCGGGTAGCGTGTTGCGGCAGGAGATGCTAAAGCTAGCACCCGTGGTACAACAAGGACAATCAGTATTACTGACTTCTAATGGTAGCGGCTTTAGCATTACTGCAGAAGGTAAGGCGCTGAACAACGCAAATGAAGGACAAGTTGTGCAAGTTAAAGCTGAAAGCGGCACCGTGGTAAGCGGCATTGCACGTGCAGGCGGAAAAGTTGAAGTTGCGTATTAAGCAAAAATACTCATTAGGATAAGTTAATTACTTGCAAAGGACTAAAGTTCGCATAAACTATGCCGATAGGTATTTATGTAAAAGCGCCTGTTTAGGTGCGAAAATGCCGAAGCGAAAAGGAAAAAGCTATGAAAATTAATGACATTATTAAAAAATCTGTAGGATTGGAGTCTGAGAAATTAGGCGCCAGTTCTAGCAAAAAAACCGAACAATCGAGCGCAGGTGCTCAATCTACAGAAACTGTCACGCTTTCACCGCTATCAGCGCAAATACAGTCGTTAGAGTCTAATGTGGCTACGACCGAAGTGTTTGACGCAGAAAAAGTAGATGCAATCAAATCCGCCATCGCAAGTGGCAAATTTAAAGTGGATTCTGAAAAAATTGCAGATGGCTTAATTAGCACTGTAAAAGAATTGCTTAACAAAAAATCCTAGAAAAACTTTAGGAATAATTTTTTAGAAGGCAGCATTCATCATGAGCATATCAACCTTATTTGAAAACGATGTAAAACTCATCAATGAACTCATGTTTCTGCTTTCGCGTGAGCAATTTAGCTTGATCGACATGGATATTGATGCCATAGAAAATTTGCTGGATGAAAAGAGCACGCTACTACAAAAAATTAACGCATCGGTGCTAGTGCGCTACCAAGCATTATCTAACGCGGGTTACGAGCCAAATGAAAACGGCATGGCAGCGTGGATCGAGAGCAGCGTGCCGATGAAGTACATTCAACTTTGGCAAGATTTTCAGAACACTTTAGCGCAAGCAAAAGAGCTGAACCGTGTAAATGGTCAGCTTATCAACAAGCACTTCAATCGCAACCAACAGTTTTTGAACGAACTTAAAGGTGATTTTGCCAACAATGGCGTCTACGGCCCAAATGGTCAGACTAGCTCGCAAAGTTACAAACGTCCTTCGCTTTCTGTTTAGTCAGTAATTAAATAAGCCATGGCTTAGCTATGGCTTATTGATTGGCCTGTTTAGGTGTGGTTTCTGTGCCAACATCATTCTTCGTATTCAAACTCTCATACAAAATCATCACGGAAACGCGGCGATTTTTTGCACGGCTTTCTGCGGTATCATTGTCGGTCATTGGGTGCGTAGAACCGAACCCCAGTGCGCTTAAGCGGAAATCGCCTACGCCTAAGTCGATGAATTTTCTTACCACGCTGCTGGCGCGAACGGCGGAAAGCTCCCAGTTGGAGTAAAACGCACTGCTGTGAATCGGCAAGTTGTCGGTGTGGCCTTCAACTTGAATAGCGCGGCTGTTGGGCAGCAAAAGTTTTGCAATATCGCCTAATACGGCATCGGCGCTTTTCGCCATCTCGGCAGAACCCGGCGAGAATAAGAGGTTGTCGTTGATGTCGATGCGAATGCCGCGGTTATTCTGCGCCACGCGAACTTTCCCATCGTTAATCAAGGGCGCCAGCTGGTTGGATAAATTAGCACCCAATGCAGTCATGGCTGCGCGCTCGCGTTGCAAGGCTTCTAAGTCAGAGTCTGGTGGTTGTGCGGTCTGCTCACCCTTTGTGGACGCGGTGTTTGCAGCAGATGCTTGATGCTTGCCACTTTGCATTGCATTGCTTGGCGCTGTTTGCTTTTCGTTGATAAAAGCCGTATTAATGGATGAAGAAAGTTGCCTGTATTTCTTCTGATTGACCGATGAAATGGAGTACATGACCACGAAAAAGGCGAACAAAAGCGTGATAAAGTCTGCGTAAGAGACTAACCAGCGATCTGGGCTATCTTCATCTTCATCTAATCTTCTTCTAATCATTTTTTATCTTAAATAGGCCTGTAAGCGTTCTTCGACTATTTTCGGATGATCCTGCTTGGCAATGGAAACCCAGGCATTGAGCAGCATTTCGCGACGCATTATTTCGTGCTGAATATGCGCTTTTAACTTATTTGCAATTGGCAGAAAAACCAAATTAGCCAGAGCGACCCCATAGATTGTTGCGACAAAAGCAACGGCAATGCCGCTGCCAAGCTTGTTAGGGTCGGAGAGGTTTTCCATCACATGAATCAAGCCAATCACCGCGCCAAGAATGCCAATGGTGGGGGCATAACCGCCTGCGGCTTCCCAAATTTTTACCGCGCTGCGCTGTTGCACTTCGTAAAAATGCATGTCAATGGCGCAAATTTCGCGGATTTTATCGGGTGGTGTGCCATCTATCATAAGCTGCAAGCCTTTTTTGATAAAAGGGTCGGTTTCGCGGCTAAAGTAATTTTCTAATTTAAGCACGCCATCTTGGCGCACAATCAAACTCCAAGCATTGGTGCGACGTGCCAGTACTTGCCTGTCATCAACTGGTGGTTTTAGAATGAGCTTGGCCATCTTAAGCCCCATCATGAAGCTTTTAGGTTTTGTTTGCAGCAGCACTGCACCCAGCGTGCCGAAAAATACAATGAAAAAGGCCGCCGGCTGCAAAAGCGCGCCGATACGACCACCTTCCATTGATTGCCCTAATAGAATACCTATTAAGGCAAGTGCGATACCGCTTAAGCTGCCCCAGTCCATGCTTGCTCTTTCAATGTAGCGCGCAGTCTGGCTACGGCCTGGCTATGTAATTGGCAGACGCGCGATTCGGATACACTCATAATTGCGCCTATTTCTTTCAGGTTAAGCTCTTGCTCGTAATACAAGCTCATCAGCACTTTTTCCCGCTCTGGTAATGAATCAATGGCGTCAACAAGCGCTTCTTTAAAATCGCCGGTAAGCAATGTCTGTATTGGATCACCAGAATTGTCTTTTACAAAGCGGTCTAAAAAGTGTTCGCCGCCACCCTCGGAATCATGAAAATCCTCGTAATAAACCAGCTGATGTCCACCGCAGTCGTCCAACATTTCGTAATATTCATCAATTGGTAATTTTAAACTTTTGGCGACTTCGCCTTCGCTTGGTGGACGGCCTAGTTGCTGCTCAAGTTTGGCAATCGCGCTTTCTACATCGCGCATACTTTTTCTAACGCTCCGTGGCAGCCAATCGGCGCTTCGCAGCTCATCCAGCATAGAGCCACGAATGCGTTGCGCAGCATAGGTTTCAAACTGCGCGCCGTGCGTATCCTCATATTTATTCACCGCATCCAGCAAACCCATCATGCCGGCTTGAATCAGGTCGTCCAACTCCACACTAGGTGGCAGCTTGGCCTTAAGCTGATACGCTAGCTTTTTGACCAAAGTGGCATGTTGGCGTAATAACTGATCTTTTTGGTCTAATTTTCCGTTTATTGTGTACATAATCATTCCTAAGCTAAGGATGCGTGTTCGGTTTTTACCGAGCGGGTGTGTTGATAGTTAAGGCGCTGAGCCAAAGATTTAAATGCGATAGAAGCCGCGACACGTGGGAATGCATCAACAACACCACGCCCAAGTTTTGCAGCCCGTTTAATATGCTCGTCGGCAGGAATTGCGCCAAAAAACTCAAGGTCAATGGCTAAAAATTGTTTTGCAACTTGTGCAATATTTCGGAATACAACAGCCGCGTGCGCGTCGCTGACGCCGGTAACGATAATGCCGAAACTTCTGCGGCCAAGCTGACTATAAATTTGTTTAATCAGTATGTAGGCTTGTTTAATCGATTCAGGCTCACGTGTGAGTTGAATTAAAATTTGGCCTTCGTTTAGCGCACTTAGTGGCAGTTCGTTATTTTTACTCAAGGCGGTATCTACTAAAATCAGCGCGTAACGCTTGGCCAAGTCGTTAAACACTTCACTTGCTTGTGCGTCAGCCACACGTTCTAGAGGCATTAAGTTTTGGTTTTTTGGCTGTAATTTTGTGACCGAGAATTCAAGTTTAGTTCGCTTTATCGATTGCGTTAAGGTGGCTTTATTTTGAGCAACATCGAGTAGCGTTGGCAAAGCATTAGTGCCATAGTGGTGCGATGCCTCAATAGATTCTTGCCCGGCGTGTACGAGCAGCACATTGCAATTTGCGCCGATGGTAGCCGCTAAATTGGTCATGAGCAAAGGTTGATTTCCCTCTAAACTGGCAGAAATTACAGACACAACTTTAGGCGCTGGTTTAGCCATGATGCGCCTTAAGCTTGCTGCCTGGTCGTTCTCAAAATCAAGCATTCTCAAACTCCAGCTTTGCAGGTTTTACTGATGGGGATGTACTATTGCCCATTACGAAAGGCAGGTCATTGTTTTGAATTTTAAATGGGCTGTTTTTATCAAGCCCAAGCTTGAATGCACGCTCAATCAGCTTCTGCTTGCTGGCAGTAGTGATGTCTTCTGGTACGCGTTGACCATGTGCCACATAATATAGTTTTAATTTTTCTCTAATCACAACATCCAGCACACTACCGATGGTGATGGCTTCATCCACTTTGGTCATAATGCAGCCATCTAGGCCGCGAGCTTTATAAGCGCGAAAGACGTCCATCAATGTTTCGCCGGTATTTGTCGCATTAAGACAGAGTAGTTTTTTAATTTTGGTGCCAGCGCTAGATAACAAAGCTACCTGTTCTGCCACCATGCTGTCGCGCTGACTGACACCAACGGTATCAATCAAAATGGTGTGTTTGCCTTTTAGCTCGTTGAGCGCGATTTTCAAATCGGCCTCGTCTTTAACGGTATGGACTACTACACCTAGAATCTTGCCGTAAATACGCAATTGTTCATGACCGCCGATACGATAAGCATCCGTAGAAATCAAACCGAGTTTTTCTGTGCCATGCTTCATTACATAACGTGCTGCAAGTTTGGCTGTGGTGGTGGTTTTACCAACGCCAGTAGGGCCAATAAGTGCGAATACGCCTCCTTGGTCCAATATTTCAGATTCATTTTCAATTGCGTTGAGATTTTTTGTGAGCACGGTTTGCACCCATTTTATTGCGCTTGCTTCACTTTGTTTTGCCGGAATGTTTTCTGCTAATTGTTTAGATAATGCCGAACTGAAGCCAGCTGACAGTAACTTACCAAGCGTGTTGGATTTAACAGGGTCGCGATGCTGAATCGTCGCCCAAGAAATTTCGGTGAGTTGTGACTCAATCATGCTACGCATATTACGAATTTCCTGCATCATGCTAGCAATTTGTGCACTGGCTTCGCCTGTTTGCGCTTGTGCTAAAGCTTGTGCACGCGCCTGCAGTGCGGTATCACTGACATCTTCAACATTTATTTTTTTCTCAGCTTGCATGCGCTTTCTAAACAACGCTTCCAGTGTTGATGATTGCGCGTCCTCAACCATGCTGGTACCAAAGTCTTGCCCTGCTTCGTTATATGCGGGAATCGAGGCCATTTCTTCTTCTCTAAAAGCCATAATTTCATTGCCACCTTCTACCGCGCGGTTAGAAAGTATGATTGCGTCATCGCCTAGTGCTTCGCGCACTAGCGTGAGTGCAGCTTTTGAGTTTTTGCCGAAAAAACGTTGAATGTTCATGCTTGGCCTCCAATAAGGTTAGTTACACGTATGGTTTTAGTGTCTGGCAATTCTTCGTGTGAGATCACACGAAGACGTGGAATGGCGCGGCGCAAAAATTTAGAAAGCGCTGTTCTAAGGGGGGCTGCTACCAATAGTACTGGTGACATGCCCATTTGCTCTTGTTGTAATGCCGCTGTTTCAGCTTGTCTTGATAAAGTTTCGGCCAGACTAGGCTCAATCGCTGCGCCGTTGGTGCTATTTGCCTGCGTTGCTTGCATCAAAATGCGCTCTAGATTGTTATCCAAAGCCATCACGGAAATTTCGTTTCCAATTGGGAAAAGCTGTTGCACAATGGCGCGGCCAAGGCGGATGCGTACATGCGCAGTCAGTTCGCTGGCGTCTTGTGTTTGGCTTGCATGCTCAGAAAGTGTTTCCACGATGGTGCGCATATCGCGAATATGCACGCCCTCGGACAATAGATTTTGCAGTACCTTTTGTACCACAGAGAGCGATAACATTTTAGGTACCAAATCTTCGACTAGTTTTGGCGACTCTTTGCCAACGTGATCTAGCAATAGCTGCGTTTCTTCACGGCCAAATAATTCTGCCGCGTGCATGGAGATGACATGATTTAAATGTGTGGCAATCACTGTGCCGGCATCCACCACGGTGTAACCCATCATTTGCGCTTGGTCGCGCGCTGAAGAATCAATCCATACAGCAGGCAAACCAAACGCAGGGTCGGTTGTTTCTGGGCCAGGTAAAGCGCCAGTGACCATACCTGGATTGATTGCTAAAAATTGCCCCATGTTAGATTCGCCAGTGGCGATTTCCACACCTTTTAGCGTGATGCGATAGCTGGTAGGTCTTAGCTCTAAGTTGTCACGAATATGCACGGTTGGAGCGAGAAAGCCGACTTCTTGCGCAAATTTTTTGCGTAAGCCTTTAATGCGTTTGAGCAAATCGCCACCTTGTGATTTATCAACCAATGGAATCAGGCGATAACCGACTTCTAAACCAATTACATCCACTGGCATCACGTCGTTCCAGCTGGCTTCTTCCAGCTCGGTGGGCACGGGTGGCGGCTCTTCCACAACAGGTGCGACCACAACTTTGCTTTGCTCGCTAATCACATAACCAGCGCCCGCTAATATGCTTGCTAACATTATGAAGGCAAAGTGCGGCATACCAGGAATGGCTCCCATTCCACCGATGATACCCGCGGTAATGTAAACCACTTTTGGGTTAGAGAATAATTGTGTAATCAGCTGGCCGCCAATGTCTTCGCTGTTGGCGACGCGCGATACGACAACACCTGCCGCGACAGAAATAATGAGTGAAGGAATTTGTGCCACTAGGCCATCACCAATGGCAAGCAATGTGTAGTTTTTAACCGCATCGGCGAATGCCAAATCGTGCTGAGCCATGCCGACAATCAGACCGCCAACCACGTTGATGATAATCACCAGAATACCTGCGATAGCATCGCCACGTACGTATTTACTTGCACCATCCATGGCTCCGTAGAACTCAGACTCTTGACCAACTTCTAAGCGGCGGCGGCGCGCTTCTTCTTCTTTGATTAAACCCGCGTTCAGATCTGCGTCAATTGCCATTTGCTTGCCGGGCATGGCGTCCAAGGTAAAGCGTGCACCTACTTCGGCGATACGACCTGCACCCTTGGTAACCACGGTGAAGTTGATGATGGTTAAGATAATGAATACCACCAGACCAACCGTATAATTCCCACCAATTAAAAAGTGCCCAAACGCTTCAATCACTTTACCTGCTGCGCCCGGTCCAGTATGGCCTTCAGTAAGTACTACACGTGTTGAGGCGACATTGAGCGACAGGCGTAGCATGGTGGTGACCAATAACACGGTAGGGAAGGCGATAAAATCAAGTGCCTTTTTGGTTTGCAGGCCAATGAGCAATACTAAGATAGAGAGGGCAATGTTGAAGCTGAATAATACGTCCAGTACTATTGCCGGCAGTGGCAATATCATCATCGATAGCAAAAGTACGATAATGAGCGGCGCAGCTACCGCGCGGCCATTCATCCAGATTGGAAATTTAAAGGCGTTCATTATGCGAATACCTCTGGTTCAACAGTATTAGCAGGTAGCAAGCTGTGCGGGTCTAGCGCTTCAGGCACTGGTAAGGTTTTTGGAATCTCTGGGCGGAAGCCACCTTCGCGTTTGAAAATGCGCATTTGGAACACGTAAGCCAGCACTTCTGCCACAGCCGAGTAAAGCGCTTCGGGGATTTCATCGCCTAACTCTGCGTGTGCATACAATGCCCGCGCCAGCTTGGGTGCTTCCATCGTCAGCACATTGTGCTCAGCCGCGATTTCACGAATTTTCAGTGCAATTTCGTCTGCGCCCTTAGCAACTACTACTGGCGCGCGCATCCCTTCTTCCTTATATTTAATGGCAACTGCATAGTGCGTAGGATTGGTAATCACAACATCTGCTTTTGGAATTGCCGACATCATGCGGCGTTTGGCCATTTCGCGTTGTTGTTGACGCACACGGGCTTTTATTTCTGGGTTTCCTTCCGACTCTTTCGCTTCTTGGCGAAGCTCTTCCTTGGTCATTTTTAATTTTGTAGCGTATTGATACAGTTGGTAAGGCACGTCAATTGCCGCAATTAGCACCAGTGCACCTACTACTGTTAAAAATCCCATCAGCATTAGATCTCCCACGCTGGCAATGCTGGCTTTAACTGGTAGAGTGGATAAAGCCAGCATTGGCTCCATGTCGTGTGAGATAACGGTGTAGGCAACTATGCCCACTAACAAAGCTTTTACAATCGATTTAATCAATTCGACGCCAGCATTTTTTGAAAGCATATTGGATAGGCCGCGCATTGGGTTGAGTCTACCGAAGTTAGGGGTCAAAGCTTTTCTGCTAAATATCCAGCCGCCAATGAGTGCAGGTGAGCCGGCGGCTACCACTATTAAAAGCAGCGCAAATGGCGCAAATGCGGCGAGTAAAGCCAAAATGGAATCGGAAATGTGTGCGAGTAAAAAGCCAGAATCAAATGCTGCCGAGCGCTCAAAGCTTAAACCTGAGCTCAGCGAGGTTTTGAGTGCGTCGCCAAGAGAATTTTTCAAGCTAAACATTCCAAGGCCAGCGGCAAGCAATAGCGTCACAGTGGCCAGCTCTTTCGAGCGGGGCACATCGCCTTCCTCGCGCGCCTTTTCAAGACGCTTGGTGGAGGCCTGTTCTGTTTTTTCTAAATCACTGTCTTCAGCCATGATTAATCCCGATGATTAAAAACTTAGCATTTAACACACTAAGCACATAAAGCTTTGCACCTAAAACTTTTTTAGTGCATGGGGTTAATTATTAAGCTTGGCAAGCACAATGTATCTGCAGAATAAAAGGGTGAAAACGGTCTTTTCTTACTATGTCTGACTAGAGAAGGCTGATGA
>Ga0209069_10000745_pt1 | contig 15614 bp, 17 predicted proteins | sample Str013_2_FD_187202 | JGI IMG/M metagenome (GOLD analysis project Ga0209069, IMG submission 187202) | Freshwater sediment microbial communities in response to fracking from Pennsylvania, USA - Straight Creek_MetaG_SC_2013 (SPAdes) (version 2) | ecosystem: Environmental > Aquatic > Freshwater >...
CCGCGGTGTGTGGGCCGCCGTCGGTCGGGCTCCGCCCTCCCTCCGTCAGCCCACACACCGCGCAGTCTCATCCTGATTGACGCTGAGTCTCACCTTGATTGTCGCGCGGCAGCGCGCCGGCTATCCGAACAGCACGCTGTGCTTACCGAGCAGGACGGCGACGCCTCTGTCCGACATGGTGTTCACCAAGCTGTTGCGCGACATGGGGCTCAGCGACCGAGCCACCGCCCATGGCTTCCGCACGTCGTTCAAGACCTGGGCTGCCGAAACCGGTATTCGCGACGAAGTCAGCGAAGCTGCCTTAGCCCATGCGGATCAGAACCGCGTCCGTGCTGCCTACCGCAGGACAACCTTCGTAGAGGAACGGCGCACGGTGATGGATAAGTGGGCAGAGGTTGTACGTCCTAGGCAACTGGAGCAGATGCCGATGGCGAAATTGGATCAGCTTCAATTCTGATCGCTATGCCGTCGAAGATTTTTGTGATAAAGTCTCTGATAGAACAATAATTTTCATAGGAATAATCACATACGATGCGGGCATCGATCAGCCAAGGTGACCGGGCGCTTGACCTTCTGAAAACCAGGGGCATGCTCCGTCTGCGGGACTTTATGGCCACCGGCATCGGCCCCGAGACGCTGTCGCGTCTCACACGGGAAGGCGTTGTCGTGCGTCCGGCGCGCGGCCTCTACCAGCTTCCGGATGGAAACGTTGACGCCAGGCACTCGCTCGCCGAAGCCAGTGCCCTTGTCCCAAAAGGCGTCATTTGTCTGATCTCGGCTCTCCAGTATCATGAGCTGACGCTCCAGATGCCAGCCACGATCTGGATGGCCATCGATCGCTCAGCGTGGCTGCCGACGATCGCGGCTCCGCGCATTCGCTTCGTCCGGTTCTCCGCCAAACAGATGACCGAAGGCGTTGCGCGCCACATGATCGACGGGGTTAACGTGACTGTCACCAGCCCCGCGCGGACGGTCGTCGACTGCTTCCGCTACCGTGGCAAAGTCGGTATGGACGTCGCGCTGGAAGGTCTCCGCGAAGGTCTGCGCGGGCGCTGTTTCAAGGCCGACGATCTTTGGCGCATCGCGACGACTATGAGGGCCTGGACCGTCATGCGCCCCTATGTCGAGGCCTTGGTGTCCGATGCCCACTGAGCCTCGCAACCTGGGTGCCTCGGTGCGAGCACGCCTGCTGGATCGAGCCCGTGCCGAACGGTCTGACTTTCAAGTTCTGCTGACGCGCTATGCTCTTGAGCGGCTGCTGTTCCGCTTGAGCGCATCGGCGCACCGCGAGCAGTTCATCCTCAAAGGCGCCATGCTGTTTGCCACCTGGATGGCCAACCCGTTTCGGCCAACGCGCGATCTCGATTTGCTGGGTACTGGCGCCGATGATGTTGCCGCCATCGCCCGAACATTTCGCGACATTTGCACGATAAACGTCCCCGACGATGGTGTCTCGTTCGATGCTGAGGCGCTGCGGGCCGAGGCAATCAGAGCAAACGTCGCCTACGGAGGTGTCCGGGTTCGCACAACAGCTTCAATCGCCGGAGCCAAAATCCCAATTCAGGTCGATATCGGATTTGGCGACGTGATTACGCCAGCGCCGGTTGAAATTGAGTATCCGACCATGCTTGGAAATCCGCCGCCACGGCTGCGCGCCTATCCCGTCGAAACCGTGGTGGCTGAGAAATTCGAAGCGTTGACAGCTCTCGGCATCGGTAATACGAGGCTCAAAGACTATTACGATCTTTGGTTTATCGCGCAGACGTTTTCATTCCGCCACTCCCAGCTCGCCGAGGCCATTCGGCGCACCTTCGAGCGCCGCCGCACGGCGATCCCGCGGGAATTGCCGCCCGGATTGAGCATGGACTTTGCTGCCATGCGAAAGGTCCAATGGCAGGCCTTTTTGGGGCGTGAGCGGATGGCCGTGGCTCCGGCTGACCTCGAACAGGTTGTCGCTGACTTGCAAGCGTTTCTGTTGCCGTTGGCTTTGACAAGGCAAGTCGAAGATCTGGCATGGTCACCAGCTGGACCTTGGCTGACCGTTCAGACATCCATCAGTGTCCGATGAACGGGACTTGGGGGAAATTCACTAGCATGATGTATGTCCGCTCAACGAAGCACTTCAAGCCTGCCCTTTGCGGGCAGGGATTTCTCTGGCTGACCCTGAACGTCGAATGCAACGTCGCCAAAATCTACACCGATGGGATAAAGTTCGGACGAAGCAGCTGTTGGGTTTATGGCCGACCCCTCAGCGAGGAGCCGGCCCACACGAGCCGCGGACGATGAGATCCGGCTGCAAAAGCTCATGGACCGGACGATTGCCGGCGATCACAATCCGGGCGGCGGCACGCCCCCTTTGAAGTCCCATCCCGTCGACCGTCGTCAAGGGTGGATTGCATCGCGCTGCTTCTGGAATATCGTTGAAGCCGACCACGGACAGATCGCCCGGCACGGAGAGTCCACGACGGCGTGCTTCTTCGAGCACCGAGATGGCCTGCATGACCGACATCGACAGGATTGCCGTTGCATCCAGGGCCGCATCGAGCAGCAACCGGGCCGCACCCGGGTCCCAGGGATCGGCGCGCACCATTGGCACCTGCCCGATGTCGATACCCGCGCGGGCGAGCCCGTCGGCATAGCCGGTGTACTTCTCCTGGTCGATCGGCGTTCCGGCGGCCTCGGGTGGGCGATCCTGCCCGGGGGGAAAGAAGCGGGCCGGGCTGGTGGAGCGCAAGAACGAGAGAATCGCGAACCTTCTGTGGCCGTAGGCGAGCAGATGCTCAACCGCGACCCTGCATCCGGCCCGCGCATCGACGCGCACCGAGCTGACATCGGGTCCGGCATCGAAGTCGACCACGGCGAACGGCAACTGCCGCAGTTGCGCATGCTCGAACTGAGCCACCTGCTCGACCCGGCTGAAGATGAAGCCGTCGACGAGGGCATTGCGGATTCCAAACCCGCCCGTTTTGTCCGACACCACGACTAGGCTGGAACCGATCTCGTCGCAGACGTCGCCGACCCCCGCCAGAAGCATCTGGAATGCCGGGTTTCGGACCGCATCGAAAACGCCGATCTGGCCCGGCGGCACCACGGCAAGAGCGTTGAACTTGCCGGCGCGCAAGAGTCGCCCCTTGGGATCAGGACCAAGGTAGCCAAGTTTTCTCGCCGCCTCTTCGACCTGCTTGCGAACTTCTAGGCGAACGACGTCCGGGTTGTTGAAGACATTAGAGGCGGTGCTGCGCGAGACTCCGGCAGCCTTGGCGACATCGATCAGCCGCGCCATGCCGCACCCCAGTTTCCGTTTTCGATTCTCACGATTGGACCGATCCAATTTTCTCGTTGACAGCGATGGTGCCTCTAACTAGAGAAGGCGTACTCTTAGATCGATCCAAGTGTCAATCGGCCGCGGCTTGGATCGATCACTGGAGGCTTTGTTTGGATCGATACAATTCAGCCAAGGAGTGTGCCATGACGCAAGACATGACGACGAGCGACCCGAGGACGTGGGATCCAGGGCTCGATGCAGTGATCGCGGCCCCCAGGCACCACAGGGTGTTATTTGAGAATGACAGTCTGCGTGTTCTCGAAGTCACCTTGGAGTCCAATGACGAGGAGCCGCTGCATCGCTGGCCCTCGGTCTTCGTGTTCGATCAGGTCAGCGGGCCGATCCACGACATCGCCCCTGACGGCACAAGGCTTCCACCAAACCGGGACGTGATGCAGGCCATTCAGGCCTGGGACGGTAAGGGATGCCTGATCGTCAACATGGCGCCGCAAGGCCTCGGCCGGGTGCACAACGAGTCTGGTAAGACGGTCCACGGCATCCGGGTGGAGATGAAGACGCCAGCGTGACGCCGACGGTCGTCGGGTCGAGCGATCCCGCACCACCCGACATTTTGTTTGCCGGAGTGTCGCGCTCTAACTGGCCGCAGCCTGCCGCGCATACGCTTCAGAGTCATACCACCCGCGCGAGGCCACAACCTTGCCGTCCGATTCGAGTTCCTACTCTTACCAGCCAACTGATGCGAAGCGATTTCTTGCTGCCGGCATGGGTGCCCGTGGACGTCGCGATCCGACGGCCCAAATCGGCCCAACGATCCAGACGGCCCGTCGGCCGTCAAGTCCGTAGCCAAGTGCGTCGCGTCAATGTTCCCTCTGCGTTCTGGTGGTGGTCGATATCGGGGGCACTTCAAGCGTACCCAGACGAGGCCGCGACCGCGCTTGATGATCCCGAACCGACACTGCACGATGGAAATCCGACTGCATCGGAGAGCTGCTCAGATGCTTTTCACGGCAGGAATGTGCGAACTACCTCGCGAACTCTGGATACGCTTCCACTTAAGGTGACTCCGCTCTAATGGGGATGATTGTAAAGGAGCCCTTTGCGGTCGAGACAGATCGAAGACCGTCGAAGTCTACTCATGCGAGTAAAGGCCTCCAATGAAACCGGATACTGAAATAAAGACCACAGCGCCGGGAAGTTGGCAGCTGGAATTGTTCGAGTCCTATCCAGCCAGAATAAAGGTCGAGAACTTTCCGAGGACGAAAAAGGACGGTTTACCGAGGCAAGATTGATGCTTCGACCTTCTGGTCGCCTGGAGTTTCATCCCACGCTTCTGATGGTTTCAGGCCGCCGCTTTGGCCGGGCTGGAGCACGCCCTTGTGAGAACTTCCTGACCGACAAGCTGTTTGACTAGTGCTGCCACAAGGCGCGGCAGATCAAAAGGAAACCTTGCGGTGATGAGGTTGCCATCGACCACGCAAGGCGCATGCGAAACAACGCGGCCTTACGTGCGTCAATCGGATTGACGTGTCCACTCATCGCTTCATCCTTTGTTACGGCCAGTAGACATCAACCGAACTCAGTCTGACAAGTGGTTTAGCCGCATCTTACCGGAAGCCAGACATGGACCGGCCAGCGCTGCGTAGTGATCGTCTCCAAGGAGCCGGGCGAGTTGCCGCTCGCGAGGTGAAGCGCCAGAAGGCGGCCGCCGAGCGCGAGACCGTGAGCAAAAACCCCATCCTGCAGCGGGTGCTGCTCGAGTTCCCCGGCGTCGAAATCACCGACATCCGCCCGCACAACTTCAAGACATCTTGGTGTGAGCGGACGAGTCGCAACAGACAAGGTCGATTGCACAGAGTCGTCGAAGGCTCGTGTCAGCAATCGGCCATGGCTCCAGCCAAGTTGGGAAGCCGGAACGTATCGACGGGCCCACTGCGGCTGGCCTCAAATGGCGCGCCCAAACCGGCGAGTTTACTGAGTCAGCGTGCATACTGGTCAAGCCAGAGTGCACGCTCGCGGCGCTGGCCGGTTGGTCCCGGCCGCTGGCGACCTACGTGCAACCATCAGGGCACGCTATTCAACAATCAAGCTACTATTCCCAATGCTCTGTTCACGGCTTGCCTGTTGGCTCCTTGGTCGACGAAATTCTCGAACGTCGTCTCGGTGACCTTGATCATGTGCTTCTTGATGAACTCGGCTCCCTCGCGTGCGCCATCGAGCCTATCCTTGATGGCGCATTCCCATTCGAGCACCGCCCAGCCGTCATAGCCGTGCAGGGCGAGGTTGGAAAAGATCGCGCCGAAATCGATGTCGCCGTCGCCCAGCGAGCGGAAGCGGCCGGCCCGTTGCGGCCAGTCGGAAAATCCAGAGTAGACGCCCTGTTTGGCCGAGGGACGGAACTCGGCGTCCTTGACGTGGAACGCTTTGATCCGCTCGTGGTAGACGTCAATGAAGCCGGCATAGTCGAGGGCTTGCAGCCGGAAATGCGACGGGTCGTAGTTGATGCAGCAGCGCTTGTGACCACCGAGCCGATCAAGAAAGCGCTCGAAGGTTGTTCCGTCGAAGATGTCTTCGCCCGGGTGCAACTCGTAGCAGACGTCGACGCCTTGCTCGTCGTATGCATCGAGTATCGGTCGCCAGCGCTTGGCCAATTCATCGAATGCGGTAGAGATCAGATTTGCGGGGCGCGGCGGCCAGGGATAGACAAACGGCCAGGCAAGGGCGCCCGAGAACGTCACGTGGGACGAGAGGCCCAAGTTGCGGCTGGCCTTTGCCGCGAGTGTTACCTGCTCGACTGCCCATTGTTGCCGAGCAGCAGGATTACCACGAACCTGCGTGGCGGCAAACGCATCGAACGCCTCGTCGAACGCCGGATTGACGGCAACCAACTGGCCCTGCAGATGGGTCGAAAGCTCAGTGATCTCAATGCCGTGCGTGGCGGCGGTACCCGCCAAGTCCTGGCAATAGGTGACACTCTCGGCCGCCGTCTTCAAGTCGAAAAATCTGGCGTCCCAGGTGGGCACTTGCACGCCTTCGTAGCCAAGCCCGGAGGCCCAGGCGCAGATGCTGTCGAGAGTGTTGAACGGAGGCTGGTCGCTCGCGAATTGGGCGAGAAGAATGCCCGGACCCTTGATCGATTTCATCGTTTGCCTCCCTGATTGTGGTGCTAAAGAAAGTCGGATTCGTTCCGTTGGACCTCAACGGTGCTTAGGCCTTTGCCCACTGCTCGCGCAGGAAGTTGTGGCCGAAATGGTAGACTTCTTCGCGGCTCGGCGAGAAATCGCGCCAGACCCGGGTGGCCGCAGCCAGCGCCGGCAGCGCGCGGCCGAAGGCTTCAATGGTGCACCAGCCTTGGTAGCCACCGTGCTTAAGCGCCATCATGGTCGGGATCCAAGGCACATGTCCCTTGCCGGGCGTGCCGCGATCGTTCTCGGAAAAATGCACGTGGTTGATGTAGGGCAGGTTCGGGGTGATGACCGCGACCGGATCCTTTTCCTCGATGTTGGTGTGAAAGGTATCGTAGAGCAGTCCGTAGTTCGGAGCGCTCACGGTGCGCACCAGATCGGCCGCATCGGCGACGGTGGTCAGCACATAGCATTCGAAGCGATTGAGCGGTTCGATTGATAGTTTGATATTTTGCTTCGCGGCATAGGCGGCGGCATCCTTGTGCACGCTGGCGACGTATGCCCGTTCGGCCGCAGTCGGAGGATTTCCCGAGAAAACGCCCAAGGGCTGATGGAAGGGGCCCGACAAGACTTCTCCGCCAGCCGCCGCCAGACAATCCACCGCCCATGTAATGTGTTTCAGGGCGCCCGCCCGCACCGCAGGATCGCTGCTCATGCAGTCATGGGCGGCATCGGGCATTACGGTCACGGCGGTGACGCGCAGTCCGTTGTCATTCAGCACCTGTCCGATGCGCCGATAATGCTCGGGCGTACCTTCAAACAAAGGTAGCTCGACACCATCGTAGCCGGTCCGCTTCAGATCGGAGAGAACTGAAAAATGCTCCTCGGTGACGTGGCCGGTCCAGAGCAACAGATTGAATCCCAGCAGCATGATCTTCCTCCAGGGGCTGTACGATCCGGCACTGCTGGCCGAACTAAAGCTGGCTCAAAATGCTGAGGCCGCTCTGTGTATCGAAAGCGTGCATGCGGTCCTTGTTCCAATCGAATTTGGCAGACTGATCGATCTGAAGCGGGACGTTGGCTGGTATTGCGGCCTTGAACGAGCGCTCGGCGATCCGTAGCGTGACAATCTGTTCGACACCATGGTTCTCGACGTGGTGAACCTTGGCGGTGTACGCACCGTTTGCGCCCACAGAAATATCTTCGGCGCGAATGCCAAGTGTCAGGGCGCCTGTGCGGCCGTTCAGGCGCCGCACCATGGCGGCGGCAAGCGGCAGCTCGAACTGCCCCGGTACGACAATGGCGTGCCCGTTACTGATGTCGGCCGGCACCAGGTTCATCGCCGGTGACCCAACGAAGCTGGCGACGAACGCGCTGTTCGGCGTGTTGTAGATGTCCTGCGGTGTGCCGACCTGCACGATGCGGCCATTGTTCAGTATACCGATGCGGTCGCCCATCGACATGGCTTCGACCTGATCATGGGTGACGAACAGGAACGTGGCCCCGAGCCGGGTCTTGAGATCCTTGAGTTCGGCCCTCAGCGCCTCGCGCAATTTGGCGTCGAGATTGGACAGCGGCTCGTCCATCAGGAAGATGCGGGGTTTACGAACGATAGCGCGGCCGATCGCGACACGCTGCATCTCGCCGCCCGACAACCGGTCGGTCTTGCGGTCAAGCAGATGCTCGATGCGGACAATCTTGGCGGCGCGCGCCACCCGCTCATCGATCTCCGGCTGCGGCAGGCGGCGCGCCTTGGGCTTCAGTGGGAACTCCAGGTTCTGGCGTACCGTATAGCGCGGATAAAGCGAGTATTGCTGCAGCACCAGCGCGACATCGCGCTCGGCCGCGCCCCAATCATCGACGTTCTGGTGGTCGATGCTGATGGTGCCTGTATCGGCGCGTTCTAGTCCGGCGATCAGCCGCAAGGTAGTAGTTTTGCCGGCGCCCGTCGGGCCAAGCAACACAAAGAACTGGCCGTCCTCGATCTCAAGCGACAGGTTCTCAAGGGCGGTATGGCCCTTGAAGGTCTTGGTGATGCCCGCGAGCTTGACGTGCGCCATCTCAGCCACCCGTCCCGGTACGCATCGAGTTGCCTGATGCCGAGTCAAAGAAGTGCAATTGGGCTGGATCCAATCGGGCCCAGACCTGTGTTCCGGCCTTAGAGACCAGGCCGCTCGGCGTGCGAGCGCGCAGGAACTCGCTGCCCAGCTTCAGATCGACAATGTCATAGGCGCCGAGCGGTTCGATGATATGCGCCTGCATCGGGCTGGCGCCGGCCTGCTGCTGCGGCGACACCGTAATGCCCTCGGGGCGTATGCCGAGCTTTGCCTGGCGCGAACCGTTGGCGACGCTAGGCGGCACGGCCTGAACCGGAAGTTCGAAGATCGTATCATCGTCGCCGAGCTTCAGCTTTGCCCGCCCGCTTTCAGCCGTCACCGAAGCTTTGGCGATGTTCATCACCGGGCTGCCGATGAACTGGGCGACGAACAGATTGGCCGGATGCTGATAGACCTCGACCGGAGCGCCAACCTGCTGCAGTACGCCCTCACTCATGATGGCGATGCGGTCGGCCAGCGCCATGGCCTCGACCTGGTCGTGGGTGACGTAGATGGTGGTGGCCCCATTCTCGATGTGCAATCGCTTGAGTTCCGTGCGCATGCTCTCGCGCAGCTTAGCGTCGAGCGCGCCGATCGGCTCGTCCATCAGCAGCGCCTTGGGGCGCCGCACCAGCGCGCGCGCAATGGCGACACGCTGCATGTCACCGCCCGACAGCGCCGACGGGCGAAGCTTGAGGAGCTGGGTGATTTCCAGCGACTTGGCGACCGCTTGAACCTGGGCCTCCACATTCGTCCGGTTACTGCCGTTGGCGCGCAACGGAAACGCGATGTTGTCGTAGGCTGTCAGATGCGGATAGAGCGCATAGAGCTGGAACACGAAGGCGATGTCGCGCTCAGAGGCTTCCAGATCCTGCACCGGCTTGCCGTCGATGAGAATATCGCCGCTGTCGATGGTCTCGAGGCCGGCGATAGCGCGCAGCGTCGTGGTCTTGCCGCAGCCGGACGGCCCGAGCAGCACCACGAACTCGCGTGGGCGGATCGTCAAGTTCAGCTTACGGATGACGTAGACGGACCCGAAGAACTTCTCGACGTCCCTAAGTATGATCTCGGCCATGCGCTGACGACGATCCCTGGTTGGCTGGCGGCTTGAACTTGGAAAAGACGTTGAACCCGATCAGGCCGAGCAGAATGATGGTGACGCCGTAGCTGTGCAGCCACAGGCTGAACGGCTGGCAGAGCACCACGATGCCCAGCACCATCAGCCAGATCGACGCCGGCTCGTAGTACCTCACGCAGTTTTCGGCGAAGGTTCGTGGTCGTTCGCTCATTTGCGGATCGCCCCGAATGTGACGCCGCGCAAGAGATGGCTGCGCAGCAGGAAGGTGAAGATGGCGACCGGCAGGAGGAATAGGAAGGTGCCGGCCGCAATGGTGGTCCAGTCGGGCAGCCCCGAACCGACTTGCGAGGGGATATAAGGCGGCGCCGTCTGTGCCCGCCGGTTGGTCATGATCAGGGCGAAGGCATATTCGTTCCAGGCCGTGATGAAGCAGAACACCGCGGTGGCTGCGATGCCGGTTGCGGCCTCCGGCAGCACGATCTTCCAGAACGCCTGCAGCCGCGTATAGCCATCGACCAGCGCGGCCTCCTCGTATTCCTTCGGGATCTCATCCATGAAACCCTTCATAAGCCAGACCGAGAAGGAGAGGTTGAAGGCGACATAAAGGATGATCAGCCCGAGATGGGAATCGTTCAGGCCCACGATGCGGTACATCAGGAACATAGGGATCGCGACCACCACCGGCGGCAACATGCGCGTCGAGAGGATGAAGAACAGGAGGTCGTCCTCGCCCGGCATCTTGAAGCGCGAAAAGCCATAGGCGGTGATGGTGCCCATCGAGACTGCCAGCACGGTGCTGATGATGGCGACGATCAGGCTGTTGGCGAAGCGGTCCGGGTACTGCGAAAGTTGCGCCGTGCTGCCGACCTTCAGCACGCGTTCGCCACCGTCGTAGATCCGCTGCTCCCACCAGGGCGCTGCCGCATAGTCGGCCGGGTCGACCTGCTTTTGCATTTGCACGCGCTTGGTGAACAGGCGGATAAACGGAGTGATCTCCGGCTCGAAGAACACCGTTGGCGGGGTTGTGATCGCGAGATCCTTCGGCTTGAAGGCGGTCGAGCCGATCCAATAAATCGGCCCAAGAAAGACCACGGTCGCTAGCAGCACAGCCGCGATCGCCAGCCGATTGACCAGCGCCGTATTCTTGGAGCGGACTGCAGCCAACTCAACGCTCCTTGGCTTGATTGAGATACTTCACATAGATGTTGGTAATGGCCAGCACCATGATCAGCACGATGTAGGCGAGGGCGCAGGATTTGCCGGTGTCCCACTGCTGGAAGGCCTGCTTGTAGAGCCGGATCGAGATCAGCTCGGCGGTCGGCTGCGTAGTCATTGTGTAGGCGATGTCGAAGGTCTTGAAGGCTTCCATGGTCCGGAAAATCAAGGCAATCAGCAGCAGTGGCGTCACCAGTGGCAGCGTGATGCGCGTGAAGGTGTACCAGGTGCTGGCGCGGTCGATGGCGGCGGCCTCGTAGAGGTGCTGCGGCACCGCCGAGAGGCCAGCCAGCGAGAGCAACATCACGAACGGCGACCACATCCAGATATCGGTAATCGCCACCGCATAGAGCGCTGAGTCCGGATTGGACAGCCAGGCGAAATCGCCGAGCCCGAACAGATAGTTAATCGGCCCCCAGGAGGGGCTGTAGAGCAGCTGCCAGAACAGGCCGACGACAGCCGCCGACATCATCATCGGCAGCAGGAGCAGCGTGGTGACCAACCCCTTCATAGGAAAGCTGCGGTTGAGCAACAGCGCGAGCCCGAAGCCGACCAGCATCTGGCCGGCAACCGAGACGATCACATACTCGGCGGTGATGATGAAGTTCGACCAGATGCGCTCGTCCGTTAGCAGGTCGCGGTAATTCTTGAGGCCGACGAACTCGGCCGGCGCGTTGCGGTTGGCCGCATAGTCGGTGAAGGAATAGCCGAGCGAGTAGATCAGTGGAAAGACATTGAAGATGATCAGGAACGTGACGGTCGGGATGATGAAGAGATTGCGGATGGCGAGATCGCTCATGCCGCGCGATGCCTCCGGCTGGCGGGCGCTCGACGCGGGCCCGGACACTGGCATTGTACTGACGGCCATTGGGTGCAAGCTCCAGGCAAATCCGGCAAGTTTGGCCAGGGGAGGTGCTTGCCCCCTGGCCGTGCAGCCTAGTTGTAGCGCTTGTACTTCTTGAAGGTTTCCGTCCAGGCCTTGTCTGTGGCGTCGAGCGCTTCCTGCGCCGTACCCTTCCCGCCGACCACATAGGGATAGATGTTCTGGTTCATCTGATCGAGAACTTCGGCGTATTCAGGCGTCGCCCAGAAGTCCTTGACCATGAACATGGTATCGAAGAACGCCTTGTTATAGGGCGTCGCCTTCTGGAAGGCCTCAGACTTCAGAACCGCCTGGCTGCATGTGTAGCCGCCGAGTGCGGCCCACTTCTTTTGCGTGTCGTCCTTTATGAACCATTCCAGGAACTTCATCGATTCAGCCTGCTTCTTGGAGTAGGAGACGACCGAGATGCCTTGACCTCCCAGTGCAGCAAAGCGCTTGCCACCCGGACCTGCTGGATTGGCGAAAAAGCCGGTTTGATCTGCATGAGGATTGCTGGATTTGTTCACAAGAGCCGGGAAGAAGGCGAAAAAGTTCATGCTCATCGCGGCGAGGCCGCCGGTAATGGCTTGGTTGTCCTCGACAAAGAAGGTTTTGCCCCAGCCGGGAGGTGTGAACTTGTACAATTCCTTGTACATAGCCAAGCCATCTGCAGCTTCTTTGGAATTGACGATACCGTCAACTTTGTAGGTGGCATAATCGCCAAGCTCTCCGCCATAGCTGAAGATGGCGCTTTCGACTCCCATGGCCATGGCGTCGTAGGAATTATCAGTATAAATGGCGACGCCGTAGCGCTTCTGATCCGGGCGGTGGAAGAACTCGGCTATATCGCGCAGTTCTCCGTAGGTCTTGGGTATCCCCAAGTCGCGCCCGTATTTGGCCTTGAACGCGGCCATTTCCTTGGGGTCCTCGAACCAGTCCTTGCGATATGCCCAGCCGATCGCGTCGCCTTCCAGCGGAATAGCCCAGTACTTGGCGCTGCCGCCGGGATACTCGGCATAATATTTGATGGTCGCGGGCGCCATCACGTCGTTCAGCTTGTGATCGTTGAAGAACTTCGTGAGATCGACATAGTGTCCTTGGGTTGACCCTGCGCCCAACCACTGCGAGTCGCCGACCACCATATCGTAGGCGTCGCCATGAGCGTTGAACTCGGTGAAGGCCTTGGTCTGGAAATCGGGCCAAGGCGTGGTCTGCACCGTGACCTTGACGCCGGTCTCCTTGGTGTAGTCGTTGACCAGTTCCTGCAGATAGTTAGCCGGATCCCATTCGGCCCAGAAGATCGTCAGTTCCTCGCCATGCGCGGTCGCGAGCGGCGCGAAGGCCAACCCGGCGCCGACGCATAGCGCAGTCAGTGTCTTACGAAACATAGCTTCCTCCTTGGGTTTGAAGTCTTGCCCTTATCGCGGGCGCTGCTTGGGGCCTGTCTCGGGATCTCGACGTCCTCGGCTCGACAACCTTGCTGCACTCCCGATTGTGCTCCGCCAGGCTGATCTTGATTGACTAGGCCTGCCCGGCCACCGGCCGCTCCCACTGGCCGCTGCGCGCCGAGCGCAACACAGCGTCGGTCACCTGATCGGTGGCCAGCGCCTCGCGGAAGGTCGGCGCGGCCGGTGTGCCACTGCTGAGGCCGCCCAGGAAATCTGCGACCTGGTGTATGAACGTATGCTCGTAGCCGATCTGCAGGCCGGGCACCCACCAATGCTTCATATACGGATGATCGCCGTCGCTGATGTGTAGCGAGCGCCAGCCGCGCAGCTTGCCTTCGTCGCGGTGATCGAAATACTGCAGCCGGTGCAGATCGTGCAGATCCCAGAATATCGATCCGTGCTCGCCGTTAATTTCGAATGTGTAGAGAGCCTTATGCCCGCGCGCGTGGCGGGTCGCCTCGAAAGTCGCCAGCGATCCATTGCTGAAACGCGCCAGGAACAGAGAGGCATCGTCGATACCGACCGGCTCGACCTTGCCGGTGATGGTGTGCATGCGTTCGGTTACGAAGGTCTCAGTGATGGCGCTGACCTTGTCGATACCACCGTTCAGCCACATCGCGGTATCGATACAGTGAGCCAACAGGTCGCCTGTCACACCGCTGCCCGCGACCCCGACATCCAGGCGCCACAGCCCGGCGCCGCCTTGCGGCAGATCCTTGGAGATGGTCCAGTCCTGCAGGAATTTCGCGCGGTAATGGTAGATTTTGCCGAGCCGGGCCTCGTCGATCAGCTGCTTGGCGAGCGTGACAGCGGGCACACGGCGGTAATTGTACCAGACCATGTTCGGCACCTTGGCCGCCTCGACAGCAGCGACCATACGCGTGCCCTCGGCGGCGTTGCGGCCGAGCGGCTTCTCGCACATCACCATCTTGCCGGCGGCGGCCGCCGCGACGGCGATTTCGGCATGGGTGTCGTTGGGGCTGGCGATATCGATCAGGTCAATGTCGTTGCGCGCGACCAAGGTGCGCCAGTCGGTCTCGAAGGATTGATAACCCCAGTTGTTCGCGAAAGTGTGGGTCTTGTCGTTGTCGCGGCCGCAGATCGCCTTCAGCACCGGCTGGTAACCGAGGTCGAAGAACTGATTGACCTTGCCGAAGGCGTTGGAGTGGGTGCGGCCCATGAAGCCGTAGCCGACCATGCCGATATTGAGCGGGCGCTTCTCTGCCATCACTGCACCCAACCATGCGCGTCGCGCACCTTGATCATGGCGGCCAGGATGTCGTTCCAGGTCTGCTGCTTCATCATGTCGGCATTGGGGAACATGCAGCCATCCCAGCAGATATGCCGCGTGGCTTTGGTGAGGTTACCGTTGCCGTCACGCAGCCAGAAGCCCGCCGCATGGGTGATATCGAGCTTGCCGTTTGGGTCCTTGGCCATGCAATGCCGGCCCGTCTTGTCGTGGCTGCCCGATCCCTTCACAGTCGCGTCGTTCTGGGCCACGTGGAAATCAATGGTCCACGGCCGTAGCGCATCGGTGACCTTTTTCAGCGCCGCATCAAGCACGGCGCGATCCTTCCAGTCGTAGCCCTCCGGAAGGATGCGATGCTCGGGCGCGTTGAAGCCCATGGTGTAAAGTAACGTATGCGCCATATCGGCCTGGAAACCGAGCGTCTTGGGCCGCCCGACCATCTCCAGCAACTCCACCATGTGCTTCCAGCTGTGCATGCCGCCCCAGCAGATTTCGCCCTCCGCGGCCAGCCGCTCGCCATACCCTTCGGCAACATTGCAGGCTTCTTTGAAGGTTTCCGCGATCAACTTCTGGTTGGCGGCAGGGTTAGCGGCCCAATCGTGCACGCCGGCGGCGGAATCGATCCGTACCACGCCCGATGGCCGCACGCCGATGTCGCGCAATTGCTTGCCGATCCGGCAGGCCTTTTCCACCATCGACAAAAACCGCTTGCGCTCATCAGCGCTGCCCATCGCCGAGCCACCGCCGACCGGTGGCCAGATCGGCGGGAGCAGCGAGCCGATGGCAAGGCCGTGTGCATAAACTTTGTTGGCGAGCCGCGCGATATCGTCCCGGCTAACGTCGATGGAGGTATGCGGATCAAACAGGGCCAGGTCGACGCCATCGAAACGCACGCCATCGACCTCGGCCGCAGCCGTCATCTCCAGCATGGTGTCGAGGCTGATCGGTGGCTCGGCGTCGCCCCCCTTGCCGACCAGCCCCGGCCACATGGCATTGTGCAGTTTAGGAAAGGTATTGCCAGCCATTGCTACGCTCCCTCTCGCCAGCCTGTTCCGACTGTTCGCGATTACGCCGGCTACCAGCCTTCACTATCCGGTGGCCTCCGGTCAACTGATATATTAGTATCATGTCAGTTTAAGGCCACGCAAGCCCGGCCGCGAGAGGCTCGACACGTTTGGTAACGCGATTGAAACTGCTGCGGGAAATCCGCCCGAACGACGATGTGGTGGTCCGCATCGCCCGCTCCGAAATGGGCCAG
>Ga0209069_10000746_pt1 | contig 15611 bp, 15 predicted proteins | sample Str013_2_FD_187202 | JGI IMG/M metagenome (GOLD analysis project Ga0209069, IMG submission 187202) | Freshwater sediment microbial communities in response to fracking from Pennsylvania, USA - Straight Creek_MetaG_SC_2013 (SPAdes) (version 2) | ecosystem: Environmental > Aquatic > Freshwater >...
GATGGTCGACTCGCGCAGCTGCGAGGGGTTCATCTCGCCCAGGCCCTTGAAGCGCGTGACCACGGGCTTGATGCGCGACTGCTCGGCCGCCAGTCGCGCCAGCACCGCGTCGCGCTCGTCGTTGTCGAGCGCATAGATCACCTGCTTGCCGGCATCGATGCGAAACAGCGGCGGCATCGCCACATAAATGTGACCGTGCGTCACCAGCGGCCGGAAATGCCGCAGGAACAGCGCGCACAGCAGGGTGGCGATATGCAGGCCGTCGGAGTCGGCGTCGGCAAGGATGCACACCTTGTGATAGCGCAGCCCCGATAGATCAGCGGAGCCCGGATCGACACCGAGCGCCACCGCGATGTCATGCACTTCCTGCGATGAGCCGATCTCACCGGGCTCGAGCTCCCAGGTGTTCAGAATCTTGCCGCGCAACGGCATGATCGCTTGAAAATCCTTGGAGCGCGCCTGCTTGGCGGAGCCGCCGGCCGAATCGCCTTCGACCAGGAACAGCTCGGAACGCGCTGGATCCTGGCAGCTGCAGTCAGCCAGCTTGCCCGGCAGCACCGGGCCGTTGACGGCACGCTTGCGGGTAATGCGCTGTGCGGCCTTGAGTCGCTCGAGCGCGTTGGCAATCGCGAACTGCGCGATGCCTTCCCCGGCATCGGGGTGCTGGTTGAGCCACAGCGCCATGGCATCGCGGGCGTGGGTCTCGACCAGCGCCGCGGCTTCGCGTGAACTGAGCTTCTCCTTGGTCTGGCCGGCAAACTGCGGATCGCGGATCTTGATCGACAGCACGTAGCAGACCCGGTTCCAGATATCCTCGGCGCTGAGCTTGACGCCGCGCGGCAGCAGGTTGCGGAACTCGCTGAACTGACGCACCGCATCGACGATCCCGGAGCGCATGCCATTGACATGCGTGCCGCCGGCAATGGTCGGGATCAGGTTGACATAGCTTTCGGCGATCAGGTGCGGGGCATCGCTCGACCAGGCCAGCGCCCATTCGACCACGTCCTGTTCCGAGGCATGGCGCCCGGTGATCGGCTCGGCCGGCAGCCGCTCATGCTTTTCGAGCAGCTCGAGCAGATACTCGCCGAGGTGCCCGGTGTAGAACCATTCCTCGTGCTCAGCCGTGGCTTCGTTGCTGAAAGTCAGCCGCAGGCCGGCGCATAGCACCGCCTTGGCCTTGAGCACGCGCTTGAGTTCGGGTACCGCGAAGCGCTCGGTGTCGAAGAATTTCGCGTCCGGCCAGAAGCGCACCGTGGTGCCGCTGTTGCGCTGCCCGACGCTGCCAATCTCCTCAAGCTTCGAGGACACGCGGCCGTCCTTGAAGGCGATATTGTATTCCTTGCCGCCGCGCCGTACCCAGCATTCGAGGTGTTTCGAAAGCGCATTGACCACCGACACGCCTACACCGTGCAGGCCGCCGGCGAAGCCGTAGGACTTGTCGGAGAACTTGCCGCCGGCGTGCAGGCGCGTGAGGATCAGCTCGACACCGCTCACTTTTTCCTGCGGGTGCTTGTCGACCGGCATGCCGCGGCCATCGTCCTTGACCTCGAGCGAGCCGTCCTTGTAGAGCGTGGCATCGATCTGCTTGCAATGGCCCGCGAGCGCCTCGTCCACGCTGTTGTCGACCACTTCGTGCGCGAGGTGATTCGGGCGCGTGGTATCGGTGTACATGCCCGGCCGGCGCCGGACTGGCTCGAGGCCCGAGAGCACCTCGATATCGGCGGCGTTATAGTTCTGCGACATGCACTGGCGATCTGGCGCTCCCGGATTTGAGCGCGCGAAGTCTAGCAGAATGCAGCGCCACGGCTGCGCGGCGCATCAATCGAAATCGGCGCGCAGCGCGCTGCCCAGCGCCGCCGGCAACGGCTCTAGCGTATGCAGATAGGCCGGGTGATCGACGCCGGCGGCCAGCGCCGCCCCCGACTTCAGCGCGCGCGCCATGGCCACGCTGAATTCGAAACGCAGGAAATGCACCGCCGAAGTCTTGTGCTCGTTCTCGCGTTCCAGGTCCTCGTCGGCGATCGCATACACGCGCACGTGGCCCGCGACCTGCATCCAGCAATGCCGCTCCAGCCCGCGCAGCTCGGCCAGTTTGAGCGCGCGCTCCTGCGGGTCGGGGTACTCAATCAGCAGCGTCGCCTTCAGGTCGCGGCCGCCCGGGATCAGCGGATTGTAGGCCGCCAGTTCCTCCTCGATGCCGGCGCGCTCGAAGATCCGCTCGGTGCGCAGCATCTCCTGCACCTGGTAGCGAACCGTTTCGCGATCCTCGAAGCTCCAGGTGCAGTTCGGTCCTAGCTCCAGGCGGCGGGCCGCGCGATAGACGATCATGCGCGCACGGATCGCACCGCGCTCGCGGGCATAGCCCTCGAGGGTTTGCAGGTCGGCGGGAGTGAGTGTCTGCATATTCAACCCCCGCGGCTTCAGATGCCGTAGGCGAGGCGCAGCAGCTGCAGCGGGTGCTCGGGTTCACGGGCCCCGGCGGGCAAGCCGCTCTCGATCTGGTGGCCGGCCATCGGGCAGTCACTGGTGTAGTGGTCCGCGGCGGCCGCCTGCACCTTCTGTATCACCGGGCGGCCGATCTTCATCGAGGCCTCGCGAAACTCGCTCTTGACCGCGTAGGTGCCATTGTGGCCCGAGCAGCGCTCGATGACCTCGATGGTGGTGTCCGGCACCAGCTTCAGCAGGTCGCGGGTCTTGAGACCGATATTCTGCACCCGCAGGTGACAGGGCACGTGATAGGAAATACTGCCCAGCCGCGCCTTGAAATCGGTGCGCAGCATCCCGGCCTTGTGGCGCAGCATCAGGTATTCGAAGGGATCGAAGCTGTGGCGGCGGATGAGTTGCACATCGGCGTCCGTGGGGAACATCAGCGGCAATTCCTGCTTGAACATCAGCACGCAGGAAGGGATCGGCGCCACAATGTCGAAACCCTGCTCCACCAGGCGCTTGAGCTGGGGGATGTTGAATTCCTTGAGGCGCGCCACCGCTTCCAGGTCGCCCAGCTCGAGCTTGGGCATGCCGCAGCAGCGTTCACTGGCCGCCAGCGTCAGCTCGATGCCGTTGTGGGCGAACACGGCCGCCAGATCGGTCGCGAGATCGGGTTCATTGCGATTGCCGTAGCAGGTCGTGAACAGCACCACGCGGCCGGTGGTTTCCGCAGTCGCCTGCGGCGCGGCCGCCGGTGCCGGCATGTGCTGCAGGCGCGCGCGCGCGCTACGGGTCGCGAATCTCGGCAGCGGCGCCTCGGGGTGCACCCCGAGCGTCGTAGCCAGCAGTTTGCGGCCGAGGCTGCTGGCATTGGCCGCGTTGACCAGCTGTGCCACCACCGGAATGCCGGCGATGCTGCCGACCGTGTCGGTGGCACTGAGCATGCGGTCGCGAAAGCGCGTGCCACCCTCGGCGGCACGCACGGCCTTGGCGCGCAGCATCAGGTGCGGAAAGTCCAGATTCCACGGATGTGGCGGCACGTACGGACACTTGGTCATGTAGCACATGTCGCACAGGTAGCAGTGATCGACCACCTGCCAGTAGGCGCGCTTGTCGACCGCATCGAGTTCGCCGCTCGAACTCGCATCGATGGCCTCGAACAGCGTCGGAAAGGACTGGCACAGGCTGAAGCAGCGGCGGCAGCCGTGGCAGATGTCGAACACGCGCTCGAGTTCCTGCTCGAGCGCGTGCGCGTCATAGAACGCCGGATCGCGCCAGTTCAGCGGATGGCGAGTCGGCGCCTCGAGGTTTCCTTCACGGTTGCCCGCACCCTTGCCGCCCTCCGCACCCGCCATTACAGCGTATCCAGAGCCTTCTGGAAGCGGTTGGCGTGCGAGCGCTCGGCTTTCGCCAGCGTCTCGAACCAGTCCGCGATTTCGCTGAACCCCTCAGTGCGTGCCGCCTTGGCCATGCCCGGGTACATGTCGGAGTACTCGTGCGTTTCCCCGGCAATGGCCGACTTCAGGTTGGCGCGTGTCTCGCCGATCGGCAGTCCGGTGGCCGGATCGCCGACCGCCTCGAGGTACTCGAGATGGCCGTGCGCATGGCCGGTCTCGCCTTCGGCTGTGGAGCGAAATACCGCCGAGACGTCGTTGTAGCCCTCGACATCGGCCTTGGCTGCGAAATACAGGTAACGACGGTTGGCCTGCGACTCGCCGGAAAACGCGTCTTTCAGATTCTGTTCGGTCTTGGTTCCTTTGAGGCTCATCGGCTGCTCCTGCCCTGCGGGCGTATTTAGACTTAGTCTAAGCGGCGATGAATGTACGGCCTGGCCAGCCCGGAAGTCAACCGGGTTTGACCGCCACGCGCGTCGCTGTGTAGGGTCGCGTCACCGCTGCATCCCAACAGGTCCCGACCGTGCCCGCCAAAGCCCCCAGCAAAGACCAGCCAGCCAGCCAGCCGGCCGGGTTCGAACAGACGCTGGCAGAACTCGAACAGCTGGTGGCGCACATGGAAAGCGGCACCCTGCCGCTGGACGAGGCGCTGAAGCAGTTCGAACGCGGCGTTCAGTTGACGCGCGATTGCCAGCAGGCGCTGCAGGCCGCCCAGGCGCGCGTGCAGGTGCTGGTGCAGCGCCCCGGCGGCCCTGGCGTTGAGGAATTCGACGCTGCGGATGCCAGTGAAGCCGACGGCAAGACCGCCTGAGAGAGTGGCAGCGTTGAGCTTTCCTGCGCGCGCCGAGGGAGCGCAGCGGCGCGTGCTCGCGGCGCTGGAACGCGCGGTCGGCACCGCCGATGTCGCCGTGGCGCGGCTGCAGCAGGCAATGCGCTACAGCGTACTCGGCGGCGGCAAGCGTCTGCGGCCGCTGCTGGTCTACGTGACCGGCGAAGCGCTCGGTGCGCGCCCCGAGCAACTCGACGCCCCTGCGGTAGCAGTCGAGTTGATTCATTCCTACAGCCTGATTCACGACGACCTGCCGGCCATGGACGATGACGACCTGCGCCGCGGGCAGCCCACCTGCCACCGGGCTTTTGACGAAGGCACCGCGATACTGGCTGGCGACGCACTGCAGGCATTGGCCTTCGATGTGCTGGCCAATGGCGCCGGACTCCCCGACAGCGCGCGCCTGCAGATGATCGTCGTGCTGTCTGCGGCGATCGGCACGCAGGGAATGGCGGGCGGACAGGCAATCGACCTGGCCGCGACCGGCACCGGCATGGCGGCTGCCGCGATCGAGGAAATGCATCGACGCAAGACCGGCGCGCTGATACGCGCCAGCGTCGAACTCGGCGCGATCGCCGCGGGCTGGGTCGAGAGTTCGCAACGCCGCGCGCTGCAACGCTACGGCGATGAAATCGGCCTGGCCTTTCAGATCCAGGACGACATTCTGGATGTCACCGGGGACACGGCCGTGCTGGGCAAGCGCGCCGGGGCCGATGCCGCCCTGCGCAAGCCGACCTATCCCAGCGTCTTCGGTCTGGAGCGGGCGCGGCAGCTGGCCTGCACGCATCGCGACCGGGCGCTGGACGAACTGGCCGGTATGGGCGAGGCCGCGGCGACGCTGCGCGAGCTCGCCTACGCCGTGGTCGAACGCGTGAACTAGCCCCCGGCGGCAGCGTGTAGACTGCTCAGTATGGCCATTTCGAAGGATCCCTACGCACTCCTGCGACAGATCGGGTCGCCGGCGGATCTGCGCGCGCTGCCCGAGCGGCGCCTCAAGGACGTGGCCGAGGAACTGCGCGAGTTCCTGGTCCAGACGGTCAGCACGCGCGGCGGCCATTTCGCCGCGGGACTGGGCACCGTGGAGCTGACCATCGCGTTGCACTACGTCTACAACACGCCGCACGACCGGCTGGTGTGGGATGTCGGCCACCAGGCCTATCCCCACAAGGTACTGACCGGGCGGCGCGAGCAGTTGCACACCATCAAGCAGCACGGCGGCCTGGCGCCGTTTCCAAACCGTGCGGAAAGCGAGTACGACACCTTTGGCGTCGGCCACTCGAGCACGTCGGTGAGCGCTGCGCTCGGCATGGCGGTAGCCGCGGCGCGCCAGGGCGAGTCGCGCCGCGCCGTGGCGGTGATCGGCGATGGCGCCATGAGCGCCGGCATGGCCTTCGAAGCACTCAACCACGCCGGCAGCCTGCCCGCCGATCTGCTGGTCGTGCTCAATGACAATGACATGTCGATCTCCGAAAACGTCGGCGCGCTGTCCAATTACCTGGCCCGCGTACTCTCCGGGCGCTTCTATGCGCACCTGCGCGAAGGCGGCAAGCGCGTGCTGCGCAAGATGCCGCACATTCGTGAATTCGCGCGCCGCTCCGAAGAGCACGTCAAGGGTATGTGGCTGCCGGGCACGCTGTTCGAAGAGATGGGCTTCAACTACATCGGCCCGATCGACGGCCATGACCTGAAATCGCTGGTGCGTACGCTGCGTAACCTGCGCGACCTGCACGGACCGCAGCTGCTGCATGTGGTCACGCAGAAGGGCAAGGGCTACGCGCCGGCCGAGGCCGATCCGATCACCTGGCATGGTCCGGGTCCATTCGACCCGCAGACCGGGCGCATGCTGAAGGACAAGGGTGGCGGCCCGGCCTATTCGCAGGTTTTCGGCGACTGGTTGTGCGACATGGCGGCGGCCGATGCGCGCATTGTCGCCATTACGCCGGCGATGCGCGAAGGCTCGGGCCTGGTCGAATTTTCCAGGCGTTACCCGGAGCGCTATTTTGATGTCGCGATCGCCGAGCAGCACGCAGTGACCTTTGCCGCCGGGCTGGCCTGCGAGGGCCTGCGGCCCGTGGTCGCCATCTATTCGACCTTCCTGCAGCGCGGCTACGATCAGCTGATTCACGACGTGGCACTGCAGAACCTGCCGGTGGTATTTGCGCTCGACCGGGCCGGCGTAGTCGGCGGCGATGGCGCGACCCACAATGGCAGCTTCGATTTCTCCTTCCTGCGCTGCATTCCCAATATGGTGGTGATGGCGCCAGCCGATGAGAACGAATGCCGCCAGATGCTGTACACGGCCACGCAGTGCGGCGGACCGGCCGCGGTGCGCTATCCGCGCGGCCAGGGGCCGGGCGTGCCGATCGAGACCGCGATGAGCGCACTGCCGCTGGGCCGCGCTCAGCTGCGGCGGCGTGGCGCCTCGGGATTGCTGCTGCTGTCGTTCGGCACCATGCTGGCCGCGGCCCAGGCCGCCGCCGAGCAGCTCGATGCCACCGTCGCCAACATGCGGTTTGTGAAGCCGCTGGATGAGGCGCTGCTGCGCGAACTGGTGCCGCAGCATGTCGCACTGGTGACGCTCGAGGAGAACACCGTCGGCGGGGGCGCCGGCGGCGCCGTGGCCGAGATGCTCGACGCCATCGGGCTGGCGGGGCCGCGGCTGCACATCGGTCTGCCGGATCGCTTCATCGAGCACGGCAGCCGCGAACAATGCCTGGTGGACGCGGGCCTGGACAATGCGGCGGTACAGAGCGCCATTGAGCGCTGGTGGCTGCCGCAGGCGATGAGGTTGAATACCGGCCGGCCCGCCACCAGAATAGCGGCAGCGGCCCGATCCGGCCCGGCCTGACCCCCCACATATAACCGCAAGGTGCGCCATGGACATCGCTGTAGCAGAACGTAACGCCGCCCGCACGGTCGTCGAGGACGTGCAGAGCCGCGCCGACACGCGCCAGATCGCCATCAATCGCGTTGGCATCAAGGATATCCGCCATCCGGTGCGGGTAAAGGATCGCTCGGCCGGCGAGCAACACACGGTTGCGACCTTCAACATGTATGTCAACCTGCCGCATAACTTCAAGGGCACGCACATGTCGCGCTTCGTGGAAGTGCTGCATCACGCTCCGGAGATCTCAGTCGATTCATTCCGCGCCATGCTGGTGGAAATGACCGAGCGCCTGGATGCCGACGCCGGCCACATAGAAATGAGCTTCCCCTATTTCGTCACCAAGCGCGCGCCGGTCTCGGGGGTCGAGAGCCTGATGGACTACCACGCCACGCTGATCGGCGAATGCTGCCATGGCGAGACGCAGCTGTGGATCCGGGTCGTAGTGCCGGTCACCAGCCTGTGCCCGTGTTCCAAAAAGATCTCCGAGCGCGGCGCGCACAATCAGCGCTCACACGTCACCATCAAGGCGCGGTTGCGCGAGCATATGTGGATCGAGGAACTGATCGACATCGCCGAGGCCGAGGCGTCCTGCGAACTGTACGGCATACTCAAGCGTCCCGACGAGAAATACGTGACCGAGCGTGCCTACGACAATCCGAAGTTCGTCGAGGACATGGTGCGCGACGTGGCGGTGCGGCTCAATACCGAGGAGCGGATCAGCGCCTATGTGGTGGAGAGCGAGAATTTTGAATCGATCCACAACCACTCGGCCTACGCGCTGATCGAGCGCGACAAGCAGCGCTCGCCAGCGGCGGTCAAGGGCTGAGCGGGCCTAGACGGCGCGGATCTCGACGCCCTGCAGGCGCCCGATCAGGGTGCGCAGGAACACGCGGTTGAAGCGCAGCTGGCAGGAAGCCGAGACCTGCTCCAGCAGCGTCGAACTCACCTTGAGCACGGTTACGCCGTCGGTGGCGCGAATGGTCGCGCTGCGCTTGGCGCCCTGCACGTAGCTGGTCTCGCCGAAGCACTCGCCCATCGATAGCAGCCCGACCGAACTGCCGTTGCGCTCCACCGCGCAGTTGCCACTGACAATGATGTAAAAGCGGTCGTCCATCTCCCCTTCCTTGACGATCTCCTCACCCGAGCTGTAGTCCTGCCAGTGACTGGCGCGCATCACTTCCATGATTTCGGCATGTGAGAATTCGTGGAAGAACTTCAGGCGCCGCAGCAGGCTGAACTGCTCCTGCTGGTTCATGCGCGAGTTCTTCTGGCGCAGCTGCTGGTGCACTCGCGTCAGCTCGCCAGCCAGCTCCAGGCCGCTCTTCTGGCGGCGCTCCGGATCCTTGTGCATCGCCGTGGCGACCACGACCTCGAGTTCCTCGGGGACATCGGCGCGCAGGGTGTGGATCGGTGGCGGCGTGGCGTAGACGATCTGGTGCAGCAGCTTGGCAAGGTTACCGGCTCGGAACGGCCGCGAGCCCGTGAGCAGCTCGTACATCACGCCGCCGAGCGAATACAGGTCGGAGCGGTTGCTGAGCTCGAGACTCTGCACCTGCTCGGGCGACATGTAGCTGGGCGAGCCGGCGATGCCCTCGATGCGCGAGATTTCCGAATCGGCCACCAGGGCAATGCCAAAATCGATGATGCGCACGTCGCTGTTCTGCGTGAGCATGATGTTCGAGGGTTTAATATCGCGATGGATCACGCCGCGCGAGTGCGCGTAGTGCAGCGCTTTGGCGCACTTGAACATGATCTCGACCACGTCGTCGATGCGCAGCAGGTTGTCGGGCCGGCAATAGGCGGCCAGGGTGCGCGCGCCGTGCACGTGCTCAGTGACGATGTAGCAATGGCCGTTCTCTTCGCCGGCGTCGTAGATCGGCAGGATGTTCGGATGGTGCAGCATGCCCACCATGTGGGCCTCGGACAGGAACATCTTGCGGGTGACGCGCGCGCGCTCGTCGTCGCCGCCGGTCTCGATATTGTAGACCTTGATGGCCACGTCGCGGCCATAGTAGGGGTCGTGCGAGAGGTAGACGCTGCCGGTGCTGCCGCGACCGACCTCGTTGACAATGAGATACTTGCCGATGCGCTCGGGTATCGATCGTGAACTGGGTGTGAGCGCTACTTGCAGTGACATCGGCTTAGGATTCCGCGGACGGCTAAGTCAGGATACGGAGTGCCGACGGTGGGAACTGTGACCCGCATCGCGGATCACCGGCCGGCAGCGGGTCGCTCGCGGGTGGGCTCAGGATGCCCTAATCTTTGAAGTGATCGAAACCCGATTGCGAGAACTGGATCACGCTACCGCCGGCGCGCAGTTCCAGCCCGGCCGCGGCGCGCAGCTCGCCGCAGCGGCCCAGCGGCAGCTCCAGATCGGCGGCAATCTGCTGCAGCCGGGCCGCCTGGCCGGGCGCCGCGGTGAAACACAGTTCGTAGTCTTCACCGCCCCGCAGCGCGTACTGCCAGGCAGCGCCCGGCGCGATCGCGCGTAGCGCCGGCGACAGCGGCAGCCTGTCGGTCTCCACGACTGCGCCACAACCGCTGGCGCCGGCCAGCCGCGGCAGGTCGGCCAGCAGGCCATCGGACAGATCCAGGCAACTGCTGGCGACGCCGCGCAGCGCGGCGCCGAGCGCCACGCGCGGGGTCGGATATTCGAAGCGCGCGCGCAATGCACCGCGCTCGAGCTCGCCCGCCGGTCCGGAGGCGTCGGCGCTGCAGGCGCGACCGGCCGCCGCATCGCCCAGCGTACCGCTGACCCACACGTGATCGCCCGCGCGCGCGCCGGAGCGGCGCAGTGCAGTGCCGGACGGCACCATGCCGGTCAGCTGCACCGTGATGTTCAGCGGACCGCGACTCAGATTGCCACCGACCAGCGCGACCTCGTGCCGGCGCGCCAGCAGGCCAAAGCCAGCGGCGAATTCGGTCAGCCAGCCTTCATCTACCGCGGGCATGGTGAGCGACAGCAGTGCCCAGGCGGGTGCGGCGCCCATCGCGGCCAGATCGCTTAAGTTTACTGCCAGCGCGCGATGCCCGAGCGAACGTGCCGGCGCTCCGGCGTGGAAATGCACATCTGCGACCAGCGAATCGGTGGTCTGCGCCAGCTCCATGTCCGCGCCCGCGCGCAGCAGCGCCGCATCATCGCCGATCCCCAGCACCACGTCAGTGCGGACCGCGCCGAGGTGCCGGAAGTAGCGCTCGATCAGCTCGTGTTCACCACCGTCGTGCAGCGGCATCGGGCTCAGCGCTCGTCCGGACGCCAGCTGCGTGCGGCGCGATCCAGCACGCCGTTGATGAACTTGTGTCCGTCGGTGGCACCGAAGCGTCGCGCCAGACCGACGGCTTCATTGATCACAACGCGAAACGGTATCTGCGGTTGCTCGCGCAGCTCCATGGCCGCGACCAGCAGCACCGCATGCTCGACTGGATCGAGATGCGCAGCGCTGCGCGACAGGAGCGGTGTCAGTGCCGCATCGAGCTGCTCATGCTGCTCGATCGCACCCTGCACCAGGGCGCGGAAATACTCGCCATCGGCGCGCGCCATATCAGCCTCGGTGGCAAACTCGTTGATCAGGTCCTGCCATGGACCGGCATTGAGCTGCCAGCGATACAGGGCCTGCACGGCCAGACGACGCGCCAGGGCGCGCGCCGCGGACTGCGGATTGAAATTCCTGCCCATACCGGTTCAGCGTGCGCAGGCGCCGCTCACAGCGCGCGCAGCAGGCGCGCCATGACGATGGCGGTGTGCAGCGCCTCGGCCCCCTTGTTGCTGGCGCCGGGAGCGGCACGCTGTTCGGCTTGCGCGACGGTCTCCGTGGTGAGTACGCCGAAGCTGACCGGCACGCCGGTACCGAGCATCACCTGCTGCAGGCCACGGGCGCACTCGCCCGCCACGAAATCAAAATGCGGCGTGTCGCCGCGAATCACGCAGCCCAGCGCGACGATGGCATCGAAGCCGCCGCGCTGCGCAATGACCTGGGCCACCAGCGGCAGTTCGAAGGCTCCGGGAACGCGCTCCAGGCGCAGTGAGCGTGCTTCGCCACCCGCCGCCAACCACGCGGCACGGGCGCCAGCGACCAGCGCTTCGACGATCACCTCGTTGTAGCGTGCCGCCACGATCGCGACCCGCAAGCCTGCGGCATCGACGCCACCCGCAGATTCGCTGGCCTTGCCCATGCCGGCAATTATAGCGTCGCCGGTCCACCCGGTTCAGCCTGATTCGTCGATGTAACTGAGTATTTCCAGCCCGAAGGCCGACAGGCCATGCAGCTGCTTGGGCGCCGAGAGCACGTGCATGCGCCGCACGCCCAAATCCTGAAGAATCTGCGCGCCGACGCCGAAGGTGCGCAGCACGCCGCCACCCTGCGCCGCGCCGCGCTCGCCGTGCGCCGCGCGTGGTTCAGGCTGGCGCACGGCATCGGCCAGCTCGCGCGGCGACTCGCTCTGCCGCAGTATCACCACCACGCCGCTGGTCGCACTGGCGATACGCGCCAGCGCCGCGTTCAGTGTCCAGGCGCCGCTGCCGCCGCGTACCCCCAGCACGTCGCGCAGCGTATCGATCAGGTGCACGCGCACCAGCGGCGTGGCCGCCTCGTTCACGGTGCCGTGCACCAGCGCCAGGTGCACGTCGTGATGGACGTGATCCTCGTAGGCGAACAGCCGGAAGGCGCCGTGTTCGGTCTGTACCGCCTGTTCGGCGATGCGCTCCACCGAGCGCTCATTGCGCAGCCGGTAGCGGATCAGATCGGCGATGGTGCCGATCTTCAGGCCGTGGGCCTGCGCGAAGCGTTCCAGCTGCGGGCGGCGCGCCATCGTGCCATCCTCGTTCATGACTTCAACAATCACGGCGGCCGGCTCGAATCCTGCCAGGCGCGCCAGATCGCAGCCGGCTTCGGTGTGGCCCGCGCGCGTGAGCACGCCGCCCGGCTGCGCCATCACCGGAAACACATGGCCCGGCTGGCGCAGATCCTCGGGGCGCGCCTCGGCATTCACGGCCGTGCGCACGGTCTGTGCGCGATCGTAGGCCGAAATGCCGGTGGTGATGCCCTCGGCCGCTTCGATCGAGAGCGTAAAATTGGTGCGCTGCTCGCGATCGGTCTCGCTCACCATCAACGGCAGGCGCAGCTTCGCGCAGCGCTCGCGCGTCAGTGTCAGGCAGATCAGCCCGCGGCCGAAACGCGCCATGAAGTTGATGTCCTCGGCGCGCACCGACTGCGCCGCCATCAGCAGATCGCCTTCGTTCTCGCGATTCTCGTCATCCATGATGACGACCATGCGCCCGGCGCGCAGCTCGCTCAGGATCTCCTCGGTACTGTTCAACGCCATGCGGATTCCTTCAGTGCGCGCCGCTGATGGCACTGTCCAGCAGGCGGGCGACGTAGCGCGCAATGGTATCGATCTCCAGGTTCACCGTCGCGCCTGCGGCCAGCTTTCCCAGCGTGGTCACCTGCAGCGTATGCGGGATCAGGTTGACTGTGAACTCCTGGGCCGACACCGTATTGACGGTCAGCGACACCCCGTCGAGGGCTACCGAGCCCTTGGCGGCGATAAAGCGCATCAGTTCGGGAGGTGCCCGCCAGCTCAAGCGCTGTGAGCGCGCGTCGCTGTGCGTCGCCAGCAGCTGCGCGCGCCCATCGATGTGCCCGGACAGCAGATGCCCGCCCAGCGGATCCCCGGCGCGCAGTGCCGGCTCGAGGTTCACATCCTGGCCGCGGCGCCAGTCACCGACCGTGGTCAGCCGCAGTGTTTCGCGCGAGACATCGGCCGCAAAGCCGCCGGCCAGCTGTGCCGCGACGGTCAGGCACACGCCGGCGACGGCGATACTGTCGCCGAGCTGCAGGTGTGCCGGATCGATGGCGGCGGCGGCGATGTGCAGCCGCAGGTCCCCGGCGCGCTCACTGATTTCGCTCACCTGGCCGATGGCTTGCACAATCCCGGTAAACATCAGTGTTGTGGCTCCGCTCGCAGCACCAGGCGCAGGTCCGCGCCGATGCGGGTGACCTCGTGAAACCGCAGCGCCAGTCGCTGGTCGAGACTAGCGAGTCGCGGCAGCTGCGCGAGCGGCAGCGCCTCCGCGCCCAGCAGACAGGGCGCCACGTACAGCACCAGCTCATCGACCAGGCGCTGCGTCAACAGCGCGCCGGCCAGTCGGGCGCCGGCTTCCACCCAGACCTCATTGGCTTCGAGTACCGCGAGTCGCGCGAGCACCGCCGGCAGGTCCAGGCCGCCGCCGGCGGCCGGCGCCACGGCTTCCACGCGCACGCCCTGCCGCGCATAGGGCTCGGCGCGCGCCACCAGATCCGCGAGCGCGCTCGACACGAAGATCAGCGCCTGGCCCTCGCGATTGAACATGCGCGCGCCGGGCGGCGCGCGCAGCGCGCTGTCGAGCACCACGCGCAGCGGTTGCCGGCTGGCGCCCTCGAGCCGAACGTTCAACGCCGGATCGTCGGCAAGCACAGTGCCGATGCCGCTGAGCACCACTGAACTGCGCGCGCGGTACAGCTGCGCATCGGCGCGCGCCTGCTTGCCGGTGATCCAGCGGCTGGCGCCATCGGCGAGCGCCGTGCGGCCATCGAGGCTGGCGCCGAGTTTCAGCCGCACCCAGGGGCGCTGGCGCTCGAGGCGCGCAAAGAACCCGGGATTCAGCTCGCGCGCCTCCGCGGCCAGCAGTCCTGCCGCCACTTCGATACCGGCCTGGCGCAGCTGCGCCGCCCCGCCCTGCATGCGCGGGTTGGGATCGCCAGCCGCGTAGATGACCTTGCGCACGCCGGCTTCAATCAGCGCGGCAGTACAGGGCGGCGTGCGCCCCTGCGCCGCGCAGGGCTCCAGCGTCACGTACGCGGTGCAGCCGCGCGCGCCGGCACCCGCGGCCTGCAGCGCGCGCACTTCGGCGTGCGCGCCGCCCGGGCGCTCGTGCCAACCTTCGCCTACCACGATGCCGGCGCGCGTCAGCACGCAGCCGACGCGCGGATTCGGATCGGTGGTGTTGGTGCCCAGCGCCGCCAGTCCCAGCGCATGGCGCATGTGTTCGATGTCTGCGGGGGGCCACTCGCTCATCGCGCACCACGCTTCTTGCCGCCCGGCTCGGCTGGCGAGCCGCCTTCCACCGGCAGCAGCGGCAGCTGGTCGCGCTTGAAGTCGCGCTCCGGTTCACGCCGGCGCCGCTGGGTGCGCAGGCCGTCAATCGTCTCGCGGAACGCCTCGACGTCCTGGAAACTGCGATACACGGAAGCGAAGCGCACATAGCCCACCTCATCCAGGTGGCGCAACTCCTCCATGACCAGTTCACCGACCTGCCGCGCCGGCACCTCGCGCTCGCCCAGCACCCGCAGCTTGTGGCACACGCGCGCCGCCGCGGCATCGATCGCCTCGCTGCTCACGGGGCGCTTTTCCAGCGCTTTGACCATGCCGGCATTCAATTTGGCTTCATCGAAGGGTTCCCGGCTGCCATCGCTCTTGATCACCCGTGGCATCAGCAGTTCGGCGCTCTCGAAGGTGGTGAAGCGCTCGCCGCAACTCTGGCATTCACGGCGCCTGCGGATCTGCCGGCCGTCGCCGGCCAGACGCGAGTCGGTGACGCGGGTATCTTCATGGTTGCAGAACGGGCAATGCATCGCTCATCCGCGCGCGAGCCTGCGCCGCGCGTTCACACCGCCTCGTAGACCGGAAAGCGGCGGCACAGCTCCAGAACCTGGCCACGCACGCGCTGCACAACGGCGTCGGCGCCCTCGGCGTCGATCACATCGGCCATCCAGCCGGCGACCTGGCGCACTTCGGCCTCGCGAAAGCCGCGCGTAGTCGCGGCCGGCGTGCCGACCCGCAATCCGCTGGTGATCATCGGCGGCCGCGGATCATTGGGCACCGCGTTCTTGTTGACAGTGATGTTGGCGTGGCCCAGGGCCGCATCGGCGTCCTTGCCGGTCAGCCGGCGCGGCCCGAGATCGACCAGCAACAGGTGATTGTCGGTTCCGCCCGAGACGATGTTGAGCCCGCGCTCGACCAGCGCCGCACCCAGCGCGCGCGCATTGGTGAGCACCTGTTGCTGATAGAGCTTGAATTCCGGCTGCAGGGCTTCGAG
>Ga0209069_10000747_pt1 | contig 15583 bp, 13 predicted proteins | sample Str013_2_FD_187202 | JGI IMG/M metagenome (GOLD analysis project Ga0209069, IMG submission 187202) | Freshwater sediment microbial communities in response to fracking from Pennsylvania, USA - Straight Creek_MetaG_SC_2013 (SPAdes) (version 2) | ecosystem: Environmental > Aquatic > Freshwater >...
GCTGGGGCTTGCCTCACCGTTGGTTCGGTTGGGCGACGAGCGGCACCAGCACCGAGATCTTGGGCAGCGTCGGCAACTGGATGAACGTCGCCGGCCCGCTGATCCTGTTCGGCAAGATCATGATCCTTGCGTTCATCATCTTCTGGGTCCGCTTCACCTATCCCCGCTTCCGCGAGGACCAGCTGCAACGCTTTGCGTGGAAGGTCCTGATCCCCATCTCGCTGGTGAACATCATGATCACCGCAATCTTAAAGGTGGCGTTCTGATGCGAGGCTCACGCGGCTACGCCGGCCGACAGCGCTGTTCGAGTGTTCGAGTTTCGGCGAGCGCCGAGCGAAGCGAGTGCCGAGCACGGCAGGCGAGCGCAGCGAGTCGAGACATGGGCGGTGCGTTTTAGATGCCTGCGGTACCGGGGTTGCTCAAGGGACTTGGCGTGACGTTCAAGGCGATCGTCGAGACAGTGACGAAGGGTGCCCAGACGACGCAGTACCCGCACGAGAAGGAGCCGCCGCCGATCCGGGCGCGCGGCGTCATCGCCTTGCGGGAGGACAACTGCACGGTGTGCATGTTGTGCGCCCGGTCGTGCCCCGACTGGTGCATCTACATCGAAGGCCACAAGGAGAAGGCGCCGCCGCGGCGCGCCGGTGGCAAGCCGCGCACCGTCTCGAAGCTCGATCGCTTCGACATCGACTACGGGCTGTGCATGTACTGCGGGATCTGCGTCGAGGTCTGCCCGTTCGACGCCTTGTTCTGGAGCCCGGAGTTCGAGTACTCCGAGCCCCGCATCGCCGATCTGCTGCACGACAAGACCAAGCTCGGTGAGTGGATGGAAACTGTTCCGGAGGCGCCCGAGCTGGAGGCCGGCGCCGACAAGAAGAAGAAGTAGCCGTCGATGCTCATCGCTTCCACCAACGTCGCCCAACACATCGGCTTCGGCGTCATCGCCGCGACGATGGTCGTTGGCGCGCTGCGCGTCGTGACGAGCAACAACATCGTGCGCGCTGCGCTGTGGCTGGTTGTCGTGCTTGCTGGCGCAGCGGCGCAGTACATCTTGCTGGCGGCCGAGTTCGTTGCCGTCACCCAGGTGCTCGTCTACATCGGCGCGGTGATGGTCCTGTTCTTGTTCGGCACGATGCTGACCCGCGCCCAGATCGGGCGCGAACGCGATCTCAACAACCCGAACCGCGTCGTTGCTGCCGTGATCGCTCTGGCGCTAGCGGGCACGCTGGCGTTCGTCCTGATCGACGCCTTCCATGCCGTGCGGTTGCCGAGCGACTCGACGCCGGTGTCGACGGCGGGCATCTCGGACTCCATCTTCTCGACCTACCTGTTGCCGTTCTGGGCGCTGTCGATCGTGCTCACTGCCGCCGTCGTTGGCGCCATCGTGCTGGCCCGGAGGGATTGACGGTGCTGATCAACGAGTTCCTGCTGTTGGGCGCGGCCCTGTTCTCGATTGGCGTGTACGGGGTGCTGGCGCGCAAGAACGCGGTGATGGTGCTGATGTCGATCGAGCTGATCTTGAACTCGGTCAACATCAACATCTTGGCGTTCTCGTTGCGCAACAACGGCGATGTTGCCGGCCACGTCTTCGCGCTGTACATCATCGCTGTGGCTGCGGCCGAGGTCGGCGTCGGCCTCGCCATCGTCTTGCTCATCTACCGGAACCGGCGTTCGATCTCGCTGGACGAGCTATCGCAGATGAAGGGCTGACGGATGCTCCTCGCCGCAGAACAAGCCGCCGCCGGCGCCGAGCAGGCAGCGGGGTGGTTCCTCACCCACGCCTGGCTCGTGCCGCTCGTCCCGGCCATCGGCTTCGCGTTCGTGTTGCTGATGGGCAAGCGCACCGGCAAAGCAACGTCGAACGGTGCCTACTTCGGCATCGGCTCGATGGTGATCAGCTTCGCCCTCACCGTCGGCATCGTCATCCAATGGATCAGCCGAGTCTCTGACGCAGGCAGTTCGGGTGAGGGTGGTAGCGCCATCGGCCGCGTCCTCGGTGGCCTGGGCCGTTCGATACTCGTCCGGGCCGACGGCGCCGAGGCGCACGCCTACGTCGCGCCAGTGATCAAGGCGTACACATGGTGGCAGATCGGCGGGACGAAGTTCTCGATCGGCTCGCACGTCGACGGCTTGTCGGTGACGGTGATCTTCGTCGTCACGTTGATCTCGACGCTGATCCAGATCTACTCGCTCGAGTACGTCCGCGACGATCGCCGCTACACGCACTTCTTCGCCGCGTTGACGCTGTTCTCGGCGGGCATGTTGTGCATGGTCCTGGCCGAGAACACCGTCCAGCTCATCTTGGGCTGGGAGATCATGGGCCTGTGCTCCTTCATGCTCATCGGCCACTGGTGGGAAGAGGACGCCAACAGTCGCGCTGCGCTGAAGGCGTTCTGGACGGTGCGCGTCGGTGACGTCGGTCTGATGATCGGTGTGTCGATGCTCTACTTCGGCGCCGGCACGTTCTCGATCGACAAGATCAACGCCTGGGCGTTGCAGAACACGACGTCGACGCGGCTGCTGTTCTGGACGTGCATCGCGCTTCTCGCCGCAGTGATCGGTAAGAGCGGCCAGTTCCCGTTGCACACGTGGTTGCCCGACGCCATGGCCGGTCCGACGCCGGTCTCGGCGCTGCTGCACTCCTCGACGATGGTCGTCGCCGGTGTGTACCTGGCGGCACGCCTGTACCCGGTGTTCTACGTCGGGTTCCACATCGCCGATGGCGGCATCAACCTGCTCGCCCTCGTCGGCGGCGTGACGATCTTGATCTCTGGTCTGCTCGCGCTCGTCCAGGTCGACATCAAACGGGTGTTGGCGTACTCGACAGTTGGTCAGCTCGGCTACATGGTGATGGGTCTCGGCGTCGGAGCATGGACACCAGCCGTGTTCCACATCTTCACGCACGCGTTCTTCAAGGCCTGCCTCTTCCTCTGTGCCGGATCGGTGAGCCACTCGGCCAGTCACCACTCGTTCGACATGAAGAAAGACATGGGCGGGCTGTGGCGCAAGATGCCGATCACGTTCGCCACGTTCGGCGTCTCGACGTTGGCGTTGATGGGCGTGCCGTTCTTGTCCGGCTTCTTCTCGAAGGATGAGATCATCGACAACGCCGGCCACAACGGCTACGTCGCGTTCCAGGTGATCGGCCTGATCGGTGCCTTCTTGACGACGGCGTACATGTCGCGGACGGTGTACTTGACGTTCTTCGGCAAGGCCCGAGGCGCCTCCGCCGGTGTGCATCACGACGAGCACGCCATGCACGACGCGCCGGCCGATGCCGCATTGGCTCACGTTGGCGTTGGCGGCCACGACGATCACGCCCTCGTCCACGCCGGTGCCGATGCCGGGCACGATGGTCACGACACCCACGATGCGCACGGCGGCCATGACGCCCACGCCGGTCCGCACGAATCGCCGCCGTTGATCGTCGCGCCGCTGTTGATCCTCGCCTTCGGCGCGCTGTTCGCTGGCTACCTCAACGCGGCACCGTTCAAGATCGAGAAGTTCACGCAGTGGGTCGAGCCGAGCGTCCTTGGCAAGACCTTTCCGGTCCTCGACCACGCCGCGTTCGAATGGGTCAAGGCGCTGCCGTCGATCGGCATCGTCGCCGCCGGTCTGGTCATCGGCTTCGGTCTGTCGGTGCTCGTCTACGAGCGCAAGGCGTGGTATGGGCTGACCCGTCGCAACCCGCTGGCCAAAGGCGTCTACAACTTCTTGTGGAACAAGTACTACCTCGACGACCTGTACGAGAAGGTCATCGTTCGTGGCGTCGCCTACCCGATCGCGAAGGCGGCGGTGTGGGTGAACCAGAACATCCTCGATGGCATCGTCAACCGCGTCGGCAGCTACTCGGTCGCGGCTGGTCGCTGGATCTACAAGTGGGTCGACCAGCGCGGCATCGACGGCCTCGTCAACGGTTCGGCAACGACAGCTCGCAGCGGCGGCCGTGCGCTGCGAAGTCTCCAATCGGGCAAGGTGCAGCAGTACGCGGCGCTGCTCTTCGGCGCAGCGACGCTCGCTGGCCTTGCCTTCGTCCTCTTCGTACAGGCCAAGTAGGAGCCCACCCAGATGCATCTGACCAACAGCAACTGGCTGCTCAGCGCCGGGGTGTTCCTGCCCCTCGCCGGCGTCATCGCGATGTTCTTCCTCCCGAAGGGCGAAGAGCTGTGGGCCAAGTACGTCGCCCTCGGCGTGTCGTTGGCGACGCTCGTGATCGGGGTGATCACGGCCATCGTCTTCAAGTACGACCAGGCCGAGAAGTTGCAGTTCTACGTCGACCGCAAGTGGATCCCGGTGATCAAGAGCCGGTACATCATGGGCCTCGATGGGTTGAGCCTGCCGCTCTACCTGCTGTCGATGCTGATCGTCGTCCTCGTCGTGATCTACAGCTGGAACCACATCCCCGAGCCCGGCAACGCCAAGGCGTTCCTCGGGCTGATGCTCTTGCTCGAAGTGGGCATGAACGGCACGTTCGTCGCCCAGGACCTGATCTTGTTCTTCGTTTTCTTCGAGATCGTGCTGCTGCCGATGTACTTCATGATCGGCGTCTGGGGCGGCGAGCAACGCCAGTACGCGTCGATCAAGTTCTTCCTCTTCACGCTGTTCGGCTCGGCGTTCATGCTCCTTGCGTTCCTGGCGTTGTTCTTCCGGGCCAAGGGCTACACCGTCGACAACGGCTTCTCGATCGAGTACCTGACGTCGGCGGCGTCGGGCCTCTCGCCGAACGTCGCCCGTTGGATCTTCGCCGGCATGTTCCTCGGCTTCGCAGTCAAGGTCCCCATGTTCCCGTTCCACACGTGGCTACCCGATGCTCATACGCAAGCGCCGACGCAGGGCTCGGTGATCCTCGCCGCCATCTTGCTGAAGTTGGGCACGTACGGCTTCGTTCGGATCGCCATCCCGATCCTGCCCAGCGCAGCGCATTGGTGGGCGCCAGTGATCGCCATCTTGGCCACGATCGGGATCATCTACGGCGCGCTCGGCTGCCTGGCGCAGACGGACATGAAACGGTTGATCGCGTTCTCGTCGGTGGCGCACATGGGCTTCGTGATGCTTGGCATCTCGACGTTGACGAGCTTCGGGATCAACGCCGCGATGTTCGGCATGGTCGCCCACGGTCTGATCACCGGGATGTTGTTCTTCATCGCTGGCAGCGTCAAGGAGCGCTACCACACGCTCGAGATCAAACGGCTCAGCGGCATGTTGAAACAGATGCCGAAGCTCGGCTGGATCATGGGCTTCTGCGCCATGGCCTCGCTCGGCCTCCCCGGCCTGGCCGGGTTCTGGGGCGAGTTCCCGGCGATCCTGTCGTCATACCAACCTGCCGCCGGGTTGAGCTTGGCGTTGTTCCGGACGTGCATGGTGATCTCCGCCGTCGGCACGGTCTTGGCTGCCGGCTACCTGCTTTGGCTGTACCAACGCACGGCGTTCGGTGAGCCGTCGGCGGAGTTCGCGATGGCTGGTGGCGGCGGTGTGACCGTTGCCGTCGGCGGCGGCGGTCACGGACACGACGCTCATGACGCGGCTGCGCACGACGCCTCCGGTCATGACGATCACGGCAGCGACATCCACGATGTCGAGCTAACGGAGTGGATCGCGTGGACGCCGCTGCTGCTGGCGATCGTTGTCTTTGGCGTCTACCCGCACCTGATGTTCAAGGTCATCGATCCCGCCATCGTGCACACCACGCTCAAAGCCTTCGGAGGCTGATCGGCGTGTTCGCGACTGTGCTCGGGGCGGTGGCCGCCGCGGATACGTGGAAGACGCCGACGCTCGACTACCACGCGCTGCTCCCGGAGGTCCTCCTCGGTGGGTTGATCGTCGTCGTCCTGATTGCCGACCTGTTCTTGCCAGAGCGCTCGAAGTGGCTGACGTCGACGATCGCCGGCCTCGGTCTGCTCGGTTGTGCCGTGCCACTGATCACGCTTGCCGCATCGAGCAACCATGCTCGTTCGATGTTCGGCGGCGCCTACGTCGTCGACGACTTCGCGCTCGTGCTGAAGGCGCTGTTCTTGCTCGCCGGCTACGTCGTGATCCTCCTCTCGACGACGTACGTCGAAGAGGGTGGCTACTACCAGGGGGAGTACTACGTGCTCCTGCTGACGTCGATCCTCGGCATGGTGATGATGGCGTCGAGCCGCGACTTGATCTCGATCTTCGTCGCCTTGGAGTTCTTGTCGATCCCGGCATACATGCTCGCCGCGTGGCGCAAGCGCGATCTGAAGTCGAACGAAGCGGGGATGAAGTACTTCCTGCTCGGCGTGTTCGCGTCGGCGGTGATGCTCTACGGGATGAGCCTGCTCTACGGCGATGCCCGCACGACGTTGCTCAGCGGCATCCGCCAGCACCTCGCCGATCGGACGCGCACGACGGGGCTCGTCGCCTTCGCCGTCGTGTTCATCATCATCGGTTTCGCCTTCAAGGTCTCGGCCGTGCCGTTCCACACCTGGGCGCCCGACACGTACGAAGGTGCGCCGACGCCGATCGCCGCGTTCTTGTCGGTCGCATCAAAGGCGGCGGGCTTCGTCGCGCTCGTCGAGCTCGTCGTCGCCGGCTTCTTCCCGGCCCGCGACGTGTGGCAGCCGTTCTTCTGGATCCTGTGCGTGTTGTCGATGACCGTCGGCAACCTGCTGGCGTTGCGGCAGCGCAACATCGTGCGGATGCTCGCCTACTCGTCGGTAGCGCAGGGTGGCTTCATCCTGATGCCGCTTGCCGTGATCGGCAACGGTGACCCGCAGGTTCGCAGCGACGCGCTGACCGCCGTCGTCACGTACTTGATCGTCTACGCGGCGATGAACCTCGGCGCGTTCGCCGTCGTCATGGCCGTCGCCCGCAAGACGCGCTCCGGTGAGATCTCCAGCTACGGCGGGTTGTTCAGCTACGCGCCGGCGTTGACGATCGTGATGACGCTGTACCTCGCCGCGCTCGCTGGTGTGCCGCCGGCCGGCGGTTGGATCGCCAAGTTCTACGTCTTCAAAGCGGCGACAGCCGCCGGTAGTTGGGGTGCAGCGCTCGCCGCCATCGGTGTCGTCAACTCGGTCATCGCCTTCGCCTACTACGGCAACGTGTTGAAGGAGATGTGGATGAAACCGACGCCTGACGGTGACACCACCCCGGTGCGCATCCCGCAGTCGCTCGGCATCGCGCTCGGGATCACCAGCATCGTCACGCTCGCCATCGGCATCCTGCCGAACCTCGTCCTGCGCTTCGGCGATCTGGCGCACCTGCTCCAGTCGTGACGCAGGGCTCGGCGGTGGGCCTTGCCGAGCGCCTTGGGCAACGCATCAACGACAGCGGTCCGCTGCGCTTCTCGGCGTTCATGGACGCCGCGCTGTACGACGACGAGGCCGGCTTCTATGCCAGTGGCGGTCGCGCTGGACGCGGCGGCGACTTCCTCACCAGTGTCGAGGTCGGGCCGTTGTTCGGCGCTGTGGTTGCTCGCGCCATCGATCGATGGTGGGACGAGCTTGGCCGTCCGGCGCCGTTCACCATCGTCGACGCTGGCGCCGGTCCGGGCACGCTGGCGCGCGCCGTGCTCGCCGCGTCGTCCGAGTGCGCGCGGGCTGGCGCGCTCGACTACGTCGCCGTCGAACGATCCGATGCGCAGCGCGCCGGTCATCCCACGGGGATCACGTCGAGCGCGACGATGCCGGCTGCGCCGATCACCGGTGTCGTCATCGCCAACGAGCTGGCCGACAACCTGCCGTTCGACATCGCCGTGTGGGACGGCGGTTGGCGCCTCGCCACGGTTGGTTGGCAGTCGGGTCGCTTCGTCGAGTTGCTGGCGCCGATGCCCGACGATCTCGCGCCGCTTGCCGCCTGCCTTCCCGTCAAGGCCGCCCACGGCGCGAGAGCGCCGCTCGCCGTCGGCGCTGCGTCGTGGTTGCGTGACGCGCTCAACCGTGTCGCGCGCGGACGCGTCGTGTTGATCGACTACGCCGCGACGACGGCGACGCTGGCTGCGAGACCATGGCGCGACTGGCTGCGGACCTATCGCGGTCACGAGCGCGGCGCGCACCCGTTGCTCGATCCCGGCACGCAAGACATCACGGCCGACGTGCCCCTCGATCAATGTGCCGCGGTTCTGCGTCCGCCCGACACGAGCTCGACGCAAGCAGCGTTCCTCAATCGTCACGGCATCAACGAGCTCGTCGCCGAAGGCAAGCGCATCTGGGCCGAGCGCGCCCACATCGGCGATCTGATCGCGATGCAAGCGCGCAGCCGGCTGCGCGAGAGCGACGCACTCACCGATCCCGCCGGCCTTGGCGCCTTCACCGTCGCTGAGTGGCTGGTCCGGTGACCTCGTGACGTAGCGCGCCCGCCGGTCCCGTTGCCCGGGCTGGCCGCTGTTCTCGGCGCGGATCGTCCTGAAAAGCCGGACGGAACGCAACCGAGTACGTGGTGGCGAGCGTGGCCGAACGGGGTTGAGTCCGCGTTGCGGTGGTCGCGACGGCTGGCGCCTACCCTGGGCGCGTGAGACGTCCGGAGCCATTGCGGCGAGTCCGCTCGATCAAGTTGAAGATCGCGATGCTGATCGTCGTCGCCACGGCGACGGCGGCGGTCGTCAGCCAGATCGGGGTCAAGCTCGGCTGGCCGGTGTGGATCAGGCCGCTGATCGCCGGCGCGATCTCGCTGCTCCTCGTCGAGTTCCTCGCCCACGGTCTGACGTCGCCGTTGCGGGAGATGGAGCGTGCGACGACACGGATGGCGAAGGGCGACTACGCCGTGCGTGTCGACGCCTCGTCGGCCGATGAGGTCGGGCGCTTGGCGCAGGCCTTCAACGTCATGGCCGACGAGCTGGCTCAGATCGAACGCCAGCGCCGTGCCGTCGTTGCCAACGCATCGCACGAGCTGCGTGGGCCGATCAGCGCGTTGCAAGCGACGCTCGAGCACCTCATCGACGGCGTCGTCCCGTCGACGCCGGTGACGTTGTCGGCGATGCATGCCCAAGTCGAGCGAATCGGGCGCCGTGTCCACGACTTGCTCGACCTGTCGCGGTTCGAAGCAGGCACGGCGGCCGTGCACTTCGCGCCCGTCGCGCTCGTCGAGCTTGTTCACATCGTCGCCGAGGACGTGCAGCACGAGTTGCCGGGCCTCCGCGTCGCCGTCGTCACCAGCGATCCCGACCTCAAGCTGACGGCTGACGGTGATCGTCTCGCGCAAGTGCTCACGAACCTGCTGACCAGCGCAGCGCGCTACAGCTCGCGCGTGTCGATCACGATCGACGAGCTCATCGGCGCAACGGGCGGCGTTCCATCGACCGTGCGCATCGCCGTCTCTGACGACGGCCCCGGCATGCCGCCCGGTGAGGAAGGCCGGATCTTCGAGCGGTTCTACCGCGCCGACCGGGCCAAGCTCTCGGGTGACGCTGGACTGGGCCTCGTGCTCGCTCGCTGGATCGTCGAGGTCCACGGCGGTGTGATCCGCGCCGAGCACAACGAACCGCACGGCAACCGCGTCATCATCGAACTACCGCGCCGCCCGTAGCGAACCGGTTCGCCACGGCCCGGCGCCCGAGGTTTGTCGCGAAACGTGCACTGAGCGCGCCGATCGCGACAAACCTCGGGCTTGTTGCCTATCAGCTGAGCGGCTGGCGAACCGAACGAGCGTCAGTCGAGCGCTTTGTCGGCAGCGCCGGCGGCCTTGTGCACGGCACCGCTGGCGGCGTCACGAGCGCGGGTCATGACCTTTGAGTCGCCGAGCATCGTGTCTTCGAGCTTGCCGTCGTCAACGGCCAACCAAGCGAGCACACCGACCACCGCGCCGACGATCGGAAAGATGATGAACGCCCACAGCTGCTTCAGCGCGCCCGACCCGGCGAAGATCGCGGCACCGAAGCTACGCGCCGGGTTGACGCTCGTGTTGTCGACGGGGATCGTCACGAGGTGGATCAGCGCCAGCGTGATGCCGACGGCGATGCCGCCGAAGCCGAACGGGAACTTGCCGTGCGACGTCGACAGCACGACGAACATCAAGATCGCGGTGAACACGATCTCGACGACGATCGCCGCGCCGAGGTTGAAACCGCCCGGGCTCGACTTGCCGTAGCCGTTCTGGGCGAAGTTGCCGGTGGCGTCGAAGCCCTTCTGCCCCTTGGCGATGATCCAGATGATCAAGCCGCCCAAGAACGCGCCGACGAGCTGAGCGACGATGTAGTAGACGAGCTCGGCAGTCTTGATCCTTCGTGCGATCCACATCCCGATCGAGACCGCCGGGTTGATGTGGCAGCCGGAGATCCCGCCGATCGCGTAGGCGAGGATCATCAAGCTGAAACCGAATGCCAGCGCCACGCCGAGCGCACCACCGATGCCCTTCGCGGCGAGGATCGCGCTCCCTGGTCCACCGATCATCAACACCGCCGTGCCGATCAGTTCTGCCGCGAACACCTTCAAGTTCTTGTCCATGTCATGTCCCCCGTAGATGAAGCAACTACTTCGCGCCCATCATGACGCGTCAGCATCGATCAACGGTGCATTCAGTGCGCGTCAGTCACCGACTTCGTCGCCGTTAGCAAAGTCTTTGCTCGCATGACTGGATCGGGGTAGTCGCGCATCAGTGCCGACGATCGCAGTTCGACCGAGACCGGTATGTCGGGAACGGCGGCGAGCGTTGCCTGTAACGGCAGCGCGCCGGAGCCCGGTAGCAAGCGACCGTGCAACGCCTCGTAGGTGAGGCCGCGCAACGAGCCGTCAGGTGGGATGGCGGGCGCGTCGGCCAGTTGCAGGTACGGCAGCAAGCGCGCTGGCACAGAGCGCACGTCATTGGGCGATCCGCCGGAGCGAGCGAGGTGAAGCGTGTCGACGAGCACGCCACCGTTCGGCCGATCGGCGACACGCACGACCTCGAGCGCGTCGGCCAGTGTGCGCACGCCGAAGATCGGCAAGAACTCCAACACGACGCGCATCGACTCGCTACCGGCCGAGGCGCGATCGCACAGCGCGCCGTAGCGCGCGATGACCTCATTCGATGGAGGCACCCGGCTGGCGACCAAGACGTTGCGCGCCCCGATGGCGATCGCGGCATCGATCAAGGCCTCGCCGGGATCACCGTCCGGGCCGAGGATCACCGGTTCGACATCGAGCGCGATCACATCGTGATCGCGCAACGCCGCGCTGACGGCCGCCGTCGTGCGTTCCGTCCAAGTGGCGGCATCGAACCAGATGCCGACCGCATCCCACCCGCCGGCGCGGGCGACACCAGGCGCGTCAACCGGTCCAACGTCGAGGATCGTCCCCGCCGCCAACGAGCACAGTCGATCAGTAGCCACGAGGCAGTCTCGCGCTTGTGTCAGTAGAGTCGGCGACGGTTGCTGCACGACTCAAGGGGAAGCGCGACATGGCTGACGAGACGATCGACGACCTGCTGGCGGAGAACCGCACGTTCCCGCCGCCCGAGCACTTCAAGAAGGACGCGCTCGTCGCCAGCACGTTCCTTTACGACGAGGCGAACCGCGACTACCAAGGCTTCTGGGCTCGCCAAGCGGCAGACCTGCTCGACTGGTCGAGCGACTGGCACACGATCTGCGAGTGGGAGCTGCCGTTCGCGAAGTGGTTCGTGGGCGGCACGCTCAATGTCGCTCACAACTGCCTCGACCGTCACGTCACCGCCGGCAAGGGCGACAAGGTCGCGATCCACTGGGAAGGCGAGCCGGGCGACACCCGCACCGTCACCTACGCCCAACTGCTCGACGAGGTCCAGCGCTTCGCCAACGTGCTCAAAGGCCTCGGCGTCGCCAAGGGCGATCGCGTCAACATCTACCTGCCGATGATCCCCGAAGCGGCGATCGCGATGCTTGCCTGCGCTCGCATCGGCGCCGCCCACTCGGTCGTGTTCGGCGGCTTCTCGGCGCAATCGTTGTCCGATCGGATCAACGACGCCGAGGCAAAGGTCTTGATCACGGCTGACGGTGGTTACCGCCGCGGCGAGGTCTTCCCACTCAAGGCGCAAGCCGACGAAGCGTTGGCGTCGACGCCGTCGATCACTGGCGTCGTCGTCGTCAAGCGCGGCAACAACGACGTCGCCATGCAAGCCGGTCGTGACCACTGGTACCACGAGCTGATGGCGAACGCCGACCCGCTGTGCGCGGCCGAGCCGATGGATGCAGAGCAACTGTTGTTCTTGCTCTACACCTCGGGCACGACGGGCAAGCCGAAGGGCATCATGCACACGACAGGCGGCTACCTGACGCATGTCGCATTCACCCACAAGTACGTCTTCGATCTCCATCCCGAGACTGACGTCTACTGGTGCACGGCCGACGTCGGTTGGGTCACCGGCCACAGCTACATCGTCTACGGACCGTTGGCCAACGGCGCAACGCAAGTGATGTACGAAGGCGTGCCCAACTACCCGAACAACGATCGCTTGTGGGAGATCGTCGAGAAGTACAAGGTGTCGATCTTCTACACCGCGCCCACCGCAATCCGGACGTTCATGAAGTGGGGCGCGGCCGAACCAGCGAAGCACGATCTGTCGTCGCTGCGCCTGCTCGGCTCCGTCGGTGAGCCGATCAACCCCGAGGCGTGGATGTGGTATCAGGAGCACATCGGCGGCGGACGTTGCCCGATCGTCGACACGTGGTGGCAGACCGAGACGGGCGGGATCATGATCAGCCCGCTGCCCGGTGCGACGACGACGAAGCCGGGCTCGGCGACGTTCCCGTTGCCCGGCATCGGTGCCGAGCTCGTCGACGATGCCGGCGTGCCGATGGCGCGTGGCGGCGGCTACTTGACGCTGACGCGTCCATGGCCGGGGATGCTGCGCGGCATCTGGGGTGATCCGCAGCGCTACCACGACACGTACTGGTCGCGCTTCGAAGGCCGCTACTTCGCTGGTGACGGCGCCAAGCTCGACGACGACGGTTACCTGTGGTTGCTTGGACGCGTCGATGACGTGATGAACGTCTCCGGTCACCGCATCTCCACGACCGAAGTCGAGTCGGCGTTGGTGTCGCATCCTTCCGTCGCCGAGGCCGCCGTCGTCGGTGCCAACGACGCGACGACTGGGCAGGCGATCATCGCCTACGTGACGTTGCGCGGCGGCTTCGAGGTCAAGGAGAACGATCTGCGCGATCACGTCGCTCACGAGATCGGTGCCATCGCCAAGCCGAAGGCGATCTTCTTCACGCCCGATCTGCCCAAGACGCGCTCGGGCAAGATCATGCGTCGGCTATTGCGCGACGTCGCCGAAGGTCGCAACCTCGGCGACACGACGACGTTGGCCGACGCCTCTGTCGTGTCCGAGCTGCAACGCCGCGCCGCCGAAGCGCCGCAAGAAGACTGACCCCGCTCGTTGCGTGCTTGCTACCGGGTGACGGCCGCCGTGAGCCGATTGCCGTCGTCGTCGATGGGCAAGTCCTGACAACCATCGCCGCCACCGGCGTACCGGGACTGAGCTCGCGCGTCGGTCGCGGGATGAGCGAACGAGAGGCTCGCCGGCTTGCCGCGGCACTGCTCGTCGACACCGAGCTGCCTGTCTCGCTGACGCCGCCTGAGGTTCGCTTGCTGCGAGAGTTTCGGAACTAGGGAACTGGGAGCCGGTTCCAGGCGACAGATGATCTCGAACGGATGGCGCAACGGCCAGTTGTGAGCCCGTCCACGCGTCGCCAGCGCCGCGGCGACATCCCAATCCCGACAATCGAGCACACGCGTCACGAGGCGTCTTCCATGCGATCGACCATCAAGCACACCGTCCGGACCGCTGCCGCGCTGACCAGCGTCGCCGCCGCCCTGTTCCTGCTCGCCGGGTCGGCGTCGGCGCACGTCGATCCCGATCCGTTGGCCATACAGGCCGGCAGCTCGGCAACAGTTGCGTTCGGGGTCGAGCATGGCTGTGCCGACTCGCCGACGATCGAGGTCGACATCAAGTTCCCTGACGGCTACGCCGCTATCAAGCCCGTTGACAAGCAGGGCTGGACGACGAAGGTCGACGGCAACGTCGTCACGTTCACGGGCGGCTCGCTCGACTCGAAGACGAAGGATCACTTCGACGTCGCCGTCACGGCACCGGCCGCGGCCGGGCTCACGCCGGTACCGATCGTGCAGAAGTGCAAGGTCGGCCAGATCAACTGGATCGAGATCGCCAAGGAGGGTGAGAAGGAACCTGAGCATCCGGCCGCACCGTTGAAGGTCACGGCCGGTCCGCCCACTGCCGACGATCTCAAGGCTGCTGACGCGGCCGCGAGCGCCGACGCCGGCTCCACGAAGTCGAGCAGCAGCTCGAAGGCGCCCTATGTGATCAGCGGCATCGCTGCCGCCGCGGTGCTCGCCGGTGCCGGCGCAATCATGTTCCGCCGCAAGAAGACCGTGGCCGACAAGACGAGCGTCTAGTCGGCTGGCGTGGCGTCGAACGTGATCAGATCCTCGAGCGCGCACATCACCTGCATCACGCCGACGTCGTCGAGCTGGCGTCCGATGATCTGCAGGCCGATGGGGATGCCGACGCGGCTGCGGCCGACGCACACCGAGCCGGCCGGGTTGCGGGTCAGGTTGACGAACGGCGTGTACTGCACCCAACCGATCGTCTCGGCGCTATCGATCGTCCCTTTGTCGTTGCCGATCAGCGGCGGCTGCCCGGCGATCGTTGGCGACAAGATGTACGGCGCGTGCGCGGCGAAGACATGCTCGAGTTGGGCCGCCAAGATGTAGATCTGATCGACGGCACGCGCGTAGTCGACCCCGGTCACCTTCGCGCCGGCCTCGATCTGCGGGCGCAAGCTCTCGCTGATCCGCTCCCAATCGGTCGTGCCGATGAGATGACCTTGCGCCTTGAAGCGGGCGACGATCCACATCGTCCACCACGCCCGGATCGGGTCTTCGTCGAAGACGTGGTCGACGCGCACGACCCGCGTGCCCGCCGCCTCCAACCGCGCGACCGCCGCCGAGCACGCCGCGGTGACCTCGGCATCGTTCCTGCCATACCCGAGCGTCGGCGACCACACCACGGCTGCCGGCGGACGACCGTCAAGCGCGGCACGCCACGACGACGACGGCGCCGGATGGGCGAACGGATCGGCTGGATGCGGACCCACGACGGCGTCGAGCGCAAAGGCGACGTCGCGAGTCCGTCTCGCCATCGGTCCGACCACGGTCAGCACGCCCGAGCCGGGCGGGTTCGGGTTGGCAATGGCGACCGCACCTTGCGAGGTCTTGATGCCCGACAAGCCACACAGCGACGACGGCAGGCGGATCGAGCCGCCGCCGTCGGAACCAGTCGCCAATGGCACCATCCCGGCAGCGATCGCCGCTGTCGAACCGCCCGACGATCCACCGCACGTGTAGGCCGGGTTCCACGGGTTCACCGTCGCCCCGAAGAGCGGGTTGTCGGTCATGGTGATGCCCGCGTCTGCCGCACTAGTGGTGTATGACTTTGACGGCTTGGCAGATTCGACACCCATCTGCGCCGCTTGCAGAAACCGCTGACGGGCTCCACGACCTGGGTCGAATACCACGGCACGACGACCGTGCGTAAAGTCTGGGGCGGCCGCGCCAACCTGGTAGAGCTGGTGGTCGACGGGCCGGCCGGACACATCGAAGCCCTGTCGCTGCGGCTGTACAGCCCGGAATCGAAGCAATGGTCGCTGAAC
>Ga0209069_10000748_pt1 | contig 15576 bp, 13 predicted proteins | sample Str013_2_FD_187202 | JGI IMG/M metagenome (GOLD analysis project Ga0209069, IMG submission 187202) | Freshwater sediment microbial communities in response to fracking from Pennsylvania, USA - Straight Creek_MetaG_SC_2013 (SPAdes) (version 2) | ecosystem: Environmental > Aquatic > Freshwater >...
TGACCAAATCCGCAGCCGGTGGCAGCTTGTCGGTTCCTCCCGTCGTCAAAACCGCATCTACGGAGAGATCTTGAGGCTTCGGCATCGTGCCGTCTGCAGGCCCATCCTGGAGCTGCGCGGCCTCCCCGCCGGTCGCAGGGTCCTCGGGCTTAGGGATTTCCGTGTTTGCCGGCGAGCCCGTGGCTTCCGGGAGTTCCGGGTTGGATGTCACCTCCGCCGGCGGCTTGCCGTCGGGGGCTCGCTCGCTCGGGGCGATCTCGGCAATCTTCGCCTTGATCCGCTGCAATATCGCTGCCTCGGGCTCGACCGGCTCGACCATGAGGTGGAGCTCGCCGAACCGCCGCTCCCAGATGCGGACCATGGCGATGAACCCATGATCGGTCCGCAGCTGGGACTGCGCATTCGCGCGTTCCTCCGAATCGAGCGTGCCGAGCACGAATTCGGCGGCGAGCAGGTCCGTGTCCTCATCGATCAGGAAGTCAGACATTGCCCGAGCTCGAACAGGCTGCGCCGGAGTGAGGCCTTGAGCAGGTTGGCCGGCATATCGAGTTTCACGGCCAGTTGGTCGCGGCTGAATGCTCCATAATAGGCGAGCAGCAGCATGCGCTGGCGGTCCGGCTCGAGCCGCCCGATACAGGTGAGCAGGCGCTTGAGCTCCTCCGGCATTTCGCGGCGCGGCAGCACGCCCGGGCTTTCCGCCTCCGCGAGCTCGGGCTCGTTGTCGCCGGCGCCAGTGTCGGGCTTGCGCGCGAGATCGATCGCCCGCCGGCGCGCGATGGCCACCATCCAGGCGACCGGGTTGGAGAGGGCCGGGTCGAACTCGCCGACGCTGCGCCAGACGTGGAGGTAGGTCTCCTCCATCACATCGGCAGCCAGATCGTGCCGGCGTAGGATGCGCAGCACCACGCCGTAGATCTTGGCGCAGGTGGTGGCATAGAGGCGCTCAAAGGCCGCCACATCGCCACGCGCGACAGCAGCAAGAAGCCAAGTGATTTCAACGGGCGTCAACATCCAATCCGCTTCCCCCGGCTGCGCCGTGTAAGGGTCCGATTATCGCCGCCGAACCGACCGTTCGTCGAGACGGGAATGCAATGAATTGCACAGGCCGGGCCTGAGCGGGCGATATATTACTTAAAACTCGACCGGGCTACCGGTCGAGAGCCGGCTTGGCGGCTCGGGGGAGGCGGTCACAGCTGGAACGTTCAGAATTGGCCGAGCACGCGCTGGGGTGCTTTTGGCCGTGGTTTCAGGAAAGAAGTCTGGCCCAGACCGGCGTGAAAACCGACTTTTCCGTCCCAAAATGCGATAACGCAAGAATGCTGGAGCGGTTTCTGATTGGGGCTAATGCGAGACCGCACTAGGCACGGGCGCCGTTGCGCATCAACCCAATCGCGTCCAGCTCGGCCTGCTCGCGCGCATTCTCCTCCTCGCGCTCGCGCTGCTGATCGCGTTCGTCGAGCAATTCGATCTTCTTCATCTCTTCAAAGGCCTCGGCCAAGGCCCCGGTGGCGGTCTCGAGCTGAAGCTTGAGATCATCGGCCGAACGCTGCAGGTTTTCGCGCCGCTGCATCGCCGCCTTGGCATAGGTCGGATAGGCGAAATGCCCCGGATCGTGAATTCCGGCGCGGTCCTGCTCCGACTTGATCTCACGTTCGAGATCACCGGCCATGCGCTCGAATTCGGCGATCATGCCCTCGATCTGAGCGACTTTCCGACGCCTCTCGTCAACTTGAAACTTCTTGAGGCGAATGAGCGTTTCGCGTGACTTCATCGACTCTTACTCCCCCGAAGCCTGGATCCTGGAACCCAGGAAGCCTGGACTCCGGAACCGCAACCGGCGCTGACACGGCCGTGGAAGGCCGCCGCGGTCCCGACCAGCCCGCACTGTGGCAACATAACGTTAGTTTTCGGTTTCCACATTGCCGAGGATTTGCTCAAGACGTTGATATCCTTGCTCAAGGCCGGTGGCTTCTTCCTTCCTCTGGGCCAGGAAGTCTTCCAGCGGCTGATGGAGCCGGATGGCCTCGTCGACCTCCGGGCTCGAGCCTGTCCGGTAGGCACCGAGCCTGATGAGTTCCTCCATGTCCGCGTAGGTCGCCATTACCCGCCGGGCCTGGTTGATGAGCGGCAAATAGGCGGGATCGGCCGCCCTGGGCATCGTCCGGGAGACCGATTTGAGGATGTTGATGGCTGGATAGCGGCCGCGCTCGGCGATCGAGCGCTCCATGACGATGTGGCCGTCGAGGATGCCGCGGACCGCGTCTGCGACCGGTTCATTGTGGTCATCGCCGTCCACCAAAACGCTGAAAATGCCGGTGATAGTGCCGCGTTCGGCTCCCGGGCCGGCGCGCTCCAGCAATCGCGGAAGCTCGGTGAAGACGGTCGGCGTGTAGCCCTTGGCGGTCGGGGGCTCGCCGCCGGAGAGCCCGATCTCGCGTTGCGCCATGGCGAACCGGGTGACCGAATCCATCAGCACCAGAACGTCCTGGCCTTCGTCGCGGAAACATTCGGCGATGGCGAGCGTCAAGTAACCGGCCTGCCGGCGCATCAGCGCCGGCTGGTCGGAGGTGGAGACCACCACCACCGAGCGATTGAGGCCGTCCGGGCCGAGATCGTCCTGCAGGAATTCCTGCACCTCCCGGCCGCGCTCGCCGACCAGGCCAATGACCGAGACATTGGCGGCCACGTTGCGGGCCAGCATGGACAGAAGAATCGATTTGCCGACGCCGGAGCCCGAAAAGATGCCCATGCGCTGGCCGCGGCAACAGGTCACGAACGTGTTCAGGGCGCGTACCCCGAGATCGAGCGGACCGCCGACCCGTTGGCGCGAATGCGCCGGCGGCGGTGCATTGCGGAATGGATAAGGCGATGGCCCAAGCCGCAACGGACCCTTGCCGTCGATCGGCTCGCCCATGCCATCCACGACCCGCCCGAGCCAGCCCTGGCACGGCCGCACCGCCGCCGCCACGCCGGTGACGATCGCGCGGCAGCCGCGGCGAACCCCCTCGAGTGCCGCAAACGGCATAAGCAGCGCATTGGCATTGGAAAACCCCACCACTTCGCAAGGGATCGAGTGGTCATGCCCGGTCTCGACCACCACGCGGGCACCGACCGGCATGGAATGGATGGGACCCGCTACCTCCACCATCAAGCCGCGCACGCCGACGACCCGGCCGTAGATTTCGGCTCCGTCGAGTTCCTCGATCTGCTCGGCCAGCGCTTTCACGCAATTCCTCCGCACTGGTACGCGGTTAGGCCCTGATTCTTAACTTCGTGTTTACCCGGGTCGTTAATCATTGCGTCACCGTCTGAGGGACACGTCAGGCAAACTCGCCCGGCCAGAACGGCGGGGCGAGGCTTATGAATCGGCTGCTGCCGATTCCTAATGTGGAACATGAACTATCGCTTGGCTAAAAAACCGGCTCTGTGCAATATCTTACGGCGATTCGCGGGCTCCTGCCTAGGGAATTGCGGCGCACTGGAATTAGGTTTTGTTAACCATGCGCGATTAGTGTTCCAAGTCTGTTTGTTCCAAAGCGTTTGCATGGGCCGCCGCTGCGGCGTGCCGACCTTAAGCCCGGAGCGGCGAGGAAGGGGACTGGCATGCGCGTATTGCTGATCGAGGATGATAGCGCCACAGCTCAATCAATCGAGCTGATGCTTAAATCCGAAAGCTTCAATGTCTACACGACGGATTTGGGCGAAGAGGGTGTCGACCTCGGCAAGCTGTACGACTACGACATCATCCTCCTGGACCTGAATCTTCCCGATATGTCGGGATTCGAGGTTCTCCGCACTTTGCGCGTCTCCAAAGTAAAGACGCCGATCCTGATCCTGTCCGGCCTCGCCGGAATCGAGGACAAGTGCAAAGGTCTCGGCTTCGGAGCCGACGACTACATGACCAAACCCTTCCACAAGGATGAATTGGTGGCGCGCATTCATGCGATCGTGCGCCGATCCAAGGGTCATGCCCAATCGGTCATCCAGACCGGCGATCTCATCGTCAACCTCGATACCAAGACGGTCGAGGTCACGGGCGCCCGCGTGCACCTGACCGGCAAGGAGTACCAGATGCTGGAGCTCCTGAGCCTGCGCAAGGGCACTACGCTGACCAAGGAAATGTTCCTCAACCACCTCTATGGCGGCATGGACGAGCCCGAGCTCAAGATCATCGACGTATTCATCTGCAAGCTGCGCAAGAAGCTCGCTAACGCCTCCAGCGGCAAGAACTACATCGAGACCGTATGGGGCCGCGGCTATGTGCTGCGCGAGCCGAGCGAAGACGAAGCGAAAATCTCCGCTTGATGGCTTGAGATCGTCGGGGGCTCTCGCCTCCCGCGCCAGACAGCCCAAAAACCCCGCCGTTGGCGGGGTTTTTTGCATTCCAGGGTGCAATAATGGGATATAATGCTGGCGCGCAATGATGTGACGCGATCACGAGGTGCGTGAGCGGACGCGTCAGCGGATTCGCGCGGAGCGTTCGTGCCGCCGCGTGCCGCACAAGCGAACGCGGAGCTCCGAAGCATGATCCCGGCGGACCGGTTGAGCCGGCGTTCCTTTCTGATCACGGTGGCGGCCGGGGGCAGCGGCTTGGTGCTCGGCTTCGCGCTGCCCGGCGGCTGCGAACCGGCGCAAGCGGTCGACGGCGCGCCCGAGGTCAATGCCTGGGTCATGATTCGGCCCGACGACACGGTCGTCATCCGGGTAAGCCGCTCGGAAATGGGCCAAGGCACCTTCACGGCGCTTCCCATGCTGGTCGCCGAGGAGCTCGAATGCGCGTGGGACAAGGTGAAGCCCGAATATGCCTCGCCGGCCGAGAATCTCAGGCGGCACCGGGTCTGGGGCGATATGGCGACCAATGCAAGCCGCTCGGTGAGCGCATCGCAGTGGACCTTGCGCCAAGCCGGCGCAATCGCGCGGGAAATGCTGATCGCCGCCGCGGCGGCGCGCTGGAACGCGCCGGCGGACGAATGCCGGGCCGAAAACAGTATCATCACCCACCTGCCGAGCGGACGTGCCGTCCGGTTCGGCGACGTCGCCGCGGCGGTCGCCGCCATCAGGCCGCCCGCGCACGTCAAGCTGAAGGCGCCCAAGGACTGGAAGCTGATCGGCACGCGCCAGAAGCGCTTCGATGTTCTGGACAAGATCAAAGGCCAGCCGATCTACGGGATCGACGTGCGCCTGCCCGATATGCTCCACGCCGCGATCCGGCACTGCCCGGTCTTCAAGGGCAACGTGCAATCCGTCGACGAAACCAAGCTCGCCGGCATGAAGGGCGTTCGGCGGGTCGTCAGGCTCGCAGACGCGGTCGCGGTCGTGGCGGAGAGCTGGTGGCAGGCGCAACAGGCGGTCGACGCGCTGGCGGTGACTTGGGATACAGGCGGCAACGGGCAGGTCTCGAGCGACACCATCGAAGAGGCGTTGCGCGCGGGCCTCGCGCGGCCCGACGGGATTGGGCGCCGCGACGGCGATGTCACGGCCGCGCTGGCCGGCTCCGTGCGGCGCATCGACGCCGAATATCGGGTTCCATTCCTCGCCCACGCTACCATGGAGCCGCAGAATTGCACCGCGTATGTCAGCCCTGACCGGGTCGAGATTTGGGCACCGACGCAGGACGGCGAGACTGCGCTTGCGACCGCCGCGGATGCCGCCGGCCTGCCGCGCAGCAAGGTCGTGGTTCACCGCACCATGCTGGGCGGCGGCTTCGGCCGGCGCGGGGCGATTCAGGATTTCGTTCGGCAAGCGGTTCTCATCGCAAAAGACGTGGGCGCGCCGGTAAAGCTCGTCTGGAGCCGGGAGGAGGATATCGGCCGCGCCTTCTATCGGCCGATGGCGCTCGCGCGATTAACCGCCGGCCTGGACGCGGGCGGGATGCCGGCGGCTTGGCACGTTCGGATCGCGGGCCTGTCGATCCTCGCCTCCGTCATTCCCGAAATGAACGCCCTGATTGACCGGAATTTCCTGCAGAACTTTCTCGAAGACATGCCCTATGACATTCCCAACTATCTGGTCGATTATGCGGTGCGCAGCACGCATGTGCCGGTCGGAATCTGGCGCAGCATCTACTATTCCCAGAACGCCTTCTTCAAGGAAAGCTTCATCGACGAGATGGCGCATGCGGGAGGTCAGGATCCCTACCGGTTCCGGCGCAAGCTCCTGAATGGAAAACCCCAACACCTCGAGGTGCTCGACGCCGCCGCCCGCCGGGCGCGCTGGGACCAGCCGCCACCGCCGGGCGTTTACCGCGGCATCGCGATCAACGAGGCCTGCGGCAGCATCTGCGCGCAGGTGGTCGAAGCTTCGGTCAGCGACGCCGGCGCTGTACGCGTCCATCGCGTGATATCGGCGATCGATTGCGGCCACGTGGTCAATCCGCTCACGGTCGAATTGCAGACCCAAAGCGCCGTCGTGTTCGGGCTGACGGCTGCGCTCTACGGCGAGATCACCATCGCGGATGGCGGCGTACAGCAGAACAATTTTCACGACTACGAAATGCTGCGCATGGCCGACATGCCGCGGGTGGAGACCGTCACGGTCCCGAGCGACGATGCGAGCGGCGAGTCCTGGGGCGGCGTCGGCGAGCCGCCGGTCGCTCCGCTCGCGCCGGCGCTCTGCAATGCCATCTTCGCGGCAACCGGCCGGCGCATCCGCTCACTGCCGTTGAAGAATCACGATTTGCGGGCGCAAGAGCCCGCGCGGTAACTACCCGGGGCAACGGTGGAGAACGGCCTTGTAGGTGCCCTCCTGTTGCGCCATGTCGAAGGTGTTGTTGTCTTTCTTGGTGAAGGTAACGGCGCTCGCCATGACGGCGCCGGAACTAAACTTGCAGGTGACCCGCATGGCGAGGCTGTCGCCATCCTGCTGCTTGCTGTCGATTGAGCATATTCCGCCCGAGTACGAGACATCTTGTGCCGTCACCTTGACGCGCAGGAATTCCTGCTGGCTGCCGTCGCCGCGACAGAGCTCGTTTTGCGTGTAGATGCCTTCAATCGGAAAGTCGCCCTCCGCATGCGCGCAATTCAGGATCATGGCCAACCCAGCGCCGAGGGCGAATATCAGCTTGCTGCCGATCCGCCTGTTGCCAATCCAATTGTTGCCGACCATGTTCGACATAGGGCATTCCTTCGATGTTTCCGCGACTTGCCGTTGATCAAGTCAAATCAAAGTTGTTCTATCGCATCGAAGACGCTTGAAACAAGCCCATTGGGTGCCCGGATGGCATAACCTTGGAATGCGATGCGCAAGAGCAACAACCGGTCACGGCGCATAAATTCAGCGCCGACGATATCAGGACGCGATTACCATAGAAGCGAATTCCACGAATGTACCCCTCGCAAATATCCTATTCCATGCACAGAGCGTCCAGGCACGGTGCCGAGATTCCCGTGATCGGACTTGGCACGGGCGGCCTCGGCGATGATTGCGGCAGTATCGTCGCGGCTGCCCTCGCGGCCGGCTATCGCCACATCGATACGGCACGAAAATACGGCACCGAACGGGGCGTCGGCGAAGCCATCCGGGCCGCGCGTGTGCCGCGTGATGAGATTTTCCTGACCACCAAAGTGTCGCACGAGCATCTCCATGCCGGCGAATTCGAGCGATCGACGCAAGCGAGCCTGCAGGCGCTGGGTCTCGATCGTGTCGATCTTCTGCTCGTGCACTGGCCGGTCCCCGATATGCCGCTGCAGGAAACCATGGGCGCGCTCGCCAAGATGAAGCGCCGCGGCCTCACGCGCCACATCGGGGTTGCGAATTTCAACATCGCGCTCCTGGATGAAGCGATCCGCCTGTGTCCAGAGCCGCTGGTCGCCCTGCAAGCCGAATATCACCCCTATCTAAACCAATTGAAGGTCTTGGAAGCCTGCCGCCGCCACGGATTGATATTCATCGCATATTGCCCGCTCGCGCGCGGCCGGCTGATCGGCGATCCGGTGATCGCCGAGATCGCCCGGGCCAAGCGCAAGACCGCCGCCCAAATCGCCCTGCGCTGGCTCATTCAACAGGACGATATCGCCGCCATTCCGCGCTCCTCGAACGTCGAGCGGGTGGCGGAGAATTTCGACGTGTTCGGGTTCGTGCTCGCCGACGACGAGATGGAACGCATCGCTGCACTCAAGCGCCCGAATGGCAGAGTGGTCAATCCGGTCGGACGCGTCTCCGCATGGGACGACTGACCTCCGACGTTGACCTCGGATAGTTGAAATGCCGCTGCGTCAGCGCCCAGTTGCCGTCGCCAGCCGCAGTCCGGGCCTGGCATCGAACGCGGTTCTGCCGTTGGCCGCTGTATTCGGGGCGTATACGCCGCGGCGGTCGGGCAACGGCTTGAAGCTGTTGGTGAGCCCGACCACCGTCTCGGCGGCGCCGAGCACGAGATAACCATCGGGCTCCATGATCCGCGCGATCCGATCGAGCACACGGATCTTGGTCTCCTGATCGAAATAGATCAGCACATTGCGACAGAACACCAGGTCGAAGGGGCCGAGGTGGGTGAATTCATGCAGCAGGTTGAACGGGCGGAATTGCACCATGGCACGAACATCGGGATTGATCTGCCAGGCGTCGCCGATCTGATCGAAATACTTGATGAGGAGCTGAATCGGCAGCCCGCGTTGGACCTCGAACTGGCTGAAGATTCCCGACTTGGCCTTTTCCAGGACCTGGGTCGAAAATTCGGTGGCGACGATTTCGATCTGCCGTCCGGCGATCTTATCGCCCATTTCCTTCAGGCTCATGGCGAGCGAATAGGGTTCTTGTCCGGTCGAGGCGGCCGCGCACCAGATGCGAATACGCCTGTGCGTCGGCCGCGCGGCAAGCAGCGCCGGCACGATCGTGTCGCGAAAATGGTCGAATGGAAGCTTGTCGCGGAAGAAGAACGACTCGTTCGTGGTCATCGCCTCGGCAACCTCGGTGACGAGCGGCTCGTTCTTCGTGCCTTTGAGCTTCTGCACGAGCTCGGTCAAGCTATCGATGCCGGACCGGTGCGCCACCGGCAGCAACCGGCTCTCGACCAGATATTGCTTGTCCGCGGACAGCACGAGGCCGGAGCGCTCCTTCAAGAGCTTGCGCAGATAGTCGTAGTCGGCGGGCGTCACGACCGACATCCGGAAAACAGACTTGTCAGCTTGGCGGCGATTTGATCGATCGGCAGGACGGCGGAGCACAAGCCGGCTTTGGCCACCGAGCCCGGCATGCCCCACACCACGCTGGTTTCCTCGTCCTGCGCGATGACGCTGCCGCCGGCGGCAACGACATCGGCCGCGCCCCGTGTTCCGTCGGAGCCCATGCCGGTGAGGATAAGAGCAAGATTCCAGCTGCCCCACGTTTCGGCGGCCGAAGAAAACATGGGATCGACCGCCGGCTTGCAGAAATTGATCTGCGGGCCGTCATCGATCGCGACCGATGGGACACCGTCGCGGCGCACCACCCGCAGATGCCGGCCGCCCGGCGCGATGTAGATCGCTCCGGCGCGAAGCGCCTCCCCGTCGACCGCCTCGTGCACCGGCCGGGCGCAGGTGCGCTCCAGGATCTCGGCCAGAATTGTCGTGAAGGTCGGCGGCATGTGCTGGGTGATCAAGACCGGAGCCTGATCGATGACGCCGCTGATGCGGCCCACGATGGAACCGAGCGCCTGGGGTCCGCCGGTTGAGGAGCCGATCAACAGGACGCGCGGCGGCATCGACGGCAGCGGCCGCAGCTTGAACGTGACGGCATCGGGTGCCGGCGCGGTGTCGAGGCTGGCGACCTGGCGCGGGCCCGCGCCGGAAGCGTGGTCGCCGATCGGTACCGGCCGGACCGCGGGAACCGCCCACGGCAGCGCGCGCGCACTGTTCAGGCGCTGCTTGCGGCGCGCCCCGAGCGCGCGGATTTTTTCGATCAGATCACGGCGAAACGAGGTGGAGTTGGTGATCTCGCGGGTCGATTCCGGCTTCGGAATATAGTCGGCGGCTCCGAGCGAAAGGGCGCGGAGGCTCACCTCCGCGTTGCGCCGGGTGAGCGTCGAGGACATGATCACGACGAGATCGGGCTTCTTCTCGAACAGGAGAGGCAAGGCCGTGATCCCGTCGATGTCGGGCATGTCGACATCAAGGATGACGACATCGGGATTGGTCCGCTCCACCTGCTCGATGGCTTCGCGGCCGCTGCGGAGCGAAGCCACGACTTGCAGCCCCGCTTCGGCCTCGATCCACCGCACCAACAGACCGCGAACGACGATGGCGTCGTCCACGACCATCACCCGGATAGCATCATGTCCGGGCGCAATTCTCTGGCGCAGGCTGGGGGCGGCAATGGTCATCGCAAAAACGCAATACTCATGTTGACGCAACGGAACGCGCACAAACGCGAGGCTGGAGGTCAGATCAGCCCGACCTCTTGAAATTTGGCCTCGACGATCTCCTTGTCGAAAGGCTTCATGATGTACTCGTTGGCGCCCGCATGCAGGGCGCGCGCGATATGAGCGACATCGTTCTCGGTGGTGCAGAACACGACCTTCGGCCGATCGCCGTCCGGCATGCGGCGCAGGTTTCGAAGGAACTCGTAGCCGTCCATCTTCGGCATGTTCCAATCGAGCAGCACCGCGTCGGGCATGGCGCTACGGCAGGCTTCCAGCGCCTGCTCGCCGTCCTCGGCTTCGACGATCTGGAAATCCAACTTCTCGAGGATTCGCCGCGCCACTTTTCGGATGACACTCGAATCGTCTGCGACCAAACAGGTCTTCATGGCAGCCTCTCATTGTTCTGCGGGGGAGCCCGTTCATTTCTTCGGTTCGTCTGGTACTTTCGACGTCGTAAATTCATGCGGCTTCCGCGTGCTGGCCGACGTCGAGCACGCGATCGACGTCGAGCACCACCATGAGCCGATCTTCCAGCCGATGTACGCCCGCCGACACGCGAGCGAGCCGCGCCTCGAGATTGACCGGATTGCCCTCGCGCCCACTCGACGGCAAGTTCAGCACTTCTCCGATCGCATCGATCAGGAGGCCATAGGATTCGCTCCTGTACTCAATGCCGATCGCCATTCGCTTGCGAACCTCGCCGGGCGCCAGACCGAGGCGCCGGCGCATGTCGATCGCGGTCACGATCCGACCCCGCAAATTGAGCACGCCAGCGATCTCGGGCGCGGCGAGCGGCACGCGCGTCAGCCGGTCGAGCACGAAGACGTCCTGCACGCGCGCGATCGGGAGACCGAACAGCTGGCCCCCGACCGTCGCGGTGACATATTCGGTCATGGTTTCGAGATTGCTGGTCAAACCACTTCCCTCACGCCGCGCGGTTCATATCGGCGGTCTGCTCCTTGAGCGCCGCGATGAGACCCTGGCGGTCGAACTTGGCCACGTAGTCGTGCAGACCAACTTGCCGTCCGCGCTCGACCGATTCCGCGGACACCTGCGAAGAAAGCCCGATGACCGGCATCAATGCGGTGCGGGGATCGCAGCGCACCGCCGACGTCAGCTCGAAGCCGTCCATGCCGGGCATGTCGATATCGGTGATGATGACGTCGACGCGCGCGCCGTCGCGCAACACGGTCAGCGCTTCGCTCCCCGAAGCGGCGCTGGTGACGGAGAATCCTGCCGCATTCAGCAGCGGCGCCAACATGTTGCGGAAGAATTGGGAATCGTCGACCAGCAGCACGCGGTGCCGGGCCGAGGCGACCCGCCGCTCCCGCCAATCCGGCCAATCGTCGAACGCCAACGGTAAATAGTGACCGATATCGATGACTTCGGTCGCCTGGCCCCGGATCAGCGCCGAGCCCAGCACGCCGGACCGCTGGCTGACCAGCTCGATCTCCAATTTCTGCTCGACGATATCGACGATTTCGTCGACCACCAGGGCCATCGAGCGCCCTTCGTCGGAGAAGACCAGAAGCGGCTGCTTGCCGGTGCTCTTGAGGCGCACATCGCCATTGACGGGGATCAGCGGCATCAATTGGCCGCGATATTGCACCAGCGAGCGGCCGTTCGAGGACTCGATCTTGCCGACATCGATTTCCTCGAGGCGGGTCACCAACGACAGCAGCACCGCCCGGGGTTGCGGAGAGCCGGCGCGGAACACCAGCATCGATTCGATGCCGGACTCGTCGTCCAGCTGATCGGCCTCCTGCTCCGCTGCGGCGGCATCGCGCCCGACGGCGACGTTTCCGATCGACTGAGCGATGCCGTTCGGCTCGATGATCATGATGACCGAGCCGTCGCCCAGAATCGTGTTGCCGGCGAACAAGGGGATATGCCGAAGCTTGCTCGACATCGGCTTGACCACGATCTCCTCGGTATGAAAGACGGCGTCGACCACGATGCCGAACGTCTGGCTGCCCACCTGAGTGACCACGATGAAACCGTTCTCCGCCTTGCAATCGGCACCCCCGTCGATTTTGAGCAAGACCTTGAGGTGAACGAGCGGGAGCAGCTTGTTGCGCAGTCGCAGAACCGCCGCGTCCTTGATGTGCTCGATGCGATGCTCCGAATTGTTGCGCACGCGGACGAGCTCGACGACGGCAAGTTGGGGAATGGCGAAGCGGTCACCGGCCGATTCCACGATCAGGGCGGAAACGATCGCCAGCGTGAGGGGGATCTTGATGCTGAAGCTGGTGCCCTGGCCGAGCACCGATTTGACGTCGATGGTGCCGCCGATCTCGTCGATATTCGCGCGCACCACATCCATGCCGACGCCGCGGCCGGAGACGCTGGTCACCTTCTGGGCGGTCGAGAAGCCGGGCGAAAAGATGAACTTCTGGATCTGCGCTTCCGACATCTTCTCGATTTGAGCCTCGGAGGCGAGACCGCGCGCAATTGCGGCGGCCTTGATCCGCTCGGTGCTCAAGCCGGCACCGTCGTCGGAAATATCGATTACGATGTGTCCGCCTTCGTGACGGGCAGTGAGACGGATCGTGCCCTTTTCGGGCTTTCCGCAGGCGCGCCGCGCGGCAGGCGTTTCCAGGCCATGGTCGGCGGAATTGCGAACCATGTGGGTCAGCGGGTCCTTGATCAGCTCGAGCACCTGGCGGTCGAGCTCGGTTTCGGCGCCTTGCATCTCGAGCTCGATGGTCTTGCCGAGCTCGGTCGACAGATCGCGCACGATGCGCGGAAACTTCTGCCAAGCAACGCCGATCGGCTGCATACGCGTCTTCATGACGCCTTCCTGCAACTCGGCGGTGACGTTCGAGAGCCGCTGCAGCGGCCCCTTGAATTCGGAATCCTCGTGCCGGCGCACGATCTCGAGCAGCTGATTGCGAGTCAGCACCAGCTCGGAAACCATGGTCATCAGATGCTCGAGCGTGTCGACATGCACCCGGATCGACTTGGTGGCGATTTTGTCGTTCGACCCTTCGTCGCGGCTCGCTGCTTCTGCTTCGCTCCCCTGGCCCGCGCTGCCGGGAGGGACAGACGTTGGCGCCTTGGCCGGCGCCGGCCGAGGCGAATGGGCATCGTCGGCCGGCAAGCTCGCCGCCGCCGCTGTGGCGGGCTTCGATTCACCGGGACGACGGCCGCCGGACGGCGCGGGGCCCGCGTGGGTCTGCGGCGCCACAGCGGCAACCGCAGGCCCGGCCGATGTCACACCACCGGCATTCGCGGTGGAGGCGAGGCGGCCCAACTGGGCGATCAGATCCTGGTCGTCGCCGGCCTCTTCGGATTGTGTGCGCTCGAGCCGATCGAGCAGCATCTTGATCCGGTCGATGGTCGCAAGAATGAGCGTGACGGCGTCGCTGGTGACCGATGCACCGTCGCGGAAATTGCCCATCAAGGTCTCAGCCGCATGGGTGAGGGCTTCGAGCCGCGGCAGGCCGAGGAACCCGCAGGTCCCCTTGATGGTGTGGACGAGGCGAAAAATATTGTCGAGAATCTTGGCGTTGTTCGGGTCGTGCTCGAAACGAACAAGCTCGACGTCCACGACGTCGATGCTCTCGTTCGTCTCGGTCAGGAAGTCCCGCAGCAACTCGTCCATGGAAAATGCTTTCAACGCAACGCGCGGGGCCCATCCTCCCGACACATCTCGGCATCCAGGATCACTGTGTTGCTAAAGGGTTTAATTTTAGTTGCAGCCACACCGTCCGGCGGGGGCATTAATCTGCCGTTAGGAAATACACCCGGTCGCCGGACGCTCCACGGGGCGAATAGCGAGTGGCGAGTAGCGAATAGGGGAGCCCCGGCTCCTCAATCGACTATTCGCCACTCACCACTCGCCATTCGCCGCCCTATTGGGCCGCAACGACGATCGCGTCGCCCTCGGCCACAAGGCTCACCCCCAACCCGCAGGCCCTGGCCAGCAGGCCCGTATAGAACGGTTGAATCGCGTGGGCATCGACCGTGCCGCTTTCGGACTTTCCTTCGAGCAATCCCGCCAAAGCCTGGGGAATGCGCGCATTGAGCCCCGCCGCGGTGATGCGAAAGCTCATGCTCTCCCCGTCCCCGATCGCATCGACGGTCAGCATGCCGCCGCGGGGTATCGTCTGGCCGGCGATGATCAGCATATTCAACAGCAGCTTGACCCGATTCTTCGGCAACAGCACCCTCGGCAGGTGCCAGGTGAGCTTGGTCTTGTCCTCGTCCAGGAAGCCGCGCGCCATGCTCTCCGCATCACCAAGATCGATCTGCGCCGTGCTGGAGCCGGCGGCCCCAAAGGCCAGCCGGCAGAACTGCAGCCGTCCTGAAGCCGTTCTGGCGCTTTTCTTGATCAGATCGAGCGCGAAGGTCTTGGTCTCCTCGTCGCTATCCTTCTCCTCGAGGACTTCCAGCCCGTTGACGATGGCGCCGGTCGGGCTGATCAGATCGTGACACACGCGCGAGCACAGCAGCGCGGCAAGATCGAGTGCGTCGAGGGTGACATCGAGGGTGGAATCGATGTTGGCATCGAGAGTGATTTGGCCGGACATGACGACGTCTCCCGGTGGGCAAGCTTGACGAAAGCTCAGCTTGGGGCTGCGAAAGCGCGACTCAGCGCCGATGGCGCCGGCGCGTCGTGATACACTGCGGCCACGCGACCTGCCAAGATGCGAACGCGACCCGCCAAATCCGTTCCAGGACCGCGATACCATCGCGTCCCGCTGCGCCCGGCAATCCCGCACCGCGCGCGGCGAACCCGTCGGCGCAATTCGGCGCTTGGTCCGGCGGGCGCGTGGTTTGCGTACCGCTTGACCGGATCTTAACCAGCTACGGAACAAGCTTGCGATGAATCTGCGGCCATTCTCTATCCGCAGTTGCAGCTACGTGGTCGCTGTCGCTGGCAAATTCTTCCCTCGTCTCGTCCGTATAGAAGAGGTAGAGCCGTTCGCCGCTGATGATCCAAAGCAGGGGATTGCCCGCCACCGCCACGCCGCGGGCCACGCCGACCGGGTCATAGCCGCCGAAGCGCGGCATATAGACGTCCGGATCGGCCACGAAGGCGGCGCGGTTCCCCTCGCTCCGGAACCGCCATACGGCACCCGCAACCACTTGCTCGAACTCACCTTTTCCTGGCAGTGGCTTGGCGTCGGTGAAATAGGCGACCGGATCGAAGCCGCTGATCGCAAGACCGCTGTTGCGGTCGACCACGATCCGTTCGGTGGTCGCCGCCCCGATCGGACCGGCGAGGCCCAGCCCCGTCA
>Ga0209069_10000749_pt1 | contig 15575 bp, 9 predicted proteins | sample Str013_2_FD_187202 | JGI IMG/M metagenome (GOLD analysis project Ga0209069, IMG submission 187202) | Freshwater sediment microbial communities in response to fracking from Pennsylvania, USA - Straight Creek_MetaG_SC_2013 (SPAdes) (version 2) | ecosystem: Environmental > Aquatic > Freshwater >...
GTTCAATCATCAATGATAGTTACAGTGCGGACATCAGTTCCTTAAAAATTGCGCTGGATTTTCTAGTACAACAACAGCAACACGTTAATAGGACGGTGATTCTATCAGACATCCTGCAGAGTGGAAAAGAAGAGAAAAAATTATATAAAGAAGTGGCCCAATTACTTCAGCAAAAGAAAATCAATCGGCTGGTAGCTGTCGGTGACAGGATTTCGGCGAATAGCGAAGCGTTTCGTTCTATAATATCTCTTCAAGTTGATTTTTTACCCTCTACCGAATCCCTGATCCAGAATTTTCAACAGCTTTCGTTCAGGGATGAAACGATCCTGATCAAGGGGGCAAGATCTTTTCAATTTGAGAAAATAGATCACCTGCTGGCGCAGCAGGCCCATCAGACGGTGTTGGAAATTAACCTGAATGCGATGGCTGGGAATCTCAGCCAATTCCAGCAGTCATTGAAGCCCAGCACGCGTGTCATGGCCATGGTAAAAGCCTTTTCATACGGTACAGGTAGTTATGAGATAGCGAGTTTGTTGCAGTTCCATAAAATCGATTACCTGGCAGTTGCTTATGCCGATGAAGGAGTGGAATTGAGAAAGTCCGGCATCCACATGCCCATCATGGTCATGAATACAGAGGAAAAAAGTCTGGATGCATTGCTTCAATATAATCTGGAACCGGTCATTTATTCGAATCGCTTATTTCATATTATCAACAGCTTTCTAAAAAGAGAAGGGATTCTCCAGTTTCCGGTTCATATAGAAGTAGAAACCGGAATGAACAGGCTGGGATTTGCTATGGATGAGATTCCTGACCTGGCTGCATCGTTGGCAGCAACACCGCTCAAAGTGCAGAGTGTCTTCAGTCATCTTGCCGCCAGTGAAGAAAAGCAACAGGATGAATTCAGCGCACGACAGGTCAAACTTTTTAACCAGGCTGCAGAGCGCATACAGGTGGCCGTTGGATATCCTTTTCTCCGGCATGTGGCGAATTCTGCAGCCATTATACGCGATCCGGAATGGCAGATGGATATGGTTAGGCTAGGTATTGGATTGTATGGGGTGGATAGTGCAGGATCGAATCAATTGAACCTGGTAGAAGTGGCAACACTCAAATCAACCATTGCTCAAATCAAACAATTACATGCCGGAGAAACGGTCGGATATAATCGAAGGGGAATCGCAGCCGATAAAACCGTTATTGCGACCATTCGCATTGGCTATGCCGATGGCTATCCCAGAATCCTTGGCAATGGATCTGGAAAGATGATGGTTCATGGCCAGCTTGCACCCACGATCGGAAGTATTTGCATGGACATGACCATGATCGATATCACAGGGATACCGGGTGTGGAAGAAGGTGATGAGGTGATCGTATTTGGAAAAGACCTTTCCGTTCAACAAATCGCTCACTGGGCCGGAACCATCCCCTATGAAATATTAACAGGCGTATCGCAAAGAGTAAAAAGAATTTATTTTGAAGAATGACCAGAGTCCTTATTGACACCCCCAGAGCATCTACCCATTGCTTATTGACTAAACACTACCAGCCCCAGGCTAATGACTGTTGACCTGCTGCTTAATTTGAGTATATTTGCCCCCTAAATAAACAAAGGTGAAGGGAAGAAATGTTTTCTTGATCATTTTATTGATTATTGTGGTGGATCAAACGTTGAAGTTTTGGGTCAAAACACATATGCCGCTGAGCCATCCCTGGGATCCTTATTATCGCGCCAGCTATTCACCTTATGATAATGGCATCAAAGTGGTGGGCGAGAAATTCCAGATTTATTTTGTAGAGAATGAAGGTATGGCCTGGGGTTGGAAATTTGGTGGAAGTTTTGGCAAGATGTTGCTCACGCTGTTTCGTTTTGGGGCAGTGATATTCGGGATTTTTTATTTGCGGAGCATCATTCAAAAAAAATATCATCGTGGATTTATCGCCTGTGCGGCGCTGATTTTTGCGGGAGCACTTGGCAACCTGATCGACAGTATGTTCTATGGCCTCCTATTCGAAGAAAGTAGCTTTGATCATGTGGCTAAATTCTGGCCCTCTCATGGATATGCTGGATTTCTACATGGTCGCGTGGTGGACATGCTTTATTTTCCGTTGGTCAGAACGCATTACCCAGGCTGGTTTCCGTTCTTTGGCGGAGAACCGTTCGAGTTTTTCAGTCCGGTTTTTAATATTGCCGACGCATCTATTTCTGCGGGTGTAATTGCAATCCTCGTCTTCCAGAAACGATTTTTCAAAAAAGATCCGCAGGAACAACATACAACTGTTGAAACCAATACGACGGTGGATGACAAAATGCAGGTTTCCTGAAGCGCTTTCTTCATAAAATAACCTATTCTCAAGATCTCACATCACTCGTAAAAATACCTGATACGGATTGGGACTTTATCCTTCTTTCCTGGTCCATTTACGATCCTCATTTATGGGTTCTGGTATAACAATTGACTATATAAGGTAGAGCGAATCCAAACCCGATACCCGATGAAAAACTATGTCCTGCTGCTGGCATGTACGGTTTTCCTTTCCAGTGAGGGCTTATGCCAGGTCGTTACCATGAATGGGCAGACTTTTAAGATTGATACACTTTATCCCCTCTACGATATTCCATCGCACAATAAGGGATTGAGTTTTCCCTGGGAAATTACTTATGGTCCTGATGATTCATTATGGATTACCGAAGCACATGGATACAGGATCTGGAAGATTCATCCCGGTAACAAAGGCAATCGTGTATTGCTCGATCTGAATGGACTCACCACATTTAATTACTACAAACCACCAAATTCTTATCCGGCTCCACAAGGCGGGTTGATGGGCCTTGCTATACATCCGCAGTTATTGTCCGGAAGTCCTTATGTTTTTGTTGCGTTGGTTTATGATGTTTATCCAACGTCAGGATCTCCGAATAATAGCAGTTGTGCCGGAAGTGGTTCTGCGACTAACCAACCTTGTTATTATAAGACGAAAATCGTGAGGTATACCTATGATCTCATAAATCATTCGTTGGGATCACCGGTTACCGTGATCGATGACCTTTCTGGAAGCAATGATCACAATTCCGGAAGGATGAAAATCAGTCCCGTGCCGGAAAGTGATGGCGAATATCATTTGTATTATACCATTGGAGACCAGGGAGCGGGTCAGTTCAACAATGCTTTCCGAACCAACAATGCGCAGAATAAAGACGTTTATGAAGGTAAGGTGCTTCGCCTGAATACAGAAGAAGACGCCGATGCAGATGATGGTGCTTTCAGCCGCTGGATACCGAATGATAATCCCATAAATAATTCGGTAAGCGGAAAAGTGAACGCAGTATTTTCCTATGGTCATCGCAACAGCCAGGGATTGGTTTGGGCAAATGTTTCAGGGAATTGGATATTGTACAATTCCGAACATGGCGATAAATCGGATGATGAAGTCAATATCATTCAGGCTGGACGAAATTACGGCTGGCCAAAAGTAGCGGGGATGTGTGATGACAATTACAACGATACCGATGCGAATCCCTATAATGATAAGCTCGCCAACCAGACGATTCACAATGAAACAAGTTTTTGCGCGGCGAACAATGTAAAGGAGCCTATCTTTTCTTTTTTTAATGTAGACGGAACCGATGTACCCTCCAGCGGGGTTTCGAATTATACCTGGCCAACGATTGCTCCCTCCAGTATTGATTTTTATGATAAGATGTATATCCCGGGATGGAAAAATTCTCTGCTGGTCACTTCGCTCAAGCTGGGTTTGTACCGATTGAAGTTAAAAACTGCGGGAGATTTTATTGATAGTTCCAGCACACCACAAATCATCGACACCATTCCTTATTTACACGAGTACCGCGTGCGGGATATTGCGATAGCCCCTACCGGTGACACGATCTTTTTGGCGATTGACAGCTCAGGATCTACTTCCGGACCAACAGGAGGTTTTACCGGTGCGCAGTCAGCCACCAAAACACCCGGACATATTTTGAGGATGGTGTTCCTGGAAACCCTTCCATTGAAAGACAATCCAGTTCCGGAAAAAGCAGTGAACAACCGTGAAGCAATGCTGGTATATCCTAATCCGGCCACTACTGCCATTCATGTTTTATGCAAATCAGGAATGCGGAAACCATTGCTGGTTCAGTTGTATGATATATCCGGTCGCATGGTATTTCAGGAAACTGAAGAACATGACCAATTCATCATTAATGTAGGTCAATACAGAGCCGGCGTATATGTCCTGAGAATTTACAATGGTAATCAGATCAACATTACCACACAGAAAATAATTATCCGTCCCTGAATTTAATATTTGAGATCTCCTACCATCAGTGCGGGATCAACCCATTGGTCAAACTCCTCTGCGGTGAGATAGCCCAATTGAACAGCCATCTCCTTCAGGGTGGTTCCTGCCTTGTGCGCTTTTTGCGCGATCTCCGCAGCTTTATAATAACCAATCTTTGGGTTGAGCGCGGTTACCAACATGAGTGAGTTGTTAACGTGTTTGCGAATATTCGCTTCGATGGGTTCAATACCCACGGCGCATTTATCATTGAAACTAACACAGCCGTCAGCGATCAGTCCGGCACTATGAAGGAAATTAAAGATCATGAGTGGTTTGAATACGTTCAATTCAAAATGCCCGGTAGCACCTCCGATATTGATAGCAACATCATTACCCATCACCTGTGCAGCGATCATCGTAAGGGCTTCGCATTGCGTCGGATTTACTTTTCCAGGCATGATCGAAGATCCCGGCTCATTGTCGGGAATAAACAGCTCTCCAATGCCACTTCTTGGACCAGAAGAGAGCATACGGATATCGTTGGCAATCTTCATCAGACTAACGGCAACGGTTTTCAACGCGCCGTGTGCCTCTACGATGGCATCGTGGGCAGCGAGTGCCTCGAATTTATTTTCTGCGGTTATAAAGGGAAGTCCGGTAAGCTTGGCGATCTGTGCAGCCACGTTTTCTGAATAGCCCATGGGTGTATTGATGCCCGTACCTACGGCCGTTCCACCCAGTGCCAGTTCCGATAAATGCGGCAGCGTATTGCGGATGGCGCGGAGCCCATGATCTAACTGGGATACATAGCCGCTGAATTCCTGTCCAACCGTAAGCGGCGTCGCATCCATAAAATGGGTGCGACCTATTTTTACGACTTTCATGAATTTTTTGCTCTTTTCTGCAAGCGTGTTGCGCAGTTTTTCTATGCCGGGAATTGTTCTTTCCACCAATATCTTGTAGGCTGCAATGTGCATGGCCGTAGGGAAAGTATCATTGGAAGATTGTGATTTATTTACATCATCATTGGGATGGAGAAATTTTTCTTTGTCGGTAAGTTTACCGCCCTGCACTACATGTCCACGATAGGCGACTACTTCATTCACATTCATATTGCTCTGAGTGCCACTACCTGTTTGCCAAACGACCAGGGGAAACCATTCATCCAGTTGACCGGCAAGGATCTCATCACATACTTTTCCAATCAGCTCAGCTTTTTCTTTGGGAAGAACGCCTGCTTCGAGATTGGTCAATGCCGCAGCTTTTTTCAAGTAAGCAAAGGCACGGATGATTTCTTTCGGCATTTTATTCGTTTCCTGCGCGATCTTGAAATTGTCGATGCTGCGTTGGGTCTGCGCCCCAAAATAGGCATTGGCAGGAACGCTTACTTCTCCCATGGTATCTTTTTCAATCCGGTAGTCCATAATCGTTTTTTTGGTGGAGCAAAATTAAGCCATAAGTGCGAAGGAATGTTTATTTTAATGGCCGATTTAACCTGCATGAAAAAACTAATGGTCCTGGGTCTTTTAATGGTTTCAGGGTGTGCTCGGGCGCAGCATAATGCTGCTAACCTTCCGGTATATGATCCGGGTAAGGAAAGCAAGACAGCACAGGATTGGTTAGTCCATCCCTTCAACTCCAAAGCCAGTGTTTATAGGGATTCTAAGAGTACGAGCATTATTCTCTCCAATGGCCTCTTAAAAAGAACTTTTCTCGTCACCCCGGATGTTGCCTGTGTGGATTTTCAAAACCTGGTGAGCGGCGAACAATTAATCCGTTCAGTAAAGCCTGAAGCCTTCTTGATAGTCAATGGAAAAAAATATAGTGTAGGCGGACTTACAGGACAAAAGGAAAATGCCTACCTGTTGCCCGAATGGCTAAATGCCATGCGTAGTGGAGAAAGTGATTTTATTTTTAGAGATTTTCAAGTCAGCGCGCTCAGCCCGTTACTTCCATGGAAATCGTCAAGGTGGGCTATGAGTCATACATTGGCCGAGGGGATAGAGATTGCATTCAGGTATGAAGCCAAAGCGCCAGCGTTATTGGGATTGGAAATAAAAGTTCATTATGCATTGTATAAAGGATTGCCGCTGATCTGTAAATGGGTTTCCTGCTCATACAACGGCGATCAAACGATCCGGCTGAACAGGGTGGTCAATGAAATACTGGCCGTTCCGGAAGAAGAGAGCGCCGTGGTCGGAGAAACCGGACAGATGAAAACACCTCATGGCATCTATCTCGAGACGAATTATGCTTTCAACAACGCGATGCGCTATGATTTGTCAGATCAAACCACGCATTGGAAAGCCGACTCTTCTTACACTTCGCAGGTAAACTATCAATACAAGACACCTTGCCTGCTGGAAGTCTACGTTGAAAAAGGTCCGGGCATAAAATTGCAGAAGGGCGATTCATTTGTTTCTGTAAAAACTTTTGAACTTTTGCTGGATAGTTATGACCGCGAACGGAGAGGGTTGGCAGTACGAGAAATGTACAACACTATTGCTCCCTGGACGACAGAAAATCCCATTTTCATGCACCTTGTCAGCAAAAAGGATGAGGATGTAAGGAATGCAGTGAACCAATGTGCTGCAACGGGGTACGAGGCACTCATTCTGAGTTTCGGAAGCCACTGTGATATGGAAGACACATCCGCCGCAAATATCATTCGTTGGAAATCGCTGGCAGATTATGCGCATCGTAAAAATATATTGATCGGAAGTTATTCCTTATTTAGTTCGCGGCGGATCAGCGATGAAGACGATGTGATTGATCCGGTTACCGGAAAGCCGGATGTCGCAGCATTCTTCGAACACGCTCCCTGCTATGGAAGCAAATGGGGATTGGCTTATCTCTCCAAGCTAAAATATTTTATCAGTCAAACGGGGTTCAATCTTTTTGAAAATGACGGGCCTTATCCCGGTGATGTATGTGCATCCACAAAACACCCCGGCCACGAAGGACTGGATGACTCGCAGTGGAAGCAAATGGAATTGCAAAAAAGCCTTTACCATTGGTGCAATGAACACAATGTGTATGTGAATGCGCCCGACTGGTATTTTTTGGATGGCACCAATAAAATTGCGTTGGGATATCGCGAAGTAAATTTTTCGCTTCCCCGCGATCAACAACTCATTCTCAACCGACAGAATATTTTTGACGGAACCTGGGAGAAGACTTCTACCATGAGCTGGGGATTTGTTCCGCTGACCAAATACCAGGGCGGTGGCCCCGAAGCCGTTTTAGAGCCTCTTGATGAACATCTCAAAGATTACACCCAACTAATGGTGCAATATTACGGAGCGGGTATACAAGCTTGTTTTAGAGGGCCGAGACTCTATGACACAGAAAAGACAAAAAAGGAAGTAATCCGGGTGATCGATTGGTATAAAAAATACAGGGTGATCCTGAATTCACCCATTATTCATCTGAGGAGGGCTGATGGAAGGGATTGGGATGGATGGTTACATGTGGATCCTTCCGGCAAACAAAAGGCGATGCTTTTTCTTTTCAATCCATTGAAGGAACGGATTACTAAAACCATCGAAGTACCACTTTATTATTCCGGGCTCACGAACCGGGCTTCTATCCGGGAGAAGGAACTAGCACCCGTGGCGTATTCATTAAAACGGAATTATACTATAACGCTTCCGGTTACCCTGGAAGCAGGGAGCTATACCTGGTTTATCATTGAATGATATATAAAATTGCATCATGAGAAATATCCTGTTCACTGCCATCGTTTTTCTTGCTTCGGTTTTGTTCGTCACCGCTCAACCATCCGACGCCAAGACCGTGGTTCCCTCGGCCCGACAATTGAAATGGGCAGATATGGAGTATTATTTCTTCATTCATTTTGGCCCCAACACCTTTACGGACCTGGAATGGGGCAAGGGCACAGAACATGAAGAAGTGTTTAACCCAACCGAACTTGATTGCCGGCAATGGTGCCGAGTTGCCAAAGCAGCCGGCGCCAAGGGTATTATCATCACTGCCAAGCACCATGATGGATTTTGCCTGTGGCCGACTGCCTATTCCACCCATACCGTACGGGAAAGCAAATGGAAAGATGGCAAAGGAGATGTGTTGAAAGAATTATCGGAAACCTGCCGCGAATATGGATTGAAGTTCGGCGTATACCTGTCACCTTGGGACAGGAACCATCCAAAGTATGGAACCGCAGCGTACAATACTGTATTCGTAAATATGATGAAGGAAATCATCGGCCATTATGGTCCGTTGTTTGAATTTTGGTGGGATGGCGCCAACGGTGAGGGCCCGAATGGGAAAAAACAGGTTTATGACTGGCAGCTGTTTCAAAATACGATGCGCAGTTTGTCGCCCAATACGGTTGTATTCAGTGATATTGGTCCTGATATTCGCTGGGTTGGTAATGAAAATGGTATTGCGGGCGATCCAAACTGGAACCTGCTCGATACTGCAGGTTTTATGCGTGGGTTAGGCGCACCGGCAAATGATACACTCAATCACGGAAATGAGTTTGGGAAAAACTGGATTCCTGCAGAATGTGATGTCAGTATAAGGCCGGGATGGTTTTATCATGAACAGGAAGACAGTAAAGTAAAGACTCCCGAGCAGCTTTTTCAATTGTGGTTGAAATCGGTGGGGCGCGGCGCGCATTTATTATTGAATGTTCCACCCGATCGTCGGGGACTAATCAATGAGCATGACTCTGTTTCATTGGTAGGATTCAGAAAATTAAGGGAAGAAAGCTTTGGTTCAAATCTTGCCGCCAATGCTCACGCGTTCTACATACCCCACAATGGCAAACGCGATGCACCGAAATTGAATGACGCCAATACAAATTCCTATGAACGCATTTTACTGGCTGGATCAAACAGTGTCGGACTTCAATTCGCCAAAGCTACCACGATCAATGCTGTTGTATTAAAGGAATGGCTGGTGCAGGGGCAGCATGCGAAAAAATTCAAACTTCTGTTGATGAATGATAAAGGGGAAGTATTGAAAGAGATCAATGGAAATACAATCGGCAGGAAGAGGATTGTGACTTTTCCATCGACAACGGTTGATAAATTGGTGCTTTCTATCCCTGAACAAAATGGTGTTACTGCGCTGGCTGAAATCGAAGCCTATAAAATGGATGAGTCATTGCTCGAGAAAATGTAAAATGTTAACAGTGCTTTGTTTCACGCAAAGACGCAAAGAAGACGCAAAGGCGCTAAGTGTGAAGCACTCTTCGCGCCCTTGCGTCTTTGCGTGAAACAAAACACATTTAGGTGTCTACATTTCCTAACGAAATAAGGAGAGAAAATTGTAATTTAGACACTTATCAATTGCTTGGCTCATGAAGTGGTTTTTCTCCAGGAAAAAGTGGCTGGTGATGGCGCTGTTGATCGGCATCGTACTGGCTTTCACTTTTGGCACCCATCACAAAGCCATTGATTTCAGCTCCCAGGTAAAACCCATCTTCAATAAGAAATGCATCACCTGTCATGGCGGCGTTCGGCGCAAAGGAGGATTCAGTGTATTGTTCCGTTCGGAGGCCCTTGCCAAAACAGAATCCGGTAAAATCGCCATCATTCCCGGTGATCCTGATCATAGTGAATTAATCAAAAGAATTGTCAACAAAGATCCCGAAGAACGCATGCCTTATAAACATGCAGCTTTATCTGAAGATGAAATCAATATTTTAAGAAGATGGATCAAAGAAGGAGCGGTATGGGGCGATCATTGGGCCTACCTTCCCGTTAAACCTGTGGATGCACCAAAACCCAAAAGCGCATTTTTCGGATTGATGTCTTCTCCAAAATCAGATTTTGCAAAAAATGGTATTGACTATTTTATTGAGGATAAACTTCGCCAGGAAAAATTAAAACCTTCCGTAGAAGCCGATGCAGCTACTTTGCTCCGCCGTGTGAGCATGGACCTGATCGGCATACCGGCACCGGATAAACTGGCAGCGAAATTCCTGGCCGATAAAAACAGCCATGCTTACGAGGACCTGGTGGATAGCTTGCTGGCTTCACCTCATTACGGTGAACGCTGGACTTCCATGTGGATGGATCTTGCCCGTTATGCTGATACCAAGGGATATGAAAGAGATGACAGGCGCAGCATCTGGAGATATCGCGACTGGGTGATTCAGTCTTTTAACAAGGACATGCCTTACGACCAATTTCTTACTGAACAGATAGCCGGCGACCTATTGCCCAATCCCAGTGATGCGCAATATGTGGCAACGGCTTTTCACCGCAATACAATGACGAACGATGAGGGCGGTACGGACAACGAAGAATTCAGAACTTCGGCTGTGCTTGACCGTGTGAATACTACCTGGGAGGCATTGATGGGAACAACTTTTGCCTGCGTGCAATGTCACAGTCATCCTTACGATCCTTTCACGCACGATGAATATTACAAGTTTGTCGCTTTTTTTAATGATACGCGCGATGAAGATACCTATGCGGACTATCCGCTGCTCCGTCATTTTCCCGATAGCCTTAAACAGCAAATGAATGCACTGTTGCAGTGGCTGGGCACAAAAGCATCCACACAAAAAGTAAATGAAACAAAACAATTTTTAAGAACCTGGCAACCTTCCATTAATTCTTTGATTGCAGATCCCATGCTCAACAGTGCGCTCAATGATACTAAATGGCTGATCATGCGCAATCATGCCGTGGCGAGATTGGACAAGGTAGATCTGGAAAATAAAAATTCGCTTATTTATCGTTACTCAGGCTTTGCCAAAGGAGGAACCTGGACCATTCATCTTGATAAAGTTGATGGACCGGTACTGAAATCAATATCCGTTGGGCCGACCAAAGACTGGACGATCACCAGTTTTGAATTTACCCCCGTACGAGGTGCTCATGATCTGTATTTCACTTACAGCAATCCGAATCTCAAGAAACCAACAGATAATGGAATGCAATTTGACTGGTTCCATTTTACAGATGAATTTCCTGGTATGGGTAAGGAAGGATATAAGACTAATAAAAATCTTTTTTGGAAATTACTGATTGTCGATTTGCCGACTACGCCGGTGATGATGGATAATCCAACTGACATGCACAGAACAACGCATGTATTTGAAAGAGGAAACTGGTTGGTAAAAGGAAAACAGGTGGAGCCGGATGTGCCGCATGCATTGAATCCCTTGCCCGCCAATGCACCCCATAACCGCCTGGGCCTGGCGCATTGGCTCACCAGCAAAGAAAATCCCCTTACGGCCAGGACGATGGTCAACCGCCTTTGGGAACAATTGTTCGGTACAGGAATAGTAGAAACACTCGAGGATATGGGCACGCAAGGCGCAGCACCCATGAATAAAGAATTGTTGGATTACCTGTCGTGGAAGTTCATGAACGATTATCAATGGAGTGTAAAGAAATTGCTGAAAGAAATGGTCATGTCGGCCACCTACAGGCAGGATTCAAAACTCAATGCTGTTGCACTGGAAAAAGATCCCTTCAATAAATTATACGCTCGTGGACCGAGAGTAAGGTTGTCGGCCGAACAGGTGCGCGACGAGGCCATGGAGGTAAGCGGACTACTTGACAAAAAAATAGGCGGTCCCAGTGTAATGCCCTATCAGCCGAAAGGAATCTGGCAGTCACCCTGGAACGGTCAGGATTGGCTTGTAGGTACAAATGGAGAACAATATCGTCGCGCATTTTATACCTATTGGAAAAGAACAGCGCCTTATCCGGCCATGATGACCTTCGATGGTGCGGCCAGAGAAGTATGCACAGCTCGCAGGATAAGAACGAATACACCATTACAGGCATTGGTTACACTGAATGATGAATCCTATTTAGATGCGGCAAGAAGTTTCGCGTACCGAATGCAAAAAGAAGGTGGAAGGGATTTGAAATCTCAGATCAGCAAAGGATATGATATGCAAATCTATAAACCAATTTCCCCTGAACGTTTGCAGGCACTGGAAAAATTATATGCAGAGGCTTTCGAAAAATTACAGCGCGATCCAGCGAAAACCTGTGAAATGATCGGGATGAACAATGAACATAACAACCCTGAAACGGCGGCCCTGGTAGTGGTTGCCAATGCGATGTTGAATTTAGATGAGTGGGTGACCAAGAACTGATCACAATTAAGCGGATTAAGGGATTTCACGGAGCAATAAGCATCATCCAGTAATCCATCAATCCAATAAGTCCCAATTCAGACAATAAATATCATGACGCAGAAAGAGCTACATAATCAAAGACTGTTAAACGAAGCCAATACAAGGGCTGCGCAGTATCATTCCAGGAGGCATTTCTTAAAGGAAAGTGCAATGGGGTTTGGTGCGCTCGCATTAGGATCATTGTTTGCAGGCTGTGGATTGGGTTCATCTAACGGAAATGCCAATACGCTTTTTGATCCGGCACATCCGCTTGCACCAAAATTGCCGATGTTCCCCGGAAAAGCCAAGTCTGTTATCTACTTACATATGGCGGGGGCGCCCTCACAACTGGAACTGTTCGACTATAAACCCGACCTGATGAAGTTGGACGGAAAAGATTGTCCGCCTTCATTGTTGGAAGGCAAACGCTTTGCTTTCATCCGTGGTGTACCTAAGATGTTGGGTCCACAGGCAAGTTTTAAACAATATGGTCAATCGGGTGCCTGGATATCGGAACACCTGCCGCATTTTTCCACGATTGTAGATGAAGTGAGTTTCTTGAAAGCAGTAACAACCGATCAATTCAATCATGCCCCGGCACAATTGCTGGTGCATACAGGTTCTCCGCGATTGGGCAGGCCCAGTATGGGTTCCTGGGTTACCTACGGACTCGGAACTGAAAATGAAAATCTCCCTGGATTTGTGGTGTTGACAAGTGGCGGGAAATTTCCCGATGCTGGCAAAAGTGTGTGGGGAAGCGGATTTTTGCCCAGTGTTTACCAGGGTGTTCAATGCCGTTCAGAAGGCGATCCTGTTTTGTTCATTAAGGATCCCGAAGGTATGGATCGCGATCTTCGCAAAGCGTCTATCGATGCAATTAACGAAGTAAACAAACAAGAGTACCAGGAATTCAAAGATCCCGAAATCTTATCAAGGATATCGCAATATGAAATGGCTTATCGTATGCAGATTTCCGTTCCGGATGTAATGAACATTAACGATGAGCCTGAATATATCCACGAGATGTATGGAACACAACCCAACAAAGCCTGCTTTGCGAACAATGTTCTGCTCGCCAGAAAGCTGGTAGAAAAAGGGGTGCGCTTTGTTCAGCTGTTCGACTGGGGCTGGGATAGCCATGGCAGTGATGCCAGTCTCGCGATCGATATTGGGTTCATTAATAAGTGCAGGCAGGTCGATAAATCGATGACTGCATTGATCCTCGATCTGAAGCAAAGAGGATTGCTGGAAGATACACTGGTAGTCTGGGGTGGAGAATTCGGAAGAACACCCATGCAGGAAAACCGCGAAGGAAAGCAAAATCCTTTCAAGGGAAGAGATCATCATGTAGAGGCATTCACCATCTGGATGGCTGGCGGAGGAATCAAAAAAGGAATGAGTTATGGCGAAACCGATGAAATTGGATATAGTGCCATCAGTGGAAAAGTTGATCCTTACGATGTACAGGCCACGATCCTGAATCAATTGGGATTCGATCACGAAAAATTTACCTACGCATTCCAGGGCAGGCCGTTCAGGCTAACGGATGTGAAGGGAGAAGTGATCAGGGAGATTGTTGCATAGATCAATGAATGATAAAAATCAATATGAAAAATCTCAGCATCAGGGTTTCACTCATTATGGTTTGCATCTGTAGTATTGCTATGCATGTTTTTTCACAAGACACTTCTGCAGCTTACCTGGATGCTTTCAACAGATTCATAGATCATGCCGTGGTTAAGAAAGACAAAGCAGCGTTGGATACTGTGTATGCCGATGATTTTATGTTTACACACGGAACGGGTTTGATCGATCACAAAGCAAGCTGGCTAAAAGGAGTATTAGATGAAAAAACCCTTTATCTTTCAAGGGAACATGATTCCACCATTGTGGAACGCCATGGCAACATAGCAATGATATATGGAAAGCTAACAATCGTGAGGAAAAACGGCGACGGATCCACGAAATACGCCATTAAATACGTACGGGTGTTCCTGGCGAATGGGAGCCGATGGCAAATGATTTCACATCGTTCTGTTCAGCAGTGGGATAATTTACCCTTGTAGTAAACAAATCTTAACGACTCTTCATGAATCGAAAAAATTTTATCACCGCTGCCGGTTCAACAGCCACCGCATTGCTTTTGTCATCACTGGATTCCCTGGCGTCGGAAACTAAACCAACAAACAATATGAATGCAGGTTTTGAATTGAAGATCCTTGCGACCAACTGGGGTTTTCCCGGCACATTGGATGAATATTGCGCCAAGGCAAAAAAAGAAGGTTACGATGGGATTGAACTCTGGTGGCCGATGGAAAAAAAGGGACAGGATGAATTGTTTGCAACATTGAAGAAATATCAACTGGAAGTTGGTTTCCTATGTGCAGGATCCGACAGTAATTATCAAAAACATTTTGATCAATTTGTTCAGATGATCAATCCTGCTGCGAAACAGGATATTCAGAAACCGCTTTATATCAATTGCCATTCGGGCAGGGATTATTTTAGCTATGAACAAAATAAAACGCTCATCGATCATACGTTGAGTCTTTCGAAAGAAACCGGCGTGATCATTTGCCATGAAACCCATCGTTCGCGGATGTTGTTTGCGGCACCAGTGGCAAGACAATACATTGAAAGAAACCCGGGCCTGCGCGTGACCTTTGATGTTTCGCATTGGTGTAATGTCAGTGAAACATTACTCCAGGACCAGGCAGAGACAGTAGATATGACGCTGGCGAGGGTGGATCATATTCATGCACGCATCGGTCATCCCGAAGGTCCGCAGGTGAATGATCCACGCGCACCGGAATGGGAACAGGCAGTGAAGGCGCACTTTGCATGGTGGGATAAGGTTGTTGAAATGAAAAGGAAAAGTGGCCAGCGCCTCACGATCCTTACGGAATTCGGTCCGCCTGATTATATGCCCACGTTGCCGTATACCCGCGAACCATTGTCGGACCAATGGGCGATCAATGTGCATATGATGCAGTTATTACGCAAGCGCTATCTTCAATAAAAATATTGGCAAGGTGATTTTATCCATTTCGGAATTTATCGGGCATTTGCATCCCGTACTCGTTCATCTTCCCATCGGTATTTTATTGCTGGCCTGTCTATTTCTCTGGCAATCGAGGAAGGATCGGTCCGAAAATCTTCAAAAGACTATCAATATTATTCTTGG
>Ga0209069_10000750_pt1 | contig 15570 bp, 14 predicted proteins | sample Str013_2_FD_187202 | JGI IMG/M metagenome (GOLD analysis project Ga0209069, IMG submission 187202) | Freshwater sediment microbial communities in response to fracking from Pennsylvania, USA - Straight Creek_MetaG_SC_2013 (SPAdes) (version 2) | ecosystem: Environmental > Aquatic > Freshwater >...
GTTCGCAGACAAGCCTGCGCAGCTCGCAGCCGACCGATCCGTTCCGTCCGAAACATGAGGTCAACGTCGCCAACGCGACACCCTGAAGCGCCGGACGCCGGCAATACGAAAACGCCGCGCTCGACGAGCGCGGCGTTTTTTTGTTTGCTCGGGGCGGTGAGCCTCTCTTAAAGGTTCATCAACTTGATGGCGGCGGGCCCAAGGATGACGATAAAGAGCGACGGCAGGAAGAATAGAATCATCGGGACCGTCAGCTTGGCCGGAAGAGAGGCGGCTTTTCTTTCCGCTTCGGCCATGCGCATTTCGCGATTTTCCTGCGCCATGACGCGCAACGCCGTGCCGAGCGGCGTACCGTAGCGCTCGGCCTGGATGAGCGAGGTGGTCACGGCGCGCACGCCGGAATGGGCACAGCGCTTGCCGAGATTCTCATACGCCTGGCGGCGATCGGGAAGGTAGGAGAGTTCCGCCGTCGTCAGGGCGAATTCCTCCGCCAGTTCGACCGAAGCAGAGCCGATCTCGGATGCGACTTTGTTGAACGCGGCTTCGACCGACATACCGGATTCAACGCAAATCAGCAGGAGGTCGAGCGCATCGGGGAAAGCCCTCATCACCGAGCTCATGCGCTTGTCGATGACGTTTTGCACATAGAGATCGGGGAGATAGAAACCGGCAAACGCGGCGCCGAAGGCGATGCCGATTTTGCCGATCGGCGGGATCGAATAATGCGAGACCGCGAACAAATAGACGATCGTGCCGAAGAAGACCACGAACGGCATGACAAAGCGGAAGAACATGAAGGTGTAGATCGCGGCCTGGCCCCGATAGCCGGCGCGCGAGAGCTTTTCCTTGGTGTTCGGAGATTCCAAGATATTGCGCAGGTTCAGCTTCTCGATCGTCTGCTTCATGAAGCCGACGGGGGTCGAGCGCAGCTGGCCCTTTTTGTTCATGGCTTCGCGAGCGATGCGCCGCAGCTCTTCGCGACGGGTGGCCACCGCCTTGAGGCGCGCTCCGAGCTTGTCGCTTTCGAGCAAAGGAAAGGCCAGCGTCAGAATCGTGCCGAAGGCGGCAAGCGCGGCAAGCGCCGTGACTACGAACTGGCGATCAAACAACAAATTCAGATAGTGCATCATGATTGGTGCCGGGTCTCAGTATTTGAAGTTGATCATCTTCTTCATGACCAAGATGCCGATCGACATCCAAAAACCGCAGGCGACGAGCATGATGTTGCCCAAGCGCTCGGTAAACAAGAGTTCGATGTAGGACGGCGTCGTCAGATAGACGAGCAACATGACGATGACCGGCAGCGCGCCGATGATCATGGCCGAGGCTTTGGCTTCCGACGACAAAGCGCGAATCTTGCCGTGCAAGCGTTTGCGATCGCGCAACACATTCGACAAATTGGTCAACGTTTCGGCCAAGTTGCCGCCGGTCTTTTGCTGAATGGTCAGAACGATCTGGAAGAAATTCACTTCCGGAATCGGCATGCGCTCGTACATTCTCTTCAAGCTGTCCTCGAGCGGGATGCCGACTTTCTGACCTTCGACGATTTGACGGAATTCAGGCCCGACGGGCTCCGGTGTCTCGTTGGAAATGATCTTCAAGCATTCGTTGAGCGGCAGGCCGGACTTGACGCCGCGCACGATAACGTCGATGGCGTTGGCGAATTCCTTGGTGAAGGATTTCTTGCGGCGGTTGATGGTGAAGCCGAGGAACCAGCGCGGAAAGCCGAAGCCGACGGCAAAGCCGGCGAGGATCGCCGTGTACCAGGCGTAGCCGAGGATGAAAAACAGAACGGCGATCGCGAGCCCGATGCCGACCGTCATGATGTAGAAATTGCGCGGCGTGACCTTCCAATCGGCTTGGTCGAGCATGTTGGCGAGCGTGAGCTTGGTCTTGTTCTGCTCTTGCTTGCGCTCGATTTCCTTCAACGTGTCTTGGACTTGGCGACGGCGTTTGGCGGTCGACTCGCCCAACGTGTCGGTGGCGGCTTTCGTCGGCCCGCGCCCGCCCGTACCGCGCGACACGGCGGCGACGCGCTTGGAGGTCTTCGCCGAACCTTCGCCGGTGCCGAGAAAAACGAACGCGACGCCGCCGACGGCCAAGGCCGCGGTCAGCGCGATCGCGAGTAGGATCATGGTCTGAGACATTGGCGGCGTTGGAGGCGCTTGCGCACCTCACCTCCCTATTTGTCGGCTGCCGCCTCGAGTGCGTCGGCAAGTTCCTTGTCACGGCCGTAATAGCGCGCCCGCTCCCAAAAGGCAGGACGTGCGATGCCGGTCGACATGTGCCGACCCTTGACTTTGCCCGTCTCATCCTCGCCCAAAATCTCGTAAAGAAAGAGATCCTGCGTGATGACGACTTCGCCTTCGAGGCCGATGACTTCGGTGATGTGCGTGATACGGCGCGAACCGTCGCGCAGACGCGCGGCTTGGATCACGACGTCGATGGCGCCGACGATCATCTCGCGGATGGTTTTGGACGGCAGATTGTAGCCGCCCATCGTAATCATCGATTCCAAACGCTGCAGAGCTTCGCGCGGACTGTTGGAGTGGAGCGTGCCCATTGAGCCGTCGTGGCCGGTGTTCATGGCCTGGAGCAAATCGAAAGCTTCGGGTCCACGAACCTCGCCGACGATGATGCGCTCAGGGCGCATACGCAGGCAGTTCTTGACCAGGTCGCGCATGGTAATTTCGCCGGCGCCCTCGAGATTGGGCGGACGCGTCTCGAGACGCACGACGTGGGGCTGTTGCAGCTGAAGTTCGGCGGCGTCTTCGCAGGTGATGACGCGCTCGTCGATCTCGATGAACGCGGTCATGGTGTTGAGCAGCGTCGTCTTGCCCGAACCGGTACCACCGGAAATCAGAACGTTACAACGCGAGTTGCCGATCACGTTGAGGACCATGGCGCCCTCTTTCGAGATCGAGCCGAAGCGGACCAAGTCCTCCATCTTCAGCTTGTCTTTCTTGAACTTTCGAATCGTCAGTGCCGGCCCGTCGATCGCCAAGGGCGGCGCGATGACGTTGACGCGGCTGCCGTCGGGCAGACGCGCGTCGCATATCGGCGAAGATTCGTCGACGCGGCGGCCGATCTGGCTGACGATGCGCTGACAGATGTTCATCAGCTGCGCGTTGTCGCGGAAGCGGATGTTGGTCAATTGAACTTTGCCGGCGACTTCGATGAAGACACGCTCGGCGCCGTTGACCATGATGTCGGCGATGTCGTCGCGCGCCAGCAGCGGCTCGAGCGGACCGTAGCCCAAGACGTCGTTGCAGATGTCCTGGAGCAGCTGTTCCTGCTCGGCGATCGACATCACGACGTTCTTGATCGCGATGATTTCGTTGACGATGTCGCGAATTTCCTCGCGCGCGGATTCGGCGTCGAGTTGCGCCAACTGCGCCAGATCGATCGTGTCGATCAGCGCGTTGAAGATCGTCGTCTTGATTTCGTAGTACTGCTCGGAGCGGGCGTCGACCACGATCGGCGGCGCGACCTGAGGCGGCGGTGCGCCGCGGGTCGCCGGTGGCGGCGCGGCGCTCGACTTTGGGCCGCCCGGTATCGGCGGCGCGGCGGCTTTCGGCCGCGCAGCGACCTCGGCTCCTCCCCCTGGACGCTTACCAAACATGCGCTACTCAAGCCTTCTTGCGCTTCAGGAAGTCGAAGCTGAGTTTGCTGGTTGATTTCTGTTCGACGCGCGGTTCGCGGCCGGTGAGCTGCTGGGCCAATTGGCGGAAGGCTTGGGCGGCGCGCGATTGGGCGTTCAACTCACCGACCATCTGGCCGTTGTTCCCGGCGGTGGCGAAGAGTTGCGGATCGAAGGGAATGACGAGCGCCGGGTCGGCACCCATCGCTTCGGCAAAATCCTTGACCGGAATTTCCGGTTTGCGCGGAATGCCCACCTGGTTGAGCACGACCTTGAGCGGGCGATCGTTCGGCCGCGACTGGTTGAGAAGATCGTAAATATTTTTGCCGTTGCGCAGACTGGCGAGGTCGGGCGTGGCCGTAACGATGATCTCGTCGGCGGCGATCAAAACGTGCTTGACCCACGGCGCCCAAACATGCGGCACGTCGACGACCACGCAAGGCGCAGCTTGGCGAACGATGTCGAGAACGGTCTCAACCGATTCAGGCGCAAAGGCGGCGTCGCGATCGAGCTGGGCCGGCGAGACGAACAAATTGAGGTGATTGGTGTGTTTGATCACCAGCCGATCGAGCAGAACGTCGTCCAAGCGCTCGGGACTGGCGAGAGCTTCGGAGATCCCTTGGCTGGAGTCCTGGTTGAAATCGAGGCCGGCGGTGCCGAAGGGAATGTCGAGATCGGCGATCGTGGTCGAAATGTGCAGATCTTCGGCGATCGACCAGGCGCAATTGTGCGCAACCGTGGACGATCCCGTGCCGCCGCGCGCACCGACGAACGCGAAGATCTTTCCGATCGGCGCCGCTGCCGGGCTGTGATAGAGCGTGGCGATGGCTTCGATGACCTGAAGCGGATTCAGCGGCGCGACGAGATATTCGTTGACGCCTTGGCGGATCATCTCGCGATAGAGAACGATGTCGTTGGTGCCGCCGATAACGATGACTTTCGTTCCCGGATCGCAAACGTGGGCGAGCTTCTCCAGCTCGCGCAGGATCGAGGGGCCGTGTTCGCGCGTCTCGACCATCACCACGTTCGGCGTCGAGGAGTCGCTGAAATATTCGACGGCGCCGAAGACGCCGCCCATGTGAACCGTGAGGTGCGCCTTGGCCAAGCGGCGATCCTGACCCGCACGCTGGATGACCGCGCCGGTTTCGGGCGACTCGCAGAACGCGTGGATCGAAATGCGCGGAACGGGGCGGTCCTGAACGGCCGCACCGAACGCCGGCTCTTGCTTGTCGGTCCCACTCGTCTTGGACATCTCAGGCTACTCCCAAATTCCTAGACAATTTCACGCGCTAGTGCGCGACAGTGCTGACGTTGCCGGTGTCGTTGGTCGTACGAATGGTCTCTGTCGGCTGACCTTGACGATATTTGTCGAGCACCTGCGACCGACGCATGTCGTCGGACGGATCGGAGGTGCGGGGCTCGAGCAGGTCGCGCGGATCGGCGACAAGGGCGGCGAAGTTGTGCTGCGACGAACAGCCGAAGTCGGGCCACGGCATGTTGCGCGGGTTGAAGGCGAGATTTTTCGACCAATCGGCGCCGCAGTCGGCGGCCGAGGCGGCCAAGGTGACGAAGCTCAGAGTGATCGGCGCGCGGGGATCGTTCTCGGCGCGGTAAGACGACACGGTGACCGCACTCGAATCGACACCAGACGAACGCAAGATGTGCTTGACCTCATCGAGGCCCGCCATCGCCGCTGCCCGGTTCGACGAACCGGCAGGCGTGGCGGCGTTGATCATGCCCTGGCCGCGTGCCTTCCAACGCTCGGCAAAGGCGCGCACCCGCTCGGTTTCACCCGGCGCCAGGCGCTGCATGCCATCGTCGACGGCGACCGCCATCGTCACGACCTGAGGTTCGACGACGATGGGATAATGCTCGGTCGGCGAGACCGCCTGTTCTTCGCCGTTGGTCATGGGCATCGAGCACCCGGCGGCGCCAACGGCCACCATGCCCAACGCGATAAGACGCACATACCGGATCATGAGAGTCATCCTAAGCTTCGTGTGATTGCCAATTCCTTGCGGCCGGCGTCTAAATCCTTACTGAACGATGAATCCGATCGGCCCCTTGAGCGTGCCTTTCGGCTGGCCCCGGCCTCTCGGCCCATAGGTCGCATTCAAGCGAGAGAGGAGAATTGTCTCGGCATCGGACGGCGGCGCAAAGCCGTCGGTCGGCCCCGCCAGATTGTCGAGCGCGGTCGCTTCGACCAAATAGGGCGTGACGATGACGACGAGCTCGGTCTCGCCGCTCTGGAAGTCGCGGCTTTGGAAGAGGGCGCCCAAGATCGGCACATTCTTGAGACCGGGGATGCCGTCGATGTTTTGCTTCATCGATTGTTGCAGCAAACCGGCCATGACCATGCTGCCGCCCGAGGGCAATTCAACCGTCGTCTCCGCACGGCGGACGCGCAAGCCCGGGATCGTAACGCCGGGAACGGTGATGACGTTGTTGTTGCTGTCGATGACGGTGCCGCCCTGACTGACGAACGCGTTCTCGCCGGTGATCTCGGAGACTTCGGTCGAGATCTTCAGGCTGATGCGGCCTTCCGAAAGAACGACCGGGGTGAAACCGAGGCCGACGCCGAACGGCTTGAACTCGATCTGGACGTTGCCGTCGCGGTCACGCGAGACCGGCACCGGGAACTCGCCGCCGGCGAGGAACTTCGCCGACTCGCCGGAGATGGCCGTCAAGTTCGGTTCAGCCAAGGTGCGAATGAGGCCGGTACGCTCGAGCGCGCGGACCATACCCTCGACTGAATTGCCCTTGAGCAGGCTGCCGACTTGGAAGTGCTGGTTCTGGGACAAGGCTTGGCCGAGCAAGCTGAAAGGGTTCGAGCTGACGAGACTGACCGGAAAATTCTTGCCGATGTCGAAGGCGGCGCTCATGTCGACGCCCAATTGCTTGGACAATGTGCGCTGCATCTCGGCGATGCGAACGCGTACCATCACCTGCTCGCCGCCGCGGATGGCGATGCGATTGACGATGGCGTCCTTGCGAAGCGGCATGTTCGATTCGGTGACGTAACGAATGGCGATTTCCTTCGCCGCGTCGGAATCAACCGTGCTGCGAACGGAGCCCGTCAGGATGACGTTGTCGTTGACCATCTCGACCTTGACGTCGGCGCCGGGAATGCTGCGATCGATCACCTCGCGCAGCGCACCCAAATCGCGTTCGACGAAAATTTCGAGATTGAGCAGCTGCCTGCCGCCGGCATTGAAGAAGAAGGCGTTCGACTGACCGACCTTGAGGCCGACGACGTAGATGCGGCGCGGCGTGCGCACGACGGCATCGACGATGTCGGGGCTGGAGACCAGCACGTCGCGCGAATCCTCAGCCAGCTCGATGATCGCCGCCTTGTGCAGGGGTAAGAGCAACCGGCGCGACACGGGACCCGTTCCGCCCGCTCGAATCTGCAGTGTCTGTGTCGGCTCGGGGCGCGCGGCAGGCGCCGACGCATGATCGCCGTCGGCCGCTGCCGGCAAGGCAATTCCGCAAGCGAACGTGACGATGGCCAGGAGGCGGAGGAGCTTCATTGTTACACCCGTTATTCTGCGGCCGCGCCCGGTGCGGCGTGTGACGGCGCACCGAAACGAAACACTGCGATTTGGTTGGAATCGTCGCCACCGAGACCGTGGTGAGGCTTGGCGTCGGCATCGTCGGGCTGGTCGGGCTGGCTCAAGCTGCGCAGCGACAGGTGCAACTCACCCATCGCCTCAGCGAGCGCGATCGTTTCAGCTTGCTTCGGCGTCAGCTCGAGCGTTGCGGTCTTGCCGACGATGGCGTTCGAGTCGCCTTCTTCCTTCGCCGTCTGGTCGATCGCCAGCACGCGAATGCTGCGCAGGACCGTCATCGACCTGAAGGACGGCACACCTTGGTCGTCGTTGCCGAGCTTGCGCGTCAGGATGATGTCGACACGATCGTTCGGCAGAATAAAGCCACCGGCGCCGAGTTCGGCGGAAACCTTGACGGAAATGCCGCGCATGCCGGGCGTCAATACCGCGGCCATGAAGCCCGCGCCGTCGGCGCGCACAACTTTCTGCGCAGTCACCGGCTCGCCGGGCAACAGCGGCGCGCGCGCCACCGATCCGTTGGCCGACGTTTCCAGCGCTTGCGGCTGGGCCTCGCGCGTCACATAGCTCGGGTCCATCGCCGATTTGGGCCAGCCCGACCATTTCAGATCGCCCGCGGCAATCTTGCCGCCGACCGAAATGGATTTCGCGGCAACCAGAATTTCGGTCGTCTCAACGTTTACCGCCGCCGCTTGATTTGGTCCGCCGGCGACGAGCCCGCGCACGAGAAACGCAGCCAATCCGGCAGCGCCGAGCGCCGCCACAAGTATCAAGATCCGCGTCATGCTCATGCAAAGAGACTCCCTAGCCGTACGATTTTCCGGTCCCTAACCAACGTCTTACCTGCGGAGTATCAACCTATAGTTAATTTCGGAACCGACTCTGCTTTTCAGAAAATGAGATGACGTTTGCGCCACGTCAGAGGACCGCGATGAGTGCAAAGAGATGGGAAGAGGGAAACGCCAGGAGGCCGCCGACAACGATTGCGACGCCGTAGGGAATGGCCATGCCGCGCGCGACGATCTGCGCCAAGAGAGGAGAGCGACGCGTCCATTCTTCCAACCGCGGTTGATGCAGCAGCAGAAAAAACATGGCGACGACGCCGCCGGCGACCGCCACGTCGAGCACATAAGGCGCGATGGCGTGCGGACCCATATACAAAGAGAGCGCGGCGAAGAGCTTCGCGTCGCCGCCGCCGACTATTCCCGACGCGAACGCCGCGATGCCCGCCGCAAGCGCGGCGAGCGCAATGGCGCCATGCCAAGCGAGCTCATGCCAGCCCAAGCCGCCGACAAGAGCCAAGACCGGAAAGAACGCCAGAAGCGCCAGAGAAATCCAATTCGGGATCGTCAGCGTCAGGACGTCATAAGCCGCGGCCGCGACCATGGTCGCACCGACAACGGTAAATAACGCCGTTTCGAGCATGGCGCTCGCCTTCCCCCTCGCGGCAAAGCCGGTCGGCAGGAGACTAGGCGCGATGCCTTACCGGGCGATTAATATTCGCTGATCGTCCGTATACGTATGAAAAGAGCCGCCGGCCGCATAATGCCGCGGCCGACGGCTTTTTTCCATTTCGCGAGGCGGGCGCCGATGCGGCGGCTCACCCCGCGGCAACTCTCTTAGAGAGCGTTGGCGACGCTGGTAAAGGTGGTCGTGAGCTTCGTGCCCAGCAACTGCACCGCGGTGATGATCACAACCGCGATGGACGCGGCGATCAGACCATACTCGATGGCCGTCGCACCGGACTCATCTTTCACAAAGCGAGTAACAAAACGGCTCATTGAGGCCTCCATATTTGACACCACTGCACCATGTCGGCCCGCCGAACGATATTTTCCCCGTTGCACGGACCGCGCTGGAGGCTACGGTTCGAACACTTAACAATGTATGAAAGTCGAAGTTTTCGCGAAGTATTATGGAGCCACAACAAAGTAAAACTCGAGTTAAGAACAACAATCGCTTAAGCAACTCGCTCAATTTATTGTCGAGCGATCGCGCGAGGCTCCCCCAGCGTGGGCTTTCGCGCTTCAGACATCCTTAACGGCTTTCGGTCACGCTCCACCCTCACGAAACCACCAAACTCAACGGGGATTCCCATGACGGGTATTCGCGCCGCGCTGTTAGCCGCTATGGCCGCCGGCGGACTCTTTTCTTCTCTCGCGCGAGCCGACGGTCCAGGCGAGGGCACGCAATCCGACATGCGGATCGACTTCGATCAAACCTCGGTCGTGAAGCTCGACCGCGCCGCCAAAACGGTCCTCGTCGGCAACCCGGCGATCGCCGATGCGCAGCTGGTCGACGCCAAGACCGTGTATGTCATCGGCCGCACGTTCGGGCAGACCAACATCGTCGCGCTCGACGCAACCGGATCGGAAGTGATCAATACGCGCGTCGTCGTCGGCGTCTCGAATCATGCGATGGTCACCCTCTACCGCGGCGCGCAAGGTCAGCGCAACCTCGCCTGCTCGCCGCGTTGCGAACGCACGCTGACGCAAGGCGACGCCGAGTTCAAAAACGTCGCCGACGACGTCGACAAGAAAACCGACATCAGCGACAAGAACAACAAGCTCTCGTCGGGCAAGTAAAGCGCCCTTGGATCTTTCGGCATCAATGAGGCCCGGCAATCACCGGGCCTTTTTGCTGGCGCCTACGCAGGGTTCTCCAAGCTAAACAGCCGATGCTCGTCGTCGTAAGCAAAGAGTTCGCCGAACCTGCCCCAGCTGACAACGGTGCGAAGCGTCTCTTCGGCGGCTTGCGGCGCCATATAGTCTTCCAGTTCGTCCAAGAAGCGAGTTTTTGGTGCGCTGTGATTGACACGTTCGTCGAGCACGCGACGAATGCGAGCGGCCAAGGGCACATATGACATCAGGGCGCGCGCAAAAATCTCCTTGCGCGTATTTAGGTCCGCTTCCGCATAGCGCTTGCCGGTGGCGGTGAGTTTGATGTCGCCGCCTTCGAGCTCGGCGAGGCGAAGCATCTGCAAGGTTTCGGCAGCCGGAAAAAGTTCGTCGATTTCCAACTGGTTCTTCGATGCCACTTCTGGCAGATCGGCTTTGCCGGAATAGGGCACTGCCGCGAGCGTTTCTATGAGGCCAGACAACAAGTTCGCCGATACGCGCGGCAGCACCGTGCCGATCCCAGTGCCCGGGAAGCGTTCATGGCGTTGGGCACGCTCGGCGCGATGGGCCGTCATCTCGACGTAAATTCGATCGACGATCGCAAGAAACGCCGGATCTTGGCGATGTCGGGGCTGCGGCAGGTCGACTTTGATCTCGGTGGCAATGTGCCCCGGGTTCGAGGCGAACAGCAGGACCCGATCGCACATCAAAACCGCTTCCTCGATGTTGTGCGTGACGAGGATGACGCCCTTGATCGGAAGCTGGCCTTCTTGCCAAAGATCGAGAAAATCAGTGCGCAAATTTTCCGCGGTCAACACGTCGAGCGCCGAGAACGGTTCGTCCATCAAAAGAATGTTCGGGTGAACCACAAGCGCGCGGGCAAAGCCGACACGCTGGCGCATGCCGCCCGACAATTCGCGGGGGTAAGCCGACTCGTAGCCGTCGAGACCGATCAGATCGATCGCGGCCAGCGCGCGGGCGCGAATTTCCTTCGGCGGCAACGCAAGCGCCTCGAGGCCCAGTTGAACATTCTCAAGCACGGTCAACCAGGGAAACAAGGCAAAGCTTTGGAAGACCATCGCGATGCCAGGCGCCGGACCATCAACGCCGCGGCCCAAATAAGTCACCGATCCGCTTGTGGGTCTCGAAAGGCCTGAAATGATACGCAGGAGCGTGGATTTCCCCGAACCCGATCGACCCAACAGGCCGACGATTTCACCGTCAACGAGCTTCAGGTCGACGTCGTCGAGCACCAACAAGTCGCCGCCGCCCGCCTTGGGGAACGAGCGCCGAACGCCGCGGACATCGAGCAAGGTATCTGCTGCTTCCATTTTCACACCTCATGCAAGTCGAAAGCGGCGCTCGGCGTGCGAATAGAGTGGGCGCCAAAGCACCCTGTTCACGACGGTCACCAGCAAGCTCATGACCGCGATACCCAGAACGATGCGCCGAAAGTCACCGGCCGCCGTTGCTTCGGCGATGTAGGCGCCGAGACCGTGGGCGTGCAACGTGTGACTGCCCCACGTCGCCACCTCAGCGACGATCGCGGCGTTCCACGATCCGCCCGACGCGGTGATTGCGCCGGTCAAATAGAACGGGAACACGCCGGGCAACGCCACCTTGCGCCACCACAGCCAACCGCTCACGCCGAGATTAGCCCCGACATCGCGCAGCTCCATCGGCAACGTCGAAGCGCCGGCGATGACGTTGAAAAGAATGTACCACTGGGTTCCAAGCACCATGAGCGGGGAGAGCCAGATGTCGGGATCCAAGGAAAAGGCGACGATTAGCGAGACCGCAACGGGGAACAGCAGATTTGCCGGGAACGCAGCCAAGAATTGGGCGATCGGTTGGACGACGCGCGCGAGGCCGGGGCGCAGGCCGACGTAGATGCCAATGGGCGTCCAAATCACGCTTGCAAGCGCGATCAGCACCAGAACCCGCAGCATGGTGATGAAACCCAGGCCAACGCAATGCAGCGCTTCCGCCAAGGATATGCCCGCAGCAATGAAGGTGCCGATTCGCCAAGCGGCAAAGGCGGCAAGCGCGAAGATCGACGCGTTCCAACCGATCGTCAGAGTCCGTTGCCAGACGGGACTCTGCAGATGTCTCACCGGCATACGCGGTGGGGCGAGACGAAATGTCCACGACATGAGAGCGGACCCAGGGTTCGACACCGCTTTGACGAGGCGCGAGCGGCGCAACATCGTCAACGCCCATGCGCGCGGCGGCGCTTCGCTCTGTTGCTCGTCGAAGCGGAAACGATCCGCCCAGGCGACCAACGGGCGGAACAGGAGTTGATCGTAGATCAGAATTACGATCAGCATCGCGCCTATCGCCCAATAGATCGCACTCAAATTGCTCTGAGCGATCGCGGCGGCAATATAGGAGCCGATGCCCGGCAACGTCACCGTCGTGTTGCCCACGCCGATCGCCTCCGAGGCGACGACGAAGAACCAGCCCCCCGACATCGACATCATCATATTCCAGATCAGGGACGGCATGGCGAAGGGCACCTCGATGCGCCAAAAGCGTGCCCAGGCATTGAGTCCGAAGAGCTTGCCGGCCTCCGTCAACTCAACGGGAACCGTCCGCAACGATTGATAAAAACTGAACGCCATGTTCCAGGCTTGGCTGGTGAAGATCGCGAAGATCGCAGCGAGTTCGGCGCCGAGCACTCGACCCGGGGCAAGGGACAGGAAGAAGACCACCGTGACCGAAATGAAGCCGAGAATGGGAACCGACTGAAGAATGTCGAGCAGGGGGATGAGCAGCCGGCCGGCGCGCTCGCTTTTGGCGGCGAGCGTCGCATACGTGAAGGTGAAAAGAAGTGATACGCCGAGGGCGATGAGCATGCGAACGGCTGTGCGCGCCGCATATTCGGGCAAATGGGACGGATCGAGCGACACCGGCGCTGCGGCGAGCCGGGTCAGTGGCTCCACCAAAAGCTGGCTCAGATTGGCGAACAACACGAGGAAGCTTAGGACCAACAGGGCGGCGAGCACATCCCAGCGGCTTGGCAAGAACCCGCGCGATTCTATCGAGACCGGCGGAAGAATGCGCATCCTCGGCAGGCCTCGATGAAAGCATCATGTCAATAATCGGAGGGCCCGGCGGTATAACGCGTGCTCCGGGCCGGTCTCCACTGCAAAAGCGCGAATCCGCCCGGATGGGCTTCTTCTGCGACATTGTGCGCGAGACGGGCGCGCCGACGAAGGGTGCCAAGCGCCTCCTCGAACATGACGCCGACTTGCAAGACGCCGGAGCGGTGCTTCTCGAAACCGTTCGTTCACCATCACGCTGTCACAAAGAGAGGCTTCCTCTCGGGCACTGCGCATGGCGACTTCCAACGGACAGGCAAAGGACGCGTGGTTTGTCGCCGTCGACGGCAAATCATTTGGCCCTTACGGCGAGGAGCAGATTGCGAACTTCGCCACGGAAGGCCGGGTTACGGCATCGACGCCGGTTATGCGCTTTGGCGAAAATTGGTCGCTGGCCGCCGAGCACACGAGCCTTGCCTGGATTTTTGCGAAGCGTCCCGCTGCCGCCGCGCCTCAAACCACCGCCGCGCCAAGCGATGAGGCAGTCGCGAGTCAACACGAGCAACTAGCGAAGATCGTCATCGTCGCCGAGCTTCGCTCGGGATCGACGGTTGCCTTCGAGGCCGCGGTGGCTAAGCTGGGCAGGAGCTACCGCATGAACCAATTCGTCTGGTTTGTGCACTCGGCCATACCGATCGCCCAGATGCGCAAGGACCTTCTGGCCTATGTCGGGCGAAACGACCCGCTGTTCATCGCCGACACCTCTCAAGGGCGGGCGGCGTGGATGAATTTCGGCCCGGGCGCGGAGGCGACCATCAAAGCCCTCTGGCGCGGCAATCACTAGGCTCCTTGGCCCTGAATTATCCGGACGAAACGGTCATGTTCATGGCAAATGCCGTGATTGCTCGCATGCTCGGGTAAAATCGCGTTGATTCTGTTGCGCCGCTGCGCGGCAACGGCTGGAAGGAACATGGATATGAGCGGAATGAAACGACTGGTCACGTCGCTGCACGACGAGGAGATTCAACTCCTGCAGAACCTGCGCGCCGCGGTGAAGAAGAGGCGAGAACGGCCGTCGGCTCAAACCATGTCGTTCGGGGCGCGAATTGCGGACGGCGTCGCGGCCATGGTCGGGTCGTGGCCCTTCATCATCGTGCAAAGCTGCATGTTGCTTGCCTGGATGGTGCTGAACGTGACGGCGATGATCGAGCATTGGGATCCCTACCCCTTCATTCTGCTCAATCTCGCGCTGTCGTTTCAGGCCGCCTATGCGGCGCCCTTCATCATGATGAGTCAAAATCGCCAGGCCATGATCGATCGCCAGGCGGCCGAACACGATTATGACATCAACATCAAAGCGGAACTCGAAATCGAACTGCTGCACCAAAAAATAGACCTGCTGCGGGAGACGGAAATCGCCGAACTCCTGGCCGTGATCAGACGATTTCAGGAGGAGATGCGGGTGCAGGGCGGCGGTGCGCCGGTGCTGCCGGCGGCGGCCGCGAGCGATGCGCCGTCGACCTGAGAGGCTTGGATATCGGCGCTCAGTCGCTCCAATCGTGATCGGCCTTGAAGCGAAGGCCGACGATCAGGGCATCGCGAACGGCGGCGTTGGCGCCCGGGTCGCTGATCCATTGCAAATCGGGTTGGATGACGAAGCCGTCGAACAGGGACGCTTGGTAAGTCACTTCAAGATTGATTTCGCGTGGAGACGGCACGCCCGGCGAGGCTTCGATCAGCCTTTGGAATTTGCCGCCGACATCAGCAATCGCGACGGCGACTCCTAGCTTGTCGGCCGGCCGGGCATCGAACGGCCCGGTGGCGACGAGGCCGAAACCCAAATACCTCGCGATCGGATTGACGTCGCCGGCAGCAAGGCCGGCACGGGCAAACCCGGATAGGTCGAAGGGGTCATGATCTGCGCGCGACCACAATGCTCCCTCGGCCGCGACATAGACGCCGCGATCGTCGCGGCGCTTGATCGGATCGCCGAGCGGTGTCGTTTCCGTGAGGTCATCGAACGCGGCGCTAAACCCCCAGACGCCCAGCGACAGCAGGCGACCATTGTCGGCGGTTAGTCCGGTCTCGGCGGCAATGAGTACGCCGTCACGTCCACGCAGGTCGATGGTCGTTCGCTTGCGGTGGTTGGGATCGCCGGGCACGCCGTCGAGCAAGGCAAAGCGGACATAGGCGCCGCTGTCGAAGCTCCAAGCGACTCTCGCGGCCAGGCTTGTCACCGGGAAGATCGACGGGCCGTTCAAGCCCGCCTGCCCGAAGTCGGGGCCGATGCCGTGCGAGGGATCGATAAACACGCTGCGAACGACACTGGCGTCGAACTCGCTGTTCAGATTGTAGAGGCCGAAACGAATGGAGCCGTGACCTTCGGCGAAGCTCTGATCCAGCCAAGCTTCTTCGAGACGAAGCGCTTCGATCCCGGTTTCGATATTCGACACGCCCTGAAGATCGCCGACGAGGTCGCCCGAGAACGCGGTTCCGTTGTTGTAGAGGCCATAGACGAAGGCCTTTGCACCCCGCCAACCAACGGCCCGCTCCAGATCGACGGTCGCCTGGATATCGAGATTGTCGAGATAGCGCTCGCCCCGATGCCGACCGCCGTCGAGCAGGGACCAGGTCTCACCGGTATAGGCCAGCGTGAAATCGAAAGACGGCGCTTCGTGTTTTTGATCGTCAGCGAACGCCCAGAA
>Ga0209069_10000751_pt1 | contig 15566 bp, 17 predicted proteins | sample Str013_2_FD_187202 | JGI IMG/M metagenome (GOLD analysis project Ga0209069, IMG submission 187202) | Freshwater sediment microbial communities in response to fracking from Pennsylvania, USA - Straight Creek_MetaG_SC_2013 (SPAdes) (version 2) | ecosystem: Environmental > Aquatic > Freshwater >...
CGCGTGACGCGCGGCATCGCGCTCAGCGGTTGCATCTGACCACTCGCGCTCATTACCCGAATGCAGCCACGGCCCGCGCCATGCCTTCATCTTCGATCGCATCTCCCGAACCAGCATGTAAACCTGCTGTGTCGGCTAGAATGAGCGGCAAACCGCCAATCATCAGGTGACTCTCAACGATATCGCGCGTCGTGCCAGCAATCGGCGAAACGATTGCCGCCTCGCGCCGCGCAAGTGCATTCAGCAATGATGACTTGCCCACGTTGGGCGCGCCAGCAATCACCACCCGAAGCCCTGCGCGAATTGCGCCCAGCTGATCCGATTGTGCCAACGCCTCATTCAGCTGAGCAACCAAGGCTTCAATCTTGGGCCACGCGGCATCCTGCGCCTTAGCGGCAACATCGTCTTCATCAGAAAAATCAATCGAGGCTTCGAACAAGGCCAGCGCCGAAATTACACTGCTGCGCCAACTATCATAAACTGCACTCGCCTCGCCCAAGAACTGACGCATCGCCAATTTGCGCTGGGCCTCACCGGTTGAGCCAAGCAGATCGGCCAGACCTTCCACCTCAACCAAATCCATCTTGTGATTGGCAAAGGCGCGCCGCGTAAACTCGCCAGGTTCCGCCAACCGCAAGCCAGCTTTGGAGCCAAGTTCAGCCAGCAGGCATTCAATCACGGCGGGTGAACCATGAACATGAAACTCCGCAACATCTTCGCCCGTCACAGAATGGGGGCCAGCAAAGAACAGCACCATGGCTTCATCAATGATTGAGCCATCAGATGCTCGTAACTTGGCCAATATCGCGTGACGTGGCGCCGGAACCTTACCAATGAAATCAGCGATACAAGTTTGCGCACGACTTCCCGATAGGCGCACCACCGCAATACCAGCCCTACCGTGGCCAGTGCTCAGCGCAAAAATGGTATCAGAAGAATGGGCCATCATTTCGTTTCCGAATCGACAGCCCCAGACGCCTTAAGCATTCATGCTGTCGAAGAAGTCGCTATTGGTCTTGGTCTGGCGCAACTTGTCGAGCAGGAACTCAACGGCGTCCACCGTGCCCATGGGGCTCAAGATTCGGCGCAGCACATAAGTCTTCTTCAAGACATCTGGCTTGACCAGAAGCTCTTCCTTACGCGTACCAGACCGCAAGATATCAATGGCCGGGAACACACGCTTGTCCGCCACCTTGCGGTCGAGAATAAGCTCTGAATTGCCTGTGCCTTTGAATTCTTCAAAGATCACTTCGTCCATGCGGCTGCCCGTATCAATCAAGGCAGTCGAGATAATCGTCAATGATCCACCCTGTTCGATATTGCGGGCAGCACCGAAGAACCGCTTGGGGCGCTGCAGGGCATTGGCATCCACACCACCGGTCAGCACTTTGCCAGAAGACGGAATGACAGTGTTATAGGCACGGCCAAGGCGGGTGATGTTATCCAGAAGGATCACCACATCGCGCCCATGTTCAACCAGGCGCTTGGCCTTCTCGATCACCATTTCAGCAACAGCAACGTGGCGCGTCGCAGGCTCATCGAAAGTTGAAGATATAACTTCGCCCTTCACCGTGCGCTGCATATCTGTCACTTCTTCAGGCCGCTCATCGATCAACAACACAATGAGGAAAACTTCTGGGTGGTTGATTGCAATCGCCTTAGCGATATTCTGCAACATGATGGTTTTACCCACACGTGGCGGAGCCACGATCAAACAACGCTGGCCCTTGCCAAGTGGGGCCACAATGTCAATCAAACGGCCCGTGTAGTCCTTGATCGTCGGATCTTGGATCTCCATCTTGAAGCTTTTGTCAGGATAAAGCGGCGTCAGGTTATCGAAGTTGACCTTGTGACGCGCTTTGTCTGGGTCTTCAAAGTTAACCACATTGGCTTTGACCAAGGCAAAATAACGCTCGCCCTCTTTGGGCCCACGAATTTGCCCTTCCACGGTATCACCGGTGCGCAGTGAATATTTGCGGATTTGCGCTGGCGCCACATAAATATCATCTGGCCCCGCCAGATAGTTGGCATCCGCGGAACGCAAGAAACCAAAACCATCAAGCAAGACTTCAATCACGCCACCGCCAATAATTTCTACATTGCGGTTCGCGTAAGTTTTGAGAATAGCAAACATCAGCTCTTGTTTGCGCAGCGTGCTCGCCGCCTCAATTTCAAGAGTCTCAGCCAGAGCCAAAAGCTCCGCTGGGGATTTGCGCTTCAATTCGGAGAGCTTAATCTCCTTCAATTCGGTCATATCTGTCATGTCATACTACTTTGGAAAAAAGGCGAGCATTGCTCAGCCATCGACCCGGACGGGCCTCACCGCCTATCTAGCACAAAACTCAGCTGTGCCAAAACAAATTATGAGAACGGCTTTACCACCACAAAAATCACGATCCAGATCAGCAGCAATGTCGGCACTTCATTCATAAAACGATAATAGCGCTCACCTTTCAATCGCTCACCACGCGCAAATGCCGCCAAATGCTGCTCCAGCAAGCCATGATAAGCAACAAGGCCAAACACACCCAAAAGCTTCAACATCAGCCATTTCTCTCCAAAGGAAAAACCAGCCGCATGAACTGTAGCAAAACCTGCAAGCAACGCCACGGCAGCAGCTGGGCGCATGATGGCCTTCATCAACCGCCGCTCCATCAACTTAAAAAGCCCATCCGTCTCTGAACCCACGGTTTGCCCAGTGTGATAAACAAACAACCGAGGCAAATAAAACAGCCCCGCCATCCAGGCGAATACAGCCACAATATGCAAAACCTTGAGCCAAAGATAAATCATCCGTGGTCTCGCACTTCCTTCACCAACCGCTCAACCATTTTGATGTCGGTTTGCTGTTGAATGCCGTGACCAAGATTGAAGATGTGTCGATCACGCGGCACCGCAGCCAAGATCCCTCGCGTTTGGGCGACCATCTCCGACTCACGACCCAGCAACAATTCATTCGAAAGATTGCCCTGAACCGCCACTCCTGCAGGCAGGCTTACCAACACCTTGCTGAGCGCAACATCTTCCTCCACACCCACACAATTGCCACCTGTGCCACGCGCCACAGTATCATGGTTGTCACCCACACCTCGCGCAAACACGATAACAGGAAATTTCGGATGAACCTTCCGCACACCCTGGATGATTGCCGCCATCGGGCCAATGACCAACCTCTGCAATGCAGATGCAGGAACGTCACCAGCCCAACTGTCAAAAATCTGTATCACTTCAGCGCCGGCCTCAATTTGCCCCAAAAGATAAAGCGTGGAAGTCTCAACCAATTTCTGCATCAAAACCTGAAACCAAACCGGATTGTCTAAAGCGACTGCCAGCGCGCGAGCCCGCTTAGAACTGCCACCCTCAATCATATAGCTCGCCACCGTCCAGGGCGCACCGCAAAAACCAATGAGTGTTTGCAAAGGCCCAAGCTTCAGCTTCACCCGCTCAACCGTTTCAAAAACCCGAGCAAACTTTTCACTGGCCAAGCCATCCGACAACTTATCAACGCCAGCCATGTCCGAAACAGTTTCTAAAACCGGGCCCTCTCCTTCCTTGAAGGCGAGATCGAGCCCCATCGCATGCGGCACAACCAGAATGTCAGAAAACAGGATAGCCGCATCAAAATCAAACCTCCGCAATGGCTGAAGCGTGACTTCACAAGCATATTGCGGATTATAGCAAAGATCCAAGAAACTCCCCGCTTTAGCCCTGAGATCGCGGTACTCTGGTAAATAGCGCCCAGCCTGCCGCATGATCCACATCGCACGACGAGAAGGCTTATCACCATTGAGAATGTCTAGAATAGGTTTCACAGCACTGTCCTATAAAGAATAGATAATCTTAATTGATATTACTGTTGGCCCTAGAACAAGAACAACTCCAAGGATAACCAAAATCAATCCTTCATAACATGTGGATAAATAATCGGAGCAAGAATTACCATGAAATTTGCACCCAGATTCCATGAGTTTAACCCAGACAAGAAAAAACAAACACCTGTTCACGAGATTCACACCAGGCTTTGCAATTCCAGCCATCTGTGGAAAAATCTGGGGATCAAATCCGCTTCAACATCAACAACGCAAAGTTTTCCACAATTTCACACATAGCTCTCAACACCCTATCCCTTATCTTGGCCAGCACCAGTTCCGCCAGAAAATCCCTGCTGCAATCTGCTGGAATACCTTTTCAGGCCCATAGGCCGGAATTGGACGAAGACCGCCTTCAAGCAGAATGGAAACATTTAGCTGCAATTGAGCTAGCAAAACAACTGGCTCTGGCAAAGGCAATGTCGGTTTCATCCATTTTCCCAGATCATTTTGTGCTCGGTGCCGATCAAACCTTGGAGTTTGAATCAAAGGTTCAGCACAAACCAAAATCACTGGAACAAGCAATTGAAAATTTGCGCAGGATGTCCGGCAAACAACACAAGCTCCACTCAGCACAGTCAATTGTGAAAAACGGCCAAATACAATTCAGCCATGTTTCAACTGCCACACTCTATATGCGAACGCTCAGCGAGGGTTACCTGATGGAGTACGCAAAATCCCAACAAGAAGCCCTGCTCTATAGCCTCGGCGGCTATCACTTCGAAAGCGTTGGCGTGCAGCTTTTCGAGACTGCCATCGGTGACTCACACACCATCATGGGGCTACCCCTTCTGCCATTGCTCGCGTTTTTGCGCGACCGCGCTATAATGCCCTCATGAAAAAAGCCTGTGTCATCGGTTGGCCCGTTTCGCATTCGCGCTCGCCGCTCATTCATAACTATTGGCTCAAGAAATATGGACTGGAAGGTCTTTATGAACGCCGCGAAGTCGAACCGGAACACTTGTCTGAGTTCCTGCGAAATTTGGGTGCGAATGGCTATGTTGGCTGCAATGTCACCATCCCCCACAAGGAGGCCGCACTACAGGTAATACAAAACATCGATGACATTGTGCGCCGAACTGGTTCTTTAAACACCGTTTGGGTTGAAAACGGCCAACAGCAAGCCACATCAACAGACGGCGAAGGATTTTACCGGAACTTGTTGGCTTGCGTGCCTGGGTTTTCAATTGTTGGAAAAAGCGTCATCGTCCTGGGCGCTGGCGGATCCGCAAAAGCCATTATCGAAAGGCTGCTGCGCGCTGGTGTGGGTGAAATAGCTGTATTAAACCGAAGCGCTGGAAGGGTGGAAGAACTAAAGGCAGTCTTCGGACCACAGATCAGAACGCTAACGCCGGATCGTTTCGTGAGCGAATCAAAAGCCGCGAGCCTTCTGGTCAACACCACATCACAAGGCATGAAAGGTCAGCCGCCTCTCGATATTGATCTTTCGGCCCTACCGCCAAACGCTGTTGTGGCGGATCTGGTCTATGTTCCGCTGGAGACACAGCTGTTGAAAGCAGCCAAAGCCCGCGGCCTGCAAGTTGCGGGCGGTCTGGGCATGTTGCTTCATCAGGCGGTGGACGGTTTTGAAAAATGGTTTGGGCTCAGGCCAGAAGTCACCAATGAGCTCTATGACTATATCGCTCGAGATATCGTCAAGGATGCGCAGTGATGTTGGTGATTGGGCTGACGGGATCGATAGCCATGGGCAAGTCTGAGGCTGCCCGCTATCTCGCGTCATTGGGCCTGCCCATCTTTGATTCAGACGCGGAAGTTCACAAACTCTATGAAGGTGAGCAAGGTGCGCAACTGATCAGGCCATACGTTCCAGAGGCAACAGTGAACGGAAAAGTCGATCGCAAGACTGTATCTGATGCTGTGTTGAAAGACCCAGCCCTACTCTTGGCACTGGAAAAAAACGTTCATGCTGAAATTCGTCAGCGCCGCCAACACTTTATTGCCCAGGCAGAAATGACAGGTGCCAAGGCAGCCATACTGGACATACCATTGCTCTATGAAACTGGAGCCGAGAAAGACGTCGATAAAGTCATCGTCATATCGGCACCACCAGAAATTCAACGGCTGCGAGCACTTGCCCGGCCAGGCATGACTGAAAGCAGATTGGCCATGATATTGGCCAAGCAGCTGCCCGATGTAGATAAACGCGCCAAGGCCGATGCAGTAATTGACAACAATTCAACACTTCAACAAATGCAAAATAATCTTCACATTTTAGCCGTGAAATGGGGCCTGATCAGCAATGCGTGAAATCATCTTGGATACTGAAACCACTGGTCTCAACCCGGCGCAGGGCGATAGGCTGGTCGAAATTGGCGCTGTCGAACTCTTGCACCGCTTACCAACGGGAAAAGTGTTCCACGTCTATCTCAACCCCGAAAGAGATATGCCAAAGGAAGCCGAAGCGGTACATGGCCTGAGCGCTGCGTTCCTTGCAGACAAGCCCTACTTTGCCGACAAGGTGGAGGAATTCCTGACTTTTGTTGGCGATGCCAAATTGGTCATTCACAATGCCAATTTTGATATGGCGTTTATAAATGCCGAGTTGGCCTATTGTGGCAAACTGGCCATACCAGCAGATCAAGTTCTCGATACATTGGCAATGGCACGCCGCAGCCACCCCGCAGGGCCGAATAGTTTGGATGCACTCTGCAGACGCTATGGTGTTGATAATTCCAAGCGCACCAAACACGGCGCATTGCTCGACGCGGAACTTCTGGCTGAAGTCTATCTGGAAATGACAGGCGGGCGGCAGACCAGCCTCGGCCTCAGCGCTGCTCAAAAGCAAGTCACCACCTTGGAAACCTCAACCAATTTCGTCAGCCGCCAACGCCCCGCGGCATTGTCGTCTCGTCTGTCAGAAACAGAAAAGGCTGCCCATCAGGCAGCCATTTCCAATCTCGGAGATAAAGCAGTCTGGTCGCAAGAAGCCTGAATCAGGCTTGACCTGCACCCTGCGTCTGCATGCGCTTTTGATACATGCCTGCAAAATCAATCGGATCAAGCATCAGCGGCGGGAAGCCACCATTGCGCGTTGCGTCGGCCAAAATCTGCCGGGCAAATGGGAATAACATGCGTGGGCATTCGATGAGAACCGCCGCATGCAAAACATTTTCCGGAAAGTTCTCCATGCGGAAAACACCGCTGTAGAGAACCTCAGCAGCGAAGATCACTTTGCCGTCGCCTGTGGCCTTGGCATCGATATGAAGGTCTACTTCAAAATCAGCAGGTCCCAAATTGCGTGCATTCACATTCACCGAAATGTTGATGTCGGGCTGTTTGGCCTGCGGGCCGAGTGAGCCGGGCGCATTTGGGTTCTCAAAGCTCAGGTCTTTGACATATTGAGCCAGAATGCGCATCGCTGGCTGCACACCAGGTGTTGGCTCAGGCGCTGAAATCTGCGCTGGTGCCGGTTTTGGTGCCGCTACCGCTGCCTTTGCTGGGGCCTTGCGGGGAGCTGTCTTGATTGCTTTTGCCATGTTCGCCTCTTGAAAATATGCCTCGCGGGCTATCATGAAACCCGCCTGCGCCGCAAGGGAGATAGCCCATTTGCAAAAATCCGTGGCTGGTGCCAAAGGGGCAGCATGAGCTTTTTTTCTGATCCGATTTCATTGGCAGCCCTGGTTATTGCCGCCTTGGCAGGTTTCAAACTCTGGCAAGTCTTGGGCCGCAAAGATGATGTTGTGCCGGAGCGTGTCGACAATCTTACCCCATCAGGCTCTGATCTCGAACTTAAGGCAGTTGAAGTTCCACCGCGTGTCGTCTGGGAGGGCATTGCACCAGAAGACAGCTCATTGGCTCAAGGCTTGCAATCAATCGCAGCCTTGGATGCTGAATTTGATACGGCAAAATTCATTGAGAATGCCCGCGCCGCCCATGAAAGCATACTCAGCGCCTTTGCAACGGGAGACATAAAGAAACTAGAAACGCTGCTCTCCAAATCTGCTTATGATATTTTTGCCAAGGAAATTGAGAGGCGAAAACAGGCTTCCGAGCTTGCTGTTTTCAAATTCATTCGTGGCTTGAATGCACAAATCATGTCGGCAAGTTTGCAAGGTAAAGAGGCTTTAATATCCGTTGCCTTCACTTCAGAACTGGTTTCGGCAATCAAAGACGCAAAAGGCAATGTCATAAGCGGTGATGAAAAAGCCATCGCTCGTGTGAATGAACAATGGATCTTTGGGCGTGACTTTGGCCAAGCACAAACCAGGTGGCGCCTCTTGGAAACCCATGACGCCGCCTGACGCGATAGGACTTGCTGAATTCTCTGAACTTCACAGCTGGACCCAAGACGATCACGCGCTGGCACTTGGGGCGTTCAAATTCTCAGCCCAGGAAATCCTTGCGCATGGCCATGGGTTTGGCCGCACTTCGCAATTTGGTGGTATCCTTGAGGATTGGTTAGATGTCTGTACCAAATCTCTCGAAACCGGAAAAGCGCAACATTTCTTCGAGAATGAATTTCTGCCAGTTCAAATGCTGTCCCATAGTGCGAGCTTGTTCACCGGATACTATGAGCCGCAAGTAATCGGCAGTCGCACTCACTCGACTGAATTTTCAGTACCGATCTATGCCAAGCCCAACGACCTCGTGGCCTTTGATAGGGAGGAGCGTGCCCAATCCGGATTGAACTATGGCAAGAGAAATTTAGACGGCCCCCAAGCCTATTTCACCCGCAAGGAAATTGAACAGGGTGCATTGAGCGGTCGTGGGCTGGAAATCTGTTTCCTGAAAAGTTGGGAAGACGCTTATTTCATTCACATTCAAGGCAACGGACGCATACTGCTTCCAGATGGCCATGCGCTTCGATTGTCGTTCGCCGGCAAGAATGGCCACACTTATAAAAGCATTGGCCGCACACTCCTGGAGCGCGGCATTGGTTTGCTTGAAACCATGTCGATGCAGTTTCTGCGAGATTGGTTGCAGGCTAATCCTGAGGCCGCGAGAAAGCTGATGTGGGACAACCCCTCTTTCATCTTCTTTAGTGCATCACAAGTGTCGGACGAAAAGCATGGTGCAATTGGGGCCGCAAAAGTACCACTCACGCCATTGCGTTCGTTGGCCGTTGACCGCGCCTTTTGGGCCTTTGGTACGCCGCTGTATTTATCGACGCATTGCCCGCCTGAGGCAGGTGGGGAAGCTTTCAATCAACTGATGATCGCACAAGATACAGGTTCAGCCATTAAGGGGATCCAACGTGGTGATGTCTATTGGGGTTGGGGGCCGCAAGCTGAGCTCAACGCGGGGCATATGAAACAGCCAGGCAAGATGATAGCATTGCTGCCAAAGCTTCTTGCTGAAAGGCTTGTCAAATGAGTCGCAAGAAATTTGAGGTGCCGGATAAGGCCTTGTGGGACGAGGTGCGCGGCAATTTTGCGCCAATCAAAAAAGGGCGTTCAGCGAAAGTGGCGCAAAGTGGCGTTGCTTTAAAGCCTTTACGCGCTGGGGCCTTACCGTCCTTGCAAACTGCAGCCTCTCCCGCCTTGCCGATTACGAATCCAAGACATGTGGCATCGCCACCACCGCTGGCTAGCTTTGATCGCCGCACCGCACAAAAGCTGGGTCGTGGCAAGGCTGAACCCGAAGCGCGCCTTGATCTGCATGGCACAGGCTTGGAAGACGCGCGTTTTCACCTGCTGCAATTTCTGGCATCACAACGCGCAAGGGGCTTGAGGATGGTTTTGGTGATCACCGGCAAGGGCGCATCACCTTTTTCAGGTCACACACTGCATGGCAAAACCCAATTCAATTCACCTGAGCGCGAAGGCAAAATCCGCCGCGAGTTGCCGCGCTGGTTGGAAGAAGCTCAGTTTCGCATTCACGTGATTGGCTTTCAACCAGCCCATCCACGCCATGGCGGTGGCGGTGCGTTCTATGTGCGCCTGCGCAGACACGGGGGCGAACATTGACTCCCTTTGGTGAAAAATTGCGTCAAATCAGACAACAGCGCGGGTTGACCCAGGCACAAATGGCCAAAGCCATTCATGTTTCTCCAGCTTATCTTTCAGCGCTGGAGCATGGCAAGCGTGGGCGGCCGGGCTGGCACCTGATCCAATCGATCATTCAGCATTTGAACATCATTTGGGATGAGGCAGAGGATCTGATCAAGTTATCGCGTGTCTCGCATCCCAAGGTAACAATAGATACCAGTGGGCTTTCGCCCTTGGCCACAGAGTTCGCCAATGAGCTTTCCAACAAGATTGGCAAACTGGACGATACGACTTTGCAGGCACTTCTCAGGAAGATCACATAAAGATATCTTTATGTAGTTCTTGCCGCCCAAATCAGTCCGTGCTAGGGGGCTGGCATCAAATTCAGGAGCATACCCATGGCTAAACACGATTATCACGTCGCAGACATCAAGCTGGCCGATTGGGGCCGCCTCGAACTCAGCATGGCAGAAATTGAAATGCCCGGCCTGATGGCCACGCGTGAAGAATATGCCAAAGCACAACCTTTGAAGGGTGCGCGCATTTCCGGCTCATTGCACATGACCATTCAAACCGGCGTGTTGATTGAAACTTTGAAGGCTCTGGGCGCTGATATTCGCTGGGCTTCTTGCAACATCTATTCCACCCAAGACCACGCCGCCGCCGCCATCGCCGCAGCTGGCATTCCAGTTTACGCTTTCAAAGGCGAAAGCTTGAAAGAATATTGGGAATACACCGCGCAGATTTTCAATTGGCCAGACAACCAGCCTTCCAACATGATCCTCGACGACGGCGGCGATGCCACACTTTACATTCTGCTCGGCGAGAAGGCTGAGAAGAATCCTTCATTGATTGCCAACCCAACCAATGAAGAAGAAGAATGTCTCTATGCCGAAATTGCCAAGCGCATCAGGAACCAGCCAGGCTGGTTTGAAAAGCAACGCAAAGCGATTATTGGTGTGTCTGAAGAAACCACCACAGGCGTTCACCGCCTCTATGAAATGCAAAAGAAGGGCGATCTGCCTTTCCCAGCCATCAATGTGAATGACTCAGTCACCAAGTCCAAGTTCGACAATAAATACGGTTGCCGTGAATCATTGGTGGATGCGATCCGTCGCGGCACAGATGTGATGATGGCTGGCAAGGTTGCCGTTGTGCTGGGCTATGGCGATGTGGGCAAAGGCTCCGCTCAGTCGCTTGCCGGTGCGGGTGCACGCGTGGTTGTGACTGAGGTTGATCCGATCTGCGCGCTGCAAGCCGCCATGGATGGCTTTGATGTTCAAACCTTGGATGACGTGGTCGTCAATGCTGATATTTTTGTGACTGCAACCGGCAACAAGGATGTCATCACCGCTGAAGACATGAAGAAGATGAAGAACATGGCAATCGTTGCCAACATTGGCCACTTCGACAATGAAATCGATGTGGCTGGCCTTCGCAATCACAAATGGACCAACGTGAAGCCGCAGGTTGACCTGGTGGAATTCCCACACGGCCGCCGCATCATTCTATTGTCGCAAGGCCGTTTGGTAAATCTCGGCAATGCCACAGGCCATCCAAGCTTCGTGATGTCTGCTTCCTTCACCAACCAAACGCTGGCGCAGATTGAACTCTTCACCAATGCCAAGACTGGCAAATACAAGAACGAAGTTTATGTTCTGCCCAAGCACTTGGATGAAAAGGTCGCCATGTTGCATCTCGCCAAACTGGGGGCAAAGCTCACAGTGCTGAAAGATGAACAAGCCAAGTATATTGGCGTGGACAAGAATGGTCCGTTCAAGATGGATTCTTATCGCTACTAATTGGCGAATTCAGAACAATAGAAAGGGCCCGATCACTCGGGCCCTTTTTCATTGCAGGGTCGTGGGGTTATTTTGATTTGGCTTTGGCTTTTTTGAAACGTTCAACCAGTGCCGTAGCAGCCAGGTCATAGGCCGCGCCATCGCTCCAACTTTGACGTGGGTTCAGCACGTCTGGCTTCACGCCATCCAATGCAACAGGAACCGCAAAGCCGAAATTCTCATCATGGCGCATTTCAGTTGTCTCAATGTCGCCTTCGAGAATGGCCTTTAGCATGGCGCGGGTGTCGGCCAGGCGCATGCGCTTGCCCACACCGTAAGCACCGCCCGTCCAACCCGTGTTCAACAGGTAACATTTCGTGCCATTGGCGTTGATCTTCTGGCGCAGCAAAGTGGCATAATCAGATGGCCTGCGTGGCAGGAAAGGCGCACCGAAACAGGCCGAGAATGTGGCCTCTGGCTCCTTCACACCGCGCTCTGTGCCGGCCAGTTTTGAAGTATAGCCAAGCAGGAACATTTCAATGGCTTCATCGGTTGAAAGCTTGGCCACTGGCGGCAAAACGCCAAAGGCATCAGCCGTCAACATTACCAAAACTTTTGGCGCTTTTGCCACAAGCTCAGGCTTGGCATTGCCAATCTTGTTGAGCGGATAAGCGGCACGTGTGTTTTCAGTTTTGCTGCCATCAGCAAAATCAATTGTGCCAAGACTGTCGTCCATCACCACATTCTCAAGTACGCTGCTGAAAGCAAGGGCTGCTTCATGAATGGCGGGCTCTTGTGCAGGATCAAGATTGATGGCTTTTGCATAACAGCCGTTTTCGAAATTGAACACACCAGCATCGCCCCAGCCATGCTCATCATCGCCGATGAGGGCCCGCGCAGGGTCTGCCGACAAGGTCGTTTTGCCAGTGCCAGAAAGGCCGAAGAAGATAGCTGTATCGCCAGCCTCTCCCACATTGGCGGAACAATGCATCGGCAAAACACCTTGTTCAGGCAGCAAATAATTGAGCAGCGTGAAAACGGCTTTCTTCATCTCCCCGGCATAAGCCGTGCCACCAATCAGCACCATGCGCTGGGCAAAATTCAGGGCAATAACCGTTTCACTGCGTGTGCCATGGCGCGCTGGATCAGCCTTGAACGAAGGCAAACACACAATGTGGAACCCAGCCTCAAAGTTGCCAGCTGCCACGTCACTCGGTTTAAGCAAATGGCGCATGAAAAGTGCGGCCCAGGCGGTTTCTGTGATCAGACGCACAGGCAGCGGTTCAGCTCCGGGGCAGGCTTCCAAATCTTGAACGAAGAGATCCTTCATCTGCGCATGGGTCAACATGTCTGACTTGAGCAAATCAAATTGATCGCGCTCCATGCGCTGGTTGTTGTCCCACCACACGTTGGCTTCAGTGGCTGGATCGATCACAATGTATTTGTCTTTGGGGCTGCGGCCCGTATGGCTTCCGGTATCCACAACCAAAGCACCAGTTACCGAAAGCCTGGCCTCGTTGCGAGCCACTGCCTTTTGCATCAACAGCCAATTTGCTTCATTCCACGAGACCTGGCCCAACCACCGCAAACCGATCGCGGCCAACTCAGAGCGAATAAAGGGGTCGGTTGCCTTCTCCAAAGGCATTGCAGGCATAAGTTTCAGTGCAGCAGCTGTCATGATCACTCTCCGTCAATTTGAGGAACCATAGCGAAATTCGAAATGATGTAAAGACGTATTCACATCATTGGTTACCGTTGTCGTAACTCAAATAATGATGACAATTAATCAGAAATTGAATAGAATTTTTGTGCTGTTCTCCCGAATACATCACCTTGATCTTGAACAGGAATAATAGATTGAGCCACTTTCAGCCAGGTTTCATAATCACCATTCAGTTCTAAAACAGGCCAATCTGAGCCCCACATCAAGCGTTGCGGGCCAAAACACCTCAAAACATGAGCCACGTAAGGCCTCAAAGTCTCAACATTCCAATCATTGGCGGCCTCAGAAATCAAACCTGACAGCTTGCAGAAAACCTGTGTTTGTTTGGCAATCACTTCGATCTTCTGCGCCCAAGGCTCAAAAAGCCTATTCCGAATTTCCGGCTTCATGCAATGATCTATGACAATGCGCAGTGAAGGATATCGCTCGAATAACCTCAAAAATGGATCAAGATGAATGGGAAAACCCAAGGCATCAAAAGTCAGCCCAAGATCGACAATCGCATCAAAGGCCCAGGCGACATCTTTGCGGTGCATCCATTCCGGATCGGGCAAATCCTGAATCATCGGCCTGACGCCTGAAAATTTGGGGTGCTTGGCCAGTCTTGCCATCTCGCGCAGATCAGCAAGATTTTCAAAATCCACCCAACCAACAACCTTGGCCACATGATCGGTGGCATCTGCCAGACCCAACATATATTCGGTCTCGGCAACAGTAGGTGCCGCCTGCACCAAAACCGTTTTTGAAACACCGGCTGCTGCCAAATGCGGTGCCAGTTCCTTGGGGCCAATTCGCCGCGTAATCGGCGCCATCGCTTCGCCCACCATCCAGAAATAATCGCCGCGCGCCGGGTTCCAGAAATGGTGGTGGGCGTCAATGATCATGGCGCGCGTTCATCCATCAAGCCCAGTGCCTTCAATTCTTTCCACAGCGCCTTGGGGATTTTCTTTGAAAGTGTTTTGATGTTGAGAGCCACTTGCAGTGGCGAGGTGGCACCCGGAATGATTGAGACAACAGCTGGGTGGCTCAACGGAAATTGCAGAGCTGCCTCAGCCAATTTCACTTTGTGCTTTTTGCAGATGGCCTCGATGTCGGCCACACGGCTCATCACTGCTTTGGGAGCTGGGTCGTAATTATACATGGCACCTTTTACGGCTCCGGTCGCCAGAATGCCGGAATTGTAAACCCCGCCCAACACAATGCCGATGCCGCGCTCTTCACACAGCGGCAAGAATGAGTTCAGCGCCTCTTGTTCCAACAAAGTATAACGCCCAGCGAGCAAGAACAGATCAAAGTCTCCCTGCTTGGCCAAAGTCTCACAAACCTGCCATTCATTCACGCCAGCACCAAACGCCTTGATCACCTTCTCATCGCGCAATTTGACAAGCGCCTTGTAGCCACTGGCCATGAGCGCTTTTACATGCTCGTCGCGCACCGCCTCGCTGCCATGCGTAAACACATCGACATCATGAACATAGAGAATATCAACAGAGTCGAGACCAAGTCGCTCCAGTGAAAACTCGAGCGAACGCATCAAGCCGTCATAGCTATAGTCAAAAACTTGTTGGCGGGAAGGAACGTCAAAAAACTTGCCAATGGCCATGCGTTGTTTGGGCTTGCAAGCCGTGAGCAATCGGCCAACCTTTGTCGAAATCACATAGTCAGAACGCTTTTTGCCGCGCAGAAAGTGATTGAGTCGAGTCTCTGAAAGGCCAAGCCCGTATTGTGGCGCAGTATCAATGTAACGGTGCCCTGCCTTCCACATGGCGTTCAAAACATCAGTGGCTTCTTTTTCTGTCAGCGCCTTATAAAGGTTACCCAAGGGCGCCGCGCCAAAGCCCAATTGGGTGAACGGAATTTTAGCGCCCGATGGGGCTTTGAACAGTTTGCTCTTCATCTCAACCCTGCTAGTCTTATGTCATACAATTAAGCGAGAGTGTTACATGACAAACCAAGCCCCTTCAATGCTGCGCCTTAATGCTGAAGACAATGTGCTCATCTCCACTCGAATTGTTGAAAAAGGCGAGAGTTTCGAAGGCATAACCACTGCCGCCAAAATCATGCGCGGCCACAAATTGGCGGCGCGTGCGATCAGTCAGGGCGCGCCCATCCGCAAATTTGGCCAGATCATTGGCTTTGCCAAAGCGGATATTGCCCAAGGTGAATGGGTGCATGAACATAATGTGGTGATGGGTGAACTGGCCCATGATTATGCCTACGCACAAGCCGCCAAAACCGAAATGCT
>Ga0209069_10000752_pt1 | contig 15563 bp, 9 predicted proteins | sample Str013_2_FD_187202 | JGI IMG/M metagenome (GOLD analysis project Ga0209069, IMG submission 187202) | Freshwater sediment microbial communities in response to fracking from Pennsylvania, USA - Straight Creek_MetaG_SC_2013 (SPAdes) (version 2) | ecosystem: Environmental > Aquatic > Freshwater >...
GCCCTGATTCGTCGCCCCGAGCGTGACCGCCGCCTCCCCGGTGAGGACCCCTGCGCGCGCCTGGACCGTCGGGCCAAGTGTCCGAACGGCGTCGACGAGGTCGAGAGCGGCCCGGACGGCCCGCTCGGCGTCGTCCTCGTGGGCGGTCGGCGCTCCCCAGACGGCCATCACCGCGTCGCCGATGAACTTCTCGATCGTGCCGCCGTAGCGGCCGATGACGTCGCGCGAGAGGTCGAAATAGGCCGACAGCAGCTCGCGGGTGTCCTCGGCGTCCCTGCCCTCGGCCAGCGTGGTGAACCCGACCAGGTCGGCGAACAGGATGCTGACCAGGCGGCGTTCGGAGACCGCGGTCTGCACATGGAGGGTACTCGTTGCCGCCGGGCTACCCGCCGGCAACGGCTGTGCGCATTCGCCGCAGAACTTCTCGCCGGGTTCGTTGAGGGCGCCACATGACGGGCAGGCGAGCGCCAGGGGAGCGGCGCATTCGGAGCAGAACTTCCGACCGGCACGGTTCTCCGTGCCGCAGTTCGAGCAGACCACCTGCGTCTCCAGAGGGACCTAAGGGATGGAGGGTACCGCGTCAGTCGGTGGATGGTGACGCGCGCGAGACCAGATCGCGGGTTCCGCCTCGATCATCGCCGTTCAGATCACCGTCCCGGACGATGCGTCGCAGCTCGGCAGCTCGGCCGCCCGGCCGCTGAGGTCGCGGATGCCAGGTCGCCGTCCGCCTCGACGCCGTCGAGGCCCTCGGTGGTCGGCCGGCTGGGTCGATGCCCGAGGTGAGATGCTTCGCCGATGAGCAAGAACCGGTTGGAGGCGTTCAGCGACGGGGTCGTGGCGATCCTGATCACGATCATGGTCCTCGACCTGAAGGTCCCGCAGGGCTCGAACCTGTCCGACCTCGTCCCCCTGGTCCCGGTCTTCGTGTCGTACGTCCTGAGCTTCACGCTCCTCGGGACGTACTGGAACAACCATCACCACATGATGCAGGCGGCCGAAGTCGTCGATGGGCGGGTGCTCTGGGCGAATCTCGGGCTGCTCTTCACCCTGTCGCTGATCCCGTTCGCGACCGCGTGGATGGGCGAGACGGTCTTCGCACCGGTCCCGACCGCCATCTATGGCGTCGTCTGCCTCGCGGCGGCGTTGACCTTCTACGTCTTCGTCCACGCGCTGATCCGAGCCCCGGGTCAGGGGCCGACGCTTGGCTTGGCGGTCGGAAGCGATCTGAAGGGCATGGTCTCGCCGGCGATCTACGCGGTCGCGATCCCGATCGCGCTGATCGCGCCGCCGGTCGCGTTCATCCTGTATGCCACGGTCCTGGCGGTCTGGATCGTCCCGGACCTGCGGATCGAGCGAGCCCTGTCACGCTGAACAATCCGGGACGAGCCGCCACGGGTCGCTCACGCTGACCCGGGTGGCGGCGAACAGGCGCATCGCATCGGCGACACCCTTGAGTTCGACCGGCCCGACGTCCCGGAACGCGACCGCGGCGTCCCCTGAGGCATCGACCATCGCCTGGCTGACGATCACCTCGCCGGGCTGAGCGTAGGCGGCGATCCGGGCCGCGACGATGACCGTCGAGCCGTAGTGGTCGCCCGTCCCCGATCTCGAATGTCTCCACCGTCTCGAACTGTAGCGCCGCGTGCCATGGCCCGAATCAGGGGCGCAGGAACCGAGCCGTATAGTGGTCATCATGGCTTCCGCCGCGCAGCCCGCCTGCTTCCTGATCGCGGACATCTCCGGATACACCGGCTACCTCGCCGACGTGGAGCTCGATCATGCCCAGGACATCCTCGCGGACCTCATCGGCGCCGTCGTCTCGGCGCTTCGGCCGAACTTCCGGCTGGCCAAGCTCGAAGGTGACGCCGCCTTCACCTGGATGGCGGCCGAGTCCATCGACGGCTCGATGCTCTTCGACACGATCGAGCGGTGCTACTTCGGGTTCCGACGACGCCGCCGCGACGTCCGCCAGGCAACGTCGTGCGAGTGCAACGCGTGCAGCCACATCCCCGACCTCGATCTCAAGTTCGTCGTCCACCATGGCGTCGCCATCCTCCAGAAGGTCGCCGGACGGCAGGAGCTCCTGGGATCCGACGTGATCGTCGTCCACCGCCTGCTCAAGAACGACGTCGTCGAGTCGCTGGGCATCCCCGCCTACGCACTGCTCAGCCAGACCTGCATCGACGCGGCCGCGATCGACCCGGTCGCGCTCGGGATGACCGCGCACACCGAGACCTACGACCGGATCGGCGACGTGGCGACCTGGGTGCTCGACCTCGAACGCCGCTGGCAGGAGGAGGAGGCGCGTGACCGCGTCTTCGTGACCGTGGAGGAATCCACCCTCATCGTGTCGGTGCCGACCGATGCGCCGCCACAGGTCGCCTGGGAGTTCATCACCAAGCCCGGGCAGCGGATGTCGTGGCAGCCGTGGGTGACCGAGGTGAGGATCGAAGGCGCGACCGGCGGGCGACGCGGCCCTGGGTCCGCCAACCATTGCCGGCACGGCAAGGACGCCGTCGTCGAGGAGATCCTGGATTGGCGGCCGTACGACTACGTCACCGACCGAACGGTCATCGACACGCCGACCGGGCCGATCAGGCTGCTCCACACCGTCGAATTCGAACCGACCACGACGGGCACCACGATCCATTTCCGGTACTCGGATGCAAAGACCAAACGCGAGAAGGAACTCGTGAAGGCGATCGGGCCGGCGTACGGGGCGGCCCTCGAGTCGGGCGTGCCGAGCCTGGTCCTCCAGCTGAAAGCGGAAGTCGCGGCGCGCGAGGACGGACGCGCGCCGGAGCTCGAGTTGAAGGCGCCCCGGCCGGACGGCCCGCTCGCCGGGATCCAGCCAATGGTGATGCTCGACTAGGGTCCCGGCCAGTCGACGACGATGCCGAGATCCTCGGGGTGCGACTCGAGGTAGCGCCTGACGTATGGGCAGCTCGGAACGACCTGGAGTCCGCGTCGCCGGGCATCGTCGAGTGCGAACCGAGTCAGGGCCGCTGCGATCCCGTGTCCCTCGTAGTTCGGGAACACCTTCGTGTGCATCAGGTCCATCCGCCCGTCCGCCACGGCGTAGGTGAGGACTCCGACGAGCGTGGCGTCGAGGCGCGCTTCGAATCTGTGGCGCTCTGGCGTGTCGGCAACGACTGGGGTCACTCGGCGAGCAACGCCTCCGCACGTCGGATGCCGTTGACGAACCCCTTCTGGACGCACAGGTCCCGCGATCGCGTCGCGGCCGCCACCGCTTCGGCTCGTCGACCCAGGGTGGTAAGCACCGTGGCCCGCGCCAGCCAGGCGGTCTCGGCATCGAACGAGTCCGTCCCTTCAGCGATGTCGATGCCCTCGGCGGAGATTCGGTCCGCTTCCTCGGTTTCGCCGAGTCGGGCCAGGGCGACGCTCTTGGCCGCCCGCCAGAGGATCTGAGTAACTGCGTCATCCGTCGCGCCCAGGCGTCGGGATTCGTCCGCGACATGTGCCGCCGTCTGGTCATCCTCGCCTGTGAGAGCCAGGATCCACGCCTGCAACCCGACCATCGTCGAGCGCTGGCCGTACTCTCCGCGGCGCTCGAGCTCATCCGCCGTCTCGCGGGACAGTCGCAGCGCTTCGGGAAGATCGTCGAGCGCGAATCGCATGTAGGCGTGCCGGAACTCGTGACGGCGCTCGCCGAGTTCATCCCAGATCGACATGGCCGCCTCGTTCTCCGCCTCGGCCTGGGGCCTGTCGCCGAGGATGGCATGGAGGAACGCCATGCCCGACAGGAGGGACGCCCGCTTGATCCGGCGGGTCGTCGCTCCGAGGAGCCGCTCGATGACGACCAGATCCGCGGTCGCGTTGGTCGAGCCCCACACCACGGCATTCGCCAGGTCGCCCGCGAAGTCGTCCCGACGACTCTGTCTTCCCGTCGCCGTCGCCAGTTCGAGGCCGAGCCGAGCCCACTCTGCAGTGTCCCGCCAGTGAGCCAGGTTAAGGTCGATGACGTTCATCACCGCGTACGCATCGAGGAGGGCGTTGACATCGCCGGAGGTCTCGAAGACGAGAGCGGCTGCCTCGGTCTCCGCGCGGAACCCCGAGAGTTGGAAGTCCGGATCGACGAATGATCGGACTCCCCAGATCCACAATCGCGCTCGAAGCACGGCGAGTTCACCGAGGCCATCGGCCATGCGTTCAGCCCGGTATGCGATCTGCAGCGCGGCCGGCAGATCCTCCTGATCTGCCGTGAGCCGGACGAGGAGGATCAGCGTCTCCAATCGCACAGGCGCGTCATCGATCAGCAGTTCCTCGGCTCGTGACAGGAGCCGGATCGCGGTCGGCAGTTCGTCCCGATCGGCAGTCCGCCGTCCAGCGGATGCCAGCCGTCGACCCGCCCGTAACGCCAGCGCTCGCGTCCGGTCGTCATCGGGCCCGAGGTCCAATCGGTAGGAACGGGCCTGGTCGAGGTGGTAGCCGGTGATCTCGTCCAGCTCGGCGACACGGTCGCCGGCGGTCCGCTCGAGCCAGTCGGCGAACTGCTCGTGTAACTCCGCCCGCTCCAGCTTCGGCAGGCTGTCGTAGGCGGCGTCGCGGATCAGGAGATGGCGGAAGCGGTAGGCATCGCCGCCGCCCTCGCGGCGTCGGTCGGGTCGGATCAGCTCCTTGCGGACCAGGCCCATCAGCTGGCTGGCCACGTCGGCACGGCCAGCGGTCGGCGTCAATTCGGAGACGTCGCGTTGGCCGAACTCCTTGCCGACGACCGCGGCCCGTTCGATCGTTCGGCGCTCGCCATCACTCAGCCGGTCCAGGCGAGCTGCCAGGAGCGCCTGGATGGTCGGCGGGACCGAGATCGTCTCTAGGTCGCCGATCACCATGGCGCCGTTCGGCCCGCGCTCGACCAGGCCGTCGTCGAGGAGCATCTCGATGACCTGCTCGACGTACAACGGGTTTCCGTCGGCGGCGGCGGCGATGCGCTGGCGCGCGAGCGGCGTCACGGTGGCGCCTTCAAGGAGCGCCTCGACCAGGTTCTCCGTGTCCGCCGACGGCAGTGGTTCGAGGAGGAATGTCGTGGCGTCCGGCTTACCGCCGCCCCAGCCGACACGAAAGTCGAGAAGCTCCGGGCGCGCCATCGCCAGAACGAAGAGCGGGACGCCATGGACCCAGTCCGCCAGGTGCTCGATGAGATCGAGGATCGCCGGCTCGGCCCAGTGAAGGTCGTCGAGGACGACGACGGTCGGCCCGCTCGTCGCAAGGTGCTCCAGCAGCCGACGGATGGCCCAGAAGATCTCCTCGACGGGCGCCGGCTCGGACGCCATGCCGAGTGGCTCGGCCAGTTGGGTGAGGATCGCCTCGATGTCCTCGACCCCGGTGAGGCGTTCGCGCAGCCGATCCATGACCACGGCTGGTTCGGCCTCCTCGTCGAGTCCGACCGACGAACGCAGCAGTTCAGCGACCGGATACCAGGTGATGCCCTGGCCGTACGGCAGGCAGCGGCCGCGGAGGACAGTCGCATTCGTCCGCGCCCCCGTCAGGAACTCGTGGACGAGCCGGCTCTTGCCGACGCCCGCCGACCCCAGCACCGTCACCAGGACGCAGCGCTCCTCGACGCCGGATCGCTCGAAGGCGGCGCGGATGACCCCGAGTTCGCGATCGCGGCCGACCATCGGGCCACCGACGCGACGGTGGATCGCCTCCGCCGTCTGGTCGACCGCGACGAGCCGCCGGGCCGTCACCGGCTCATCGCGGCCCTTGACCTGGACCTTCCGCGCCTCGCCGGTCACGGCGGCGTCACGAACGAGTCGCCACGTCGAGTCGCCGACGAGCGTCTCGCCCGGTTCGGCGGCCTGCTGCAGGCGGGCCGCGACGTTCACGGCGTCGCCCGTCGCCCGGCTGCCACCTGCCCGTGCGTCGCCGACGACGACGGCGCCGGTGTTGACGCCGACGCGCATCCCGATCTCGAGACCTCGTTCGATCCGAAGGGCGGCGTTCAAGGTCGCCAGGGCGACCTGCATCTCGGCCGCCGCGCGCACCGCCCGCAGGGCGTCGTCCTCATGCACGACCGGGACGCCAAAGACAGCCACGACCGCATCGCCGATGAACTTCTCGACCGATCCGCCGTGGCGCTCAAGGACGGCGCTCATCGCATCGAACCAGCGTCCCATGATCGAGCGGAAAGCCTCAGGGTCCAGATGCTCGCCCAGACCGGTCGAGCCGGTGATGTCGGCGAACACGACGGTCACGACCTTGCGTGCCTCGCGCGCCAGCTCGGGCGCGGCGAGCTGGGCCCCACAGGCCATGCAGAAACGGGCGACGTCGGCGTTCTCGGTGGCGCAGGCGGGGCACGTGGCCATCTGTTGAGTCTAGGTGTGATTCATGGCCACGTTGTCGACCAAGCGGACCGGCCCACCGACCCCGAGGCCGACGACCGGCATGTATCGGCGGCGGCAGTCAGTTTGTGACAGATGACAGATGTCCGCCAGACGACCCATCTGTCAGCCGATGGCTGACGAAGGCTAGCCTGACGCGCAAGTGACACAAAGCTGGAATAGGTCGGACGCGGGCTCACCCTGACGGGCGTCCTCGTCGACGACCTATTCGGGAATCACAGCCAGGGTGCGGAGCGCGCACCGAGTATCGTCTTCGCATGCAGATCGCGGAGGCGCAGCCGGACGCCGGAGCGCCATCGGGAGCCCTCGCGTTCCTCTTCACCGACATCGAAGGAAGCACGCGACTCTGGGAGCGCCTGCCCGACGCGATGAAGGTCGCTCTGGCTCGCCACGATGCGATCCTGAGGACGGCGATCGAGGCCTCGGCCGGGAGTATCGTCAAGACGACGGGCGACGGCATGATGGCCGTCTTTCCGACCGCCGCCGACGGTGTGCTGGCGAGTGTGGCCGCCCAGCGCGACCTGTCCGCCGAGGCCTGGACCGAGACCGGCCCGCTTCGCGTTCGGATGGCGCTCCACGCAGGCGAGGCCGTCCGTCGTGGCGACGACTACTTCGGCCCGACCATCAACCGGACGGCGCGGATCATGTCGGCCGGGCACGGCGGGCAGGTGCTGCTGTCATCGGCTGCCGCCGCCCTCGCCGCCGACCGGTTGCCAGACGGGGCGAGCCTGCGCGACCTCGGTGAGTACCGGCTCAAGGATCTGGGACGACCGGAACGCGTCTTCCAACTTGTCCACCCAGCGCTCCAGGGCACGTTTCCGCCGCTGGCGACACTCGATCGAGGCTCAGCGGGCTTGCCGATCAGGGCGGCTCCATTCGTCGGCCGTCGCGCGGAGCTCGCCGAGGTGGACCGTCGCCTGGAAGACCCGGCCATCCGACTGCTGACCCTGACCGGGCCCGGCGGGACAGGCAAGACGAGCCTTGGCATCCGCGCCGCGAGCGACCAGGTGCCACGGTTCCGTGATGGGGTCGCCTTCGTGGATCTGTCCGCAGCTCGGGATACGGACGCAGTGCTCATCGCGCTCGGCCGCGCGCTCGGCGTCGGCGAGACCCTGGATCGCCCGCTCCGCGATGAGCTCATCGAGCGCCTCCGGGGAAGCCAGATGCTGCTGGTGCTGGACAACTTCGAGCAGGTGACCACCTCGGCGGGGGTCACCACGGAACTCCTCGACGGTTGTTCGGAGATCAAGCTGCTGGTCACGAGCCGGGAGCCGCTCCACGTGCGTGCCGAGCACGTCTATCCGGTGCCGCCTCTCGGCTTGCCACCGACAGGGCGAGCCAGGGTCACAGCCGCCCAGCTGGGTGCGTACGAGTCGGTCGAACTGTTCGTCGATCGGGCGCGGGCCGTGCGCCCCGATTTCGAACTCGACGACGACAACGCGACCGCCATCGCGGACATCTGCCGACGACTCGACGGCCTGCCGCTCGCCATCGAACTCGCGGCTGCCCGCCTCCGCCTGTTCTCACCGGAGGCATTGCTCGACCGCCTCGGGAGCCGCCTCGAGCTCCTGCGGAGCCCGGCACGCGAGCTGCCCGAACGCCAGCAGACCCTGCGCGCAACCATCGAGTGGAGCTACCAGTTGCTGGAACCGGGCGAGCAGCGCCTGTTCGAAGTCCTCGCCGTCTTCGCGGGCGCGGACCTGTCCGCCGTCGAGGCCGTCGTCGCCGCCATCGACCAGGACCGCGGGGCCGCGGTCGATACTCTCGACACGCTCGCGTCGCTGCTCGAGAAGAGCCTCATCCGCCAGGTCGAGGTGATCCAGGGCGAACCGCGTCTGCTGATGCTCGAGACCATCCGCGAGTACGCGACCGAGCGGTTGAGCGAGCGCGATCTCGGTCCCACAGCGCGACTCGCACACGCGACCTACTACGCCGACCTCGCAGGGCGACTTCGTGGCGAGCTGACTGGCGCGAAACGGGACCAGGCGATGGCCATCATGGCCGCCGAGGTCGAGAACCTGCGGGCGGCCTGGCGTTTCTGGGTCACGGCAGCGGATGACGTCCAGCTCACGAAGCTCGCCGACAGTCTGCTCATCCTCAACGATGCGCGTGGCTGGTACCGCGCCACGGTCGAGCTCAGCACGGACCTCCTCGCGGTCCTCGATGCCATGTCGTCGACGCCGGAACTGGTCGGCCAGCGGATCGCCATGCGGATGATGCTCAGCCGAGCCCTGATGGCCACCCACGGTTTCACGCCGGAGGTCGCCGCGTCGGCCGCCAGCACGCTCGCCCTGTTCGAGGGCGGCGGAGCCAGTCGCCAGCACTACACCGTCCTGCGCGGCCTCGCGAGCATGTACCTGCTCATGACCGAATTCGGAAAGGGCCTGGAGCTCGGGAACCGCATGCTCGAATTGGCCGAGGCGGAGAACGACACCAACATGCGGATCGACGGTCACCTCATCGTGGGCTCCGCCGTGATCTTCCTGGGCGATCTCGACGCCGGTCTGCAGCGCCTCGATGCCGCCATCGGACTGTTCGAAGCTGCGTCACCACGGGTCCCCGGCGCCAGGCTCGGGAACGACCCGCGCGTGGCGTGCCTCACGACGTCCGGGTTCACACTGTGGCTGCTCGGGTTCCCGGACCGGGCGGTCGAGCGGATGGATGCCGCCATCGAACTCGCGCGCGGGCTCGACCACCCGTATACGTCCGCATACGCGATGCACCACTCGGCGCTGCTCCACCTGTGGCGCCGCGAACCCGAGCTGGTGCGCGACCGGGCCGTCCGCCTGCTCCAGATCGCCGACGAATACGACTTCAGGATCTGGTCGGCGATCGGGTCATGCATGCTCGGACTGGCCCAGACGGCGCTCGGCAGCCCTGAGATGGGACTCGCTGCGATCCGTGACGGGATGGCCGACTACCAGGGCATCGTGACCCCGCCCGTCTTCTGGCCGATGCTTCTGTACGTGGACGCCACTGCCAGCGGGACCGCAGGGCATCCGGCCGACGGCCTCATCCCCATCGGGACGGCGATCCACTTGATGGGGTCGGATGGCGGCATCATGCTGCCTGAACTCGAGCTGCTCGAGGGCGACCTGCTGGCGGCCCTCGTCGCGACCGGGGTCGACGTCAAGAGGGAACCCGAGGCGTCCTGGCGGGCTGCCAGGAAACACGCGCGCATCTGCGGGGCCCGGATGTCCGAGCTTCGCGCGGCGACCAGGTTGTGCCGATCTGTCGTGGACGACCCGCACGACCCGCGTGTCCGCGACCTGGAGTCGCTCCTCTCGACGTTCACGGAGGGCTTCGCGACGGCCGATCTGATCGAGGCGAAGGCCGCGCTCGAGGCGGCACGCGGCGGTGCGGCCACCGCCTAAGGGAGGCTCACGATGTTCGTCCCGCTATCCGTCCTCGAGTTTCGCGATCGTGCGGCGATGTTCTTCGGCGACAAGGTCGGCGTCATCGACGGCGAGACCCAGTTCACGTACCGAGAGTTCGCGAACAGGACCCATCGGCTGGCCAACGCGCTCGTCGAGCTCGGCGTCTCGCCCGGCGATCGCGTGTCGTTCATCACCTTCAACACGCACCACCTGCTCGAGGCGTATTACGGCGTCATCGAGGCAGGTGCCATCCTCAACCCGATCAACATCCGGCTTGCGCCGCACGAGATCGAGTACATCCTCGGTCACGCGAGGTCGAAGGTCGTGTTCGTCCACCGCGACTTCGAGCCGCTCGTCGCAGAGATGCGGCCACGCCTGTCGCCGCGTCCCATCGTCGTCGTCCTCGACGGCGAGCCGGGCGGCATCGCCGACCACGAATACGAGGCTCTGCTCGCATCGGGCGCGTCCGACCCGCGCCACCCCGAGTTCGACGAGAACGCCATTGCCGAGCTGTTCTACACGAGTGGCACGACCGGCCTGCCCAAGGGCGTCGCGATGACCCATCGCGAGCTGTACCTGCACAGCCTCGCCGCGGAGATCGGCCTCGGCTTCACCGAGGACGATGTCGTCCTCCACGTCGTCCCGCTCTTCCACGTCAACGGCTGGGGAACGCCGCATTTCCTGACCATGATCGGCGGTCGGCACGTGATCCTGCGCAAGTTCGACCCGGGTGCGCTGATGGCCCTGGTCGAGCGCCACAAGGTCACCCGGCTGCTCGCTGTCCCGACGATCTTCAACGCCGTGCTCCACAGCCGGGAGCGGTCTCGGTACGACCTGTCCAGCCTCAGGCAGCTGATCATCGGCGGGTCGCCGGCGTCGCCCGAGCTGGTCCGCGCGCTCGAAACCGAGCTCGGGACGCAGGCCATCGTCGGCTACGGGCTGACCGAGACCTCGCCGATCATTACCCTCGCCCAACCGCGACAGGTCCTCACGGCAAACGAACCCGCCGAGCGCCGCCAGGAACGGCAGGCGATGACCGGCTGGGCGATCCCCGGTGTCCGGATCCGGGTCGTCGACGCCGACGGAAGAGACGTCCGTCCTGACGGCGAGCAGATCGGTGAGATCGTCGTCCGCGGCAACTCGGTGATGGACGGCTACTACCTCGACCCCGACGCGACCGAGGCCACGATCCGCGACGGCTGGCTCCACACCGGCGACATGGCGATCATCGACGAGGCGGGCTACATCCTGATCAAGGATCGGTCGAAGGACATCATCATCAGCTCGGGCGAGAACATGTCGTCGGTCGAGATCGAGATCGCGCTGGCCTCGCACCCGAGCGTCCTGGAGTGCGCGGTCGTCGCGGCACCCGACGAGAAGCGCGGTGAGGTCCCGGTCGCCGTCGTGGTCCTCAAACCCGATATGGCCACCACCGCCGGGGAACTGCGGGCCTGGTGTCGCGATCGGCTCGCCGGCAACCGGGTCCCACGCGAGATCCACTTCCGGGATGCCTTGCCGAAGGGTGGGACCGGCAAGATCCTCAAGGCCGAACTGCGCGAGCCGTTCTGGGCGGGGCTGGACTCGCGCGTCAACTAGAAGGGTTCCACCAGCCGAGGATCAACTTGCGTGCGGGCGTCGCGTCGCGACGCTGACAGCCGCGCTGAGGGCGGCAAGTGCGTCATTCACGAGGATGGACAGGTGTCGGATGGGGGACTGGCGGCTGTCGGTGGACGGCTGATCGCTGTGGGCCGCGGACCGGGCCAGCCGGTCTGCGGCGATCTCCGCATACAGGTCGGCCTGGCGATGAGCTGCTGTTGCCGGTGCCTGATAGAGGTCGAACATCGGGGTGCCCTCCGGACTCCTGCGATCCGGCTGGACCTCTGGGGTCGTCATCCGGTTCGATGGATGGAGAGTAGGTCCGGCGTCCGTGGCGTCCAAGTCCGCGTCGGACCACGACGAGGTTCTTTGTCGGACAGACCTCGTGTCCGCTATCAGCCCGCGGTCCTGTCGCCCGTCAGCGCCGACGGTCCGGGAGCCGTCCGCGCGGTCTCCACGGACGACGCCGTCGATGGCTCGGGGAAGCCAACCCTGATCGAAGGGCTCGCCTCCGCCGCATCGAGTCGGGCGATGAACGGCGCCGCCTCAAGGCGGACCAGGATCTCGCGCGCGGCCTCCGCGACCGCGCGAACCTCCGGCAGAGTGGAGGAGCACGTGGGCTCTCAGCGCCAGTCCACGTTCACCACCTCGATCGGCTCCGAGATGCCCTTGAGCGTGGCGCTCCGGAGATCGGATGTGCGCTGCGCCTCCCCGACCGTCGCGACACTGGCGACGATATCGCCGGCGCCGCCGAGCGCCGCGATTCGGGCCGCCTCGTGGACGCCCCGGCCGTGGAAGTCGCCGTCGACCTGTGTCGCATCGGAGGCGTGGAGCCCGATGCGGACCTGGGGCGCGAAGCCCTGCGTCGAGCGGTGTTCGGCGAGTCGCCGCTGGATCGCGATCGCCGCCGCCACGGCGAGGTCCGGCGAATCGAAGCTGACGAAGAAGCCGTCGCCGGTCGTCGAGATCTCCTCGCCGGCATGAGCCACGAAGACCTCCCGGAGCGCCGTGTTGTGCCAGCGCAGGATCGCCTCCCAGGCCTCGTCGCCGAGCGCCTCCACGAGGGTCGTCGAGCCGACGATGTCGGTGAACATGAATGTCTTCATGACCCTTCGTGCGGGACCCGCCTTGCCGCGCAGCTGCCAGGGCAGGAGTTCCGCGACGTCCTCGAGGATGATGGCCGCGGTCGGGCAGGCGAACGCCGCCGCGCGAAGGACCTCCTCGTCGACGGTGTCGGGCCCGACGACGTCGGTCTTGCCGTAATCGCCGGCGAGCCAGTCGAACGCCGTCGGGGCGAGGGTGATGCAGTTGCCCGCGCCGACACACTTGTGGCGGTCGACCCGCGCCCGGACGACCATCAGCGGGACCCGACGGCGGCGAGTCCGCGGAAGGCAAGCGAGGTCGCCTCGGCGCGGCTCGCGGTGCCGAGGCGAGCGAACAGCCGGGCGAGCCGGGTGACCACCTCGTCCTCGGTGCAGTCGATCTCGGCGGCGATCTCGGCGTTGGTCCGACCCTCGGTCAGCAACTGGAGCAGTCGGCGCTCCGCGTCGTCGAGGCTGGGCTGGCCGGCGTCGGCCTCGGCGCCGGGCTCGGCGGCCGTGGCGGGCCTGTCGATGGGGCCGGCCAGCTCGACCAGCTCGCGACCGACCGGCCCGGTGAGCCATGCGACGCGGACCTTCTCGTCCGCCGTGCCCTGGGCGATCCGTGTCAGCGTCTGCTGGAGGTAGCCACGAACGAACCCCTGCATCTCGGGCGGGCCCCCGGCGAACACCGCCCTGGCTGCCGGGATCACGATCTCCAGGCTGACGTCCTCGTGGAGCCCCTCCTGGAGGGCCTGGAAGGCCGCGCCGCCCGCCATGGCCGCGGATTCGATGTCCCCGCGCGCGAGGGCGACCGATGACAGGGCGGCGTCGGCCTGGGCACCCCATGGGGCGTGCCCAGGGAGAAGTGGGAGCAGCTCCTTCACCTGTGCCGCGCACCGCTCGGTCAGTTCGACGAGGGTCGGGTCAGGAGTGCTCCCGGCTGTGACCAGCCGCGCACTCTCGGTTGCGAGCCGAGCGAGGGCCTCGCAGCGAACGGACGCCCGCCCTCCGTCGGTCGCCATCGACAGGGCCTTCTCGAGGTGTTCGCGCATGCTCTTCGCATCGCCGGCGCCCGCGGCGACCATCCCGCGCCAGGTCTCGAGCTGGATGGCGCGGCTCCGTGACGGTGCCATCGATGCAGCGGCGGTGGCCATCCCGAGCCACCGCTCGGCCGCCGCCACGTCGCCGAGCTCGAGCCTGCTGAGCGCCATCCCCCCGGCCGCCAGGAACTCGATCGATCGGTCGCCCTGGAGCTTCGCCGCCCGATGGGCTTCTTCGCCGCGCGACAGCGCCGAGTCCGGGACCACCTTCGCGCGGGACCAGACATGGACGCCGAACAGCATCTGGAGGTCGATGCGGGCCCGCTCGCTCTCGGTGACGTACTCGGTCAGGCGGCTCGTGACGCGCCGGATCTCCTCGAAGTGGCGCGCCGACGATGACAGGTGCATCACCGCCCCGTACCGCGCGTAGGCCATCGCGATGACCGTCGACATCACCCCGGTCCGGTCGCCGACACGCTCGAAGATGCCGAGCGCCCGCTCCAGGAGCTGTGTCGATTCGATCAGGAGAGAGCCGACCGGTGAGGCGAGGATGAGCGTCTCGAAGTCGGCACCCGCCGCGATCGCGGCGAGCATCTCACCCGCGCGGCCGGCCCGGATCTCCCCGGTGAACCACGCCCGCCCACGCGAGAAGTCGAGCATCCCGACCTCGCGCAGGGCGGCCGCCAGGCTGCGATCGTCGCCCAGCTGTTCCGCGAGTTCGATCGCACGGCGATACGCCTCCTCGGCAGAGTCGAGGTCGAGCTCGAGCGCGGCCCCACCGAACGACTCGCCCAGCGGGCTCCGCAGGAGTGCCTGACCGAGCTCGAGGGTCGCTCGGAGCTCCAACGCCGCATCGCCGCGCTCGGCTGCCCGGGTGCGGACGTGACGGGCCAGCTCCGCGGAGGAATCCTCGTCGTGGCTCATCCGCAATGCCGAGGCGCGGCGGAGCTGCACGTCGAGTTCGATCGACGGATCGCGCATCGCCTCGGCGAGCGCAGCCAACTCCGTCAGGCCGTCAAGCCGGTCGGCGGTCCGGCGCAGCACCGCGTACGCGTCGTCGCGCGTCGCGAGCAGGATCCGGCGGTCAGCTGGCGATGAGACGACCGGCAGCGCCTGCTCGACGAGCCGGAGCGCCTCCTCGGGAGCGTTCGAGGCGAGGGCGGCTGTCGCCGCATCGATCGAGAAACGCGCTGCCCGGGCTGTGTCACCCGCCGCAAGCGCGTGCTGGGCGAGCATCGGCAGTCCGGCGGGAGCCGGGTCGCCACCATCGAGCAGCAGATCGACGACCGCGGCGTGGACCTGCCGGCGACGGCCGGCGGAGAGGAGGTTCGAGGCGAACTGGCGGACCTGCTCGTGCGTGAACGTGTAGTCCGCGGGCTCACCCTGGGCTTGCGATAGCAGGAGGCCCGCGTGGACCGCGGGCTCGAGATCGTCGGCCAGCGGGTCGGCCCCCTCGTCCGGGCCGATCGTCTTCGCCACCTCCGAGCCGATATCCCCATCGCCGATGCGCGCCCGGATCGCCCGAAGGTCGCGCAGGCTGAAGCTGCGGCCGAGGATCGCCGCATCGCCCATCGCCGCGCGCGTCCGCGCCGGCAGCCGCGCCGCGCGGCGGTCGATGAGAGTCCGGACCGCGGATGGCACGAGCCGTGCCGCGTTGCGGCCGAGTCGCCACTCACCATCGATCTGCTGCAGCGTCCCGGCCTCGCGATGGGCCCTTGCCAGCTCCTCGATGATGAACGGGACGCCCTCGGCCTGGACATGCATCGCGGCGGCTGAAACGGCCTCGACCGGACCGCCGAGGACGCGCTTCAAGAGCTCGGCCGATTCGAATGAGCCGAACCGTCCGGGTCGCAACCGCCGGACGAGGCCCATCCGCTCCATGTCTGCGACGAAATTCACCGCCTCGGTGACCGATGCGAACTCGTCCGGCCGAATGGTCAGGAACAGGAAGATCGGCTGATCGGCGTCGCTCCGGACGACATACCGAAGGAGCCGGAGGGTGTCGTCGTCGGCCCACTGGACATCATCGATGAACAGCGCGATCGGTCGGATCCGCGAGAGTGTGGAGACCGCGACGCCCGCCAGGTCGAACGCCCTGAGGAGCTT
>Ga0209069_10000753_pt1 | contig 15556 bp, 13 predicted proteins | sample Str013_2_FD_187202 | JGI IMG/M metagenome (GOLD analysis project Ga0209069, IMG submission 187202) | Freshwater sediment microbial communities in response to fracking from Pennsylvania, USA - Straight Creek_MetaG_SC_2013 (SPAdes) (version 2) | ecosystem: Environmental > Aquatic > Freshwater >...
AAAACCGGGAATCCTGAAAAGACGATAGCGTGGTATTGGCTGAAGAACGCTGGAGACGGTAGTCACTTTGCGAAGAAGGACGTCGTGTTCGAGTGTTTTCACAATTTCGTGGCGCTCAGCCAATGGGGCAACTCAATCTTCGGGATTATGTCACGCTTATCCGAAAACGGCGGCGATCCGGCTGTGCGGGCATCGTTTCAGAAAACGATGAGCGGAAATTTTGATAACGCCAATGGCGCGCCCTTCTCGCCGCTGGAATTGTTCGTCATGGAATTATTCCGCGTTATATCGCCAAACGGCGGAAGCATCTCGGCTATCCAGAATGCTAGGACAAGCGCCTATGGCGCATCTCCGCAGCAAAGGATTGGCTTTCCTATGGAGCGCCATAGCTATATCAGCACACCCCACACTAGTACCAGCCTGGACCCAGTCCACTGGAAGGACCCGAATGCTTTCGATCCATCAAGGTATCTTAGCGTTCCTACCAGCGCTCAGATTACTGAAGATAAATGCCAGCAGATCGGCCTCGCGCGATGTCCATTTGAGATCACAAATTTCGAGGTCAAGGATGGACGCAAGGCAAACATCACGAATAGCGGTTTTGGGACGGTTTTCGGTGTTGTCGACGGGAAGAGCCTTCCGGTTTGTGACTATGCTGGCTTCGCTCCATTCGGCTTTGGATACCGACGGTGCCCAGGTGAGCAGCTAACGATTCAGGTCTTCGAGGATTTCCTTCGCAAGGTCTGGCGCGACAAGATCGTCTTCCGCAAACTCAATCTAGCCAATTCAGGCCAGGTGCCGATCGGGCCCACCGCCGTGATCGAAGACGATCTTGGATTCAGTAGATCGGCCTAGCGGTGGAACGGCAAATCTGGCCGGAATTCAGCGCGAGTGCATGAGCCCAACAGCAAAGCGGGCCAAAAAAAGAAGTGATCAACTAGGCCGTCGATGTTATGCATCTAGACCACGGCTCGCATTAACACGCGAGGGTGTGGTGGAAAAAATTGATAGGGAGGAGAGACAATGACCAAGTTGAGTCCATTGGCGGCGGCTGGCGGCGTGCTTGCGCTCGTCCTCATCGCAAAGATCGGCGTCGCCGCGCCGCTCAGTCAAGGAGCGGACGCTACAATCAAGGCAGCGGCGACGTTGAACAGGGTCGAGCAGACGCATGGCACTCACCGAGCATGTCGACTGGGTTGGGTTCCGCGTTGGCGAGCCACTCGCTGGCACCGCCATATTGGAGTGTCCAACGTGCCGGTGCGTTGCTGAAGTGGAACTGCGTTACGCTTTCACGCCTGCGTGTGAGGAGAAGCAAGATGAGCAATTTGGTCGTGCTTGGATTTGATGGAATGCCACCGCCGATGAGGTGCTAAACAAACGGCGCTCGTTACAAGAGGATTATCTGATTGATTTGGAAGACGCCTGCGTTGTCGAACGCGACACGGAGGGCAAAGTTCATATCAAGCAAGCCGTTAATCTCACGGCGATCGGGGCAGCCGCTGGCGGCAGCAGGGGAGCCTTGTGGGGCGCACTGATCGGTTTGCTTTTTTTGAACCCGCTTGCAGGAATGGCAATCGGCGCCATTACCGGGGCAGGTACCGGAGCCTTGGCTGGATCACTGACCGATTACGGCATCCGCGATGATTTCGTAAAGAAACTCAGTGAGACGATTCCGCCAGGGTCTTCGGCCGTTTTCGTGCTTTTCAGAAGTGTAACGGAGGACAAGGTGCTGCGTGAGATCAAGCCCTACAAACCGCGTGTCCTTGAGACATCCCTTTCGGACGAAGCCGAGCAAAGGTTCAAGGCCGCGGTGAACAAGGTTGCCTGATGTCCACTCTAACTTTGTCGCGCCACAGTACTGTTCATCCAATATGAACGCCCCCTCAAACTTGCGGCGCTAATGGCGTTTACTATCGGCCTGTCAACCTGAACCGATGCGCCTGAAGTTGGTCAGGTTCGAATGATGACCGTGGTCGAGGGTGACGTCGCATTGTGCTGCCGGTCTGCTGAACCTTGATCGTGTCCATACTTGATGCCTCTAACCCCGATGCCTGACGCACCCGCCGTCTGGTTGCGGACGATGTGGCGACAGCTATCATGCTTGATTTCGTGGATCCATTTCGGGCCCACGGGCGGCCTTGTGTTTAGGCGTGCAAAATTGACCCCCTGATCGGGGGATCGGCGTCCAAGATTGACCCTCTGATGTTTGACCTGATGCGCTGCTCGCTTTGATTCGAAGCGGGCGGAGGGGGAATGCTGACAGTGGAGACGATTGGCCGGATTCGGCGCGAGCACTACATCAAGGGCAAGACGATCAGGGAGATTTCCCGGGATCTGAAGGTGTCCCGGAACACGGTCCGCAAGGTGCTGCGGTCGGGGGAGACATCGTTCGAGTACGAGCGTGACGTTCAGCCTCGGCCGAAGCTGGGGCGGTGACCAAGACGCAGCCCGTGTCTTGCGTCGTGCGAACCGATGGCCTCGCCGAGGAGGATTCCCTGGCCGAGAACGTCCAGCGCGAACCTCTGCATCCCCTCGACCAGTTTCGCGCCTTCCAGACCCTGCGCGAGAAGGGGCTCAGCGAGGACGAGGTCGCGGCCCGGTTCTTCGTGAACCCGACCGTCGTCAAGCAACGGCTGAAGCTTGCTGCGGTTTCCGACAAGCTCCTCGACGTCTACGCGGAGGACGGCATGACGCTGGAGCAGCTTATGGCGTTTACGGTGACGAACGACCATGCGCGCCAGGAGCAGGTTTGGGAGGCAATCGCTAACGCCTGCAACAGGGAGCCGTACTACATCCGCCGTCAGCTTACCGAAGGTGCAGTACGCCGATATGCACATTCGGTACTTGCTGGGACAGAACAGAATACCAAGTGACGGCCGCAGCCGAATTACAAATGCGGTGTTCTGGCGATGCCCCGCACGCTCAGAAACTCCCGCTGGCGTGGCTTCTGTGGCGCAGCGGGCCTCGCCACTGGCGGGACACTTCCGGGACACTCGTCTGACCAATTAAGCCTAACCCATTGATTATATGGCGCGCCCGAGGGGATTCGAACCTCTGACCTTTGCCTTCGGAGGGCAACGCTCGAAAAATTATCGGACGTAATCGCACCTCCTCGAATAACAGTCGACGATGTTACCTATATGCAGCCTAAGGCCGAGATGGCCAGTCGGTCACCCAATATCATATTGACGTTATGACGTTATTTCTCGGTACGGCTGATGTGGCCGCTCCCTCATGGTGAGGAGCCGCGCACCGCGCGGCGTCTCGAACCATGGCGGCGCGTCCACGATGTGCATCGATCCTTCGAGACGCCGTGCTGCGCACGGCTCCTCAGGATGAGGTCTGAGAGTGCCGACACGGCTATTTCTTCTCGGTTCCGCGCAGCATCGCGGCGGTCGTGACCGCGGCATAGCCGGGCTCCACGCGCACATCGACCACCGCGACCTCGCCGCGCTCGACCGCGGCGATCGCCTGCCCGAAGGTTGCCACCAGGTCGCTCGCTTTGGTGATCGGGCCGAAGCCCTGCGCACCTTGCGAGCGCGCCAGCGCTGCGATGTCGATGTCGGGCTCGGAGATGCGCTGGCCGATCCAGCGGTTTTCGACCGGCCGCGAGCGGATGCGGGCGACCCGCTCCTGGTGCAATTCGTCATTGAAGAACGAGCGATTGTTGGCGACCACGATGAGCAGCGGAATGCGGTAATGCACCGCCGTCCAGAGCGCCTGATTGCTCATCATGAAGTCGCCGTCGCCGCAGACCGCGGCCGTGAGCCGACCCGAGCCCATCAAGGCGAGCGCGGTGCCGACCGTATTGCCGGGGCCGCCGCCGATGCCGCCGCCGCCCTCGGAGCCCACATAGTCGAGCGGATGGCGGAACGGCCAGGTGTCGCCGTCCCAGGAGAGCGAGATATGGGCGAGCGTGACGTCGCGTTCGCCGACCGCGATCTTGAGGGCACGCACCAGATCGTTGACCACGAGCTTGTCGGCGGAAAGCTCGGGCTTCGCGTCCGGCTTCGCCGGGCCGGGCTTGCGCGTCCCGACCGCGCCGCCGACCGCCTTGAGCAGGTCCGGCACCGCTTCCTCGGGCGTGGTCGCCAGCATCACGTCGCAGACCGGCAGGCCCTGATAGTCCATGCTCCAGCCGCGATGGATGCGGAAGTCGTTGCTCACCACGATAACTTTGGCGGCCGGAATGCCGTCGGGGAATGCGCCCTTGCAGGCGCCCGCGAGATCGACCCAATCGAGGCTCAGGATGACGTCGGCCTCGCGCAATGCCTCCTGTGCGTGCGGTCCGAGCGCCGTCGATCCGGGCGGTCCGGCATGGAGCGGATGATCGGTCGGGAATGCGGCACCGAGCTTGAGCTCGGTGATGACCTTGGCGTTGAGCGTCTCGGCGAGCGCGACCCGTTGGTTCCAGCCCTCCAGGCTGCGCGACACCCGGCCCATGAGAATGATCGGCTTCTTTGCGGCTTTGAGCAGCCGGGCCGCCTGCGCCACGAGATCTGGCGCCGGCACGGCGGCGGTCGGTGGCATGAAGCGGTTGACGTCGATCGGCGCGATCGGCTCGGCGAGCTTGGATTCCTGCATCTCGGCATCGAGGTTGATATAGACCGGGCCCATCGGCGCCGTATTGGCGATCCAATGGCCGCGGATGATCGCCTCGCGCGCCGCTGCCGGCGAGGCCGGCTGGTCGTCCCATTTGGTGTAGTCGCGCACGATCGCGCCCTGGTCGCGGGCGGTGTGGATCCAGTCGATCCACGGCCGCCGCTTGGCCGCGTCGACCGGACCGGTCGCGCCCAGGATCACCACCGGCATGCGGTCGCACCAGGCATTGAAGATCGCCATGGTGGCGTGGAACAGCCCGACATTGGAATGCACCGCGGCCGCCATCGCCTTGTTGGTGACCTTGGCGTAGCCCTGGGCGATCGCAACCGCGATCTCCTCGTGCAGGCAGAGCAGCATCTGCGGCGTCTCGTTGCCGAGATAATTGACGATCGAGTCATGCAGGCCGCGATAGCTGGCGCCCGGATTGAGCGCGATATAGGGGATATCCAGCGCGCGCAGGGTTTCAGCGACCACGTCGCTGCCCCATCCGGGGGCGTTGGCGGCGGTCAATTTGACCGGCCGGTCGAGCTCGCGCAACGAAGGGTGAGCCGCGTTCGTGGGCGTTCCGTGGGCGGTTGGCGCCGCCTTGGTGTCAATCGTCACTGGGTAATCCTTGATAGTTTCTTGGGTTGCGGGAGGGTGCCGCCATAGAACCGGATCAGTGCGCCTCGCGCAACCGTGCCAGCAGGGTCACCCCGGCATAGCCGTCCGCCGGCTGCATCCCGATCTTGCGCTGGAAATTCTGCACCGCCTGCATCGTGTCATTGCCGACCCGGCCGTCGGTGCCGCCGGTGTCGTAGCCGTGCGCGGTCAGGCGGCGCTGGATTTCCTGCACCTCGGCGAGCGTCGGCGGACGTTCGCTGCCGGGAAACTTCTGCGCGAACGGCTCGCCGCCCATGATCCGGTCGCCGAGATGCACGATGGAAAGCGTATAGTTCATCGATGGATTGTAGGAGCGCACGGCATAGAAATTCGGTCCGAGCAGGAAGGCCGGTCCGCCCTGCACCGGCACCCATAATCGTGCCGAGGCGTTGGGTTGCGGGAAAGCCTGGCCATCGGCGCGGGTCACGCCGGCCTTCTGCCAGGCCGCATAGCTCTGCGACGCGTCGGATGCGCCCGATCCGGCTGCCGCGCGCACCTCGTAGCCCCAATGCTCGCCGCGGCGATATTTGCCGCGTTCCACCAGATAGCGCGCGGTCGAGCCGAGCGCGTCATCGGGCTTGCCGAAGGGCGACACCCGGCCGTCCCCGTCGTAGTCGAAACCCATATTGAGCCATACCTCCGGCATCCACTGGGTGTGGCCCATGGCGCCGGCCCAGGATCCGTTCATCTCCTCGGGCGTACCCCAGCCGCGGTTGATGATGACCAGCGCATTGAGCAATTCCTGTTCCCAATAGGCGCGGCGGCGCGGTTCGCCCCAGGCCAACGCGGCGAGCGAAGGGATCACGGGACGCATGTGGTTCTGCTGGACTAGCGGGTCGCCATAGGCGGATTCGATGCCCCAAATGCCGAGCATGACCGAACGCTCGACCCCGAAATCCTGCTCGATGCGGGCCAAGAGCGGCGCGTATTCCTTCGCCTTCTCCTTGCCGGTGACGATCCGCCAGTCGGAGACGCGGCGGTTGAGATATTGCCAGATCTGCTCGTTGAATTCGGGCTGGCTGTGCAGTTGCTCAAAAACGGTGTTGTCCGGCTTTATTCCGTGCATGACCCGCGAATAGGTTGCGTCGGAAACGCCACGTGCGAGCGCTCTCGCGCGAAAAGCCGCGACCCACTGGTCGAACGGCTCCTTCGCGCTCTGTGCTCGGGCCGGCACCGGCAACAGGAGGGCCGTTCCCCAGGCGAGGGCTTGCAGGGCCGTTCGCCGCGTCGGGCGCAACTTGATCGGGTTCATGGCTCAGGCTCTCGATTCGATCATCACCTTCCGACCGTATAGCGATTTGGCCCGGTCTTGACGTCGGCAGCGGCGGCTCGAAGCCAGGTGGCGCGCTCTCTGTTCGCGCGCTCCCTGTTTGCACGGTCCCGGTCGGCACCGTTGCGGTCGCGTTCCGGGGCTCCTCCTCGATCTCCGTCCCGCGAGCGCCGATCAGCCGCTCATAGGCGGCGACCAGCGTCGTATAGGGGTTGACGAAGACCCAGCCATATTTGGTCGGCACCTGCATGTCGAAATGAAGGTGATATGTGGTTGCGCGTTCATGCTGGAAGAAGCTGCCGACCTTGCCGAATTCCTCGCCCTGCTGGAGGATGCGGCCGCTGAGCACGCCTTCCTGGTCGAGTTGCTTGGGAAACATATGCAGATAGCGGAAGCGGATGTGCTCATTGGGTGCATTCACGAACAGGTAGAGCGGCATCTGGCCCGCCGAGCGCAGCACCATACCCTCGCGCACCGCCACCACGTCGTGTTGATAGGGTTCGCAGCCGCCGCCCACGAAACGTTGCTTGCATGAGCCGGGTCGGATGTCCTGTCCCTGGTGGCCGAAACCGCCCGGGCATTCCCCGACGTCGAAGTGCCGATGCTCGCAGAAATTATCGCGCCACGGATAGGCATAGTTGCCGCCGGCGGACTCATCCTTGAGCAGCGTCTGACCGCCGATCCGGCACCGATAGGTGGGGACCGTGCCGGCCATTCCCACGCTCACCCGGCCGGTGCTGTCACAGTCGCCCAAATTCATGAATGACTGGGAATTGGCGTAAGCCGGCGCGTCCAAGAGCGGAAAACGCATCTTGGAATAGACCGTGTAGTCGGCGCGCCCGCCTTTACCCTTGAAGCCGGTGCCGGCAATGATGTCGCCCGGGCTATGGAAGGTGAAGTCCGTGGACGACGCTTCGGGACGCTCGACCGTGGCGGGCTCGATTGCGCCGGCGTCCGGCGCGGGCGCACCGCCCGCGACATGCAGCGCTTTGAGAAAGCGCTCCGCGACCTTGCCGGCGTCGCGGCAGGAGATCATTCGATACCGCGAGCCGCCGTCAAAGCACAGGATCGAGACCACATAGGGCACGCCGTAGCGCTCGAAGGTGTTGCGCGCGTAATTCTCCAGCAAGACATGGCGGATCCCGAGAAAGTCGGTATCGAATCCCTTTACCCGCCGCTCGACCATGCCGACCGGCTGATCGAGGTCGTAGAGCAGTGCAAAGCCGGAAATGAAGACGTCGATCCGTCCGGAAAAGTTGATGCCGAGCTCGGGCATCTCGCTGGCCCGGGCGGTGAACATGGCGTCGTAGCCTGATGGTCCCGGCAGGAAGAACGGCGAGAGATGGAAGCCCGAAAGATAATTGTCGACCGGCTTGTCGGCTACTCCGGCGGCGCGATCGTTGAGGAACGCGGTCGTGTCGAAGGGCAACAGCACCGGAACCGAGCTTGCGGCGATATTGGGAAACAGCGCCGCTGTCGCACGGTTGAGGTTGACGATCGATCGCGTGCCGATCGATGGCGCGTCATGAGCGGAAGCCTCCGGCAGCGGCTCGCCCGATTGCGCTTGCGCTGGCGGCGCGGTCAGCAGGCCAGAGGCGTCGAGCTCAGCCGCAACCGCGTTCCAGTCGGGATTGACGTGCGAGAGGCGAGGGGCCTTCATCTCCTCGGCGGAGGCCCCGGCCATTCCGGCAGCCATCAGTACGGCGGCGATGATTCCGGCGGCCATCATGGGCAGCCATGGTCGGTCGGTGCTTGCGAACGCCGAGATCAGGCACCGGGCGCGAACTTGCAGGCGGCCGCAGTCCGCCTTCGCCGCAGGTGCCGGCGGGGGGTGCGATATCTCAGTCCTTGGAGCGTTCCACATAGGAGCCGTCGGCGGTCATCACCACGATCTTGGTGCCGGCGGTGACAAAGGCCGGGACCATGGTGCGCACCCCATTGGTGAGGAGCGCCGGCTTATAGGAGCCGGCCGCGGTCTGGCCTTTGACGCTCGGTTCGGTTTCCTTGACCTCGAGGGTTGCACGTGGCGGCAGCTCGATCGCGACCGCCAGGCCCTCGTGGACGCTCAGCTTCACCTTCATTTCGGGCTGCAGATAGGCAGCCTGGTCGCCGACCATGTCGGCCTCGACGGTAACCTGGTCGTAGTTGTCCGTGTTCATGAAGTGGAAGCCGTCGCCGTCATTATAGAGAAACTGGTGCTCGCGTTCCTCCACATGGGCGCGCTCGACCTGTTCGGTGGTTTTCCAGCGCTGCGACACCTTCACGCCGTCGGAGATTCGGCGCATATCGATTTGGGTCACCGGCGTACCCTTGCCGGGATGGATGCTTTCCACGGTCAGGACGACATAGAGCTTGCCGTCTACATCCACGATATTGCCTTTGCGAAGCGAGCTGGCGATGACTTTCACGGATATGGTTCCTCGATGGCGCGGCGGCTGGGCGGAGCCTCGACCCGAAGTCCGGGGCGAGGCCGTTTGCCGCTATGTTCGGGGGCAACATACTGATCCTGCGCCCTTGCGCCAGCGATTTCCACAGGCGCCGGCGCGGCCTGCGGGAAATCCCTGATGGCTGCTCGGTCCCCGTTCTGGGCCCGTCAGGCGCATGCCGACCGCCGACCGGTCCTGATCGGACGTGCCCGCACCGTGGCGGCGCTGCGGGACTGGTTTGCGGCGCGGGACTTCGTCGAGGTCGAGACCTCGGCGCTGCAGGTCTCGCCCGGCAACGAGACGCATCTGCACGCTTTCGCGACCGACCTCGTCTCGCCCGGCGGAGCGCCAGCCCGGCGCTATTTGCGGACATCGCCGGAATTCGCCTGCAAAAAGCTCCTCAGCGCCGGCGAGCCGCGGATCGTCGAATTCGCCCGTGTCTTTCGCAATCGGGAACGTGGCGCCCTGCATGCACCGGAATTCACCATGCTCGAATGGTACCGCGCGCAGGCGCCCTATGAGGTCCTGATGGAGGACTGCGCGGCGATCATCGCCGTGGCCGCGCAGGCGGTGGGCACAAAGCGGCTCACGTATCGGGGGCGGGAGATCGATCCCTTCGCGGCGCCCGAATACCTCACCGTGATGGAGGCATTTGCGCGCTACGCCGCCATCGATCTGACGGCGAGCTTGTCGCCACAGGGTCCCGACCGGGACCGCTTTGCGGCGTCCGCCGCCGCGGCGGGCATTCGGCTTGCCGATGACGACAATTGGGGTGACATTTTCAGCCGCGTGTTGGTGGAGCGCATCGAGCCCCGATTGGGGCTTGGCCGTGCGACGATGCTGTACGAATACCCCGCCGTGCTCTCGGCTTTGGCGCGGCCGAGCGCGTCCGATCCGCGCGTTGCGGAACGGTTTGAGCTCTATTGTTGCGGGGTCGAGCTCGCCAACGGCTTCGGTGAGCTCACCGATCCGGTGGAGCAGCGCCGCCGGCTCGCCGCGGAAATGGCGGAGAAGGAACGGATCTACGGCGAGCGCTATCCGCTCGACGAGGACTTTCTCGCTGCGCTCGCCGAAATGCCGCCGGCCTCGGGCGTGGCGCTCGGCCTCGATCGCCTGGTGATGCTGGCAACCGGTGCGCCGCACATCGATCACGTGATGTGGACTCCCGCTGTTGAACCATGAATAAGACGGTTGGAGGATATTGAACATGCCACGGGCAACCACGCACCGCAGCGCGGCTGATCTTGTCGCGGCGGGATTGGCGGCGCCGCAAGCGCTCATGGAGCTCGAACGGGTCGCGGCGCGCTACGCTGTTTCACTGACGCCGGACTTGGGCGCGCTCATCGACCCCGCCGATCGGCACGATCCGATCGCGCGTCAATTTGTTCCCGATCCGGCCGAGCTCGACCGGCGGGCGGAGGAATCCGTCGATCCGATCGGCGACGATGCGAACAGCCCGCTCGAGGGCATCGTGCATCGCTATCCCGACCGCGTGCTCCTCAAGCTTGCTTATGTCTGCGCGGTGTATTGCCGGTTCTGCTTTCGCCGCGAGATGGTGGGACCCGGCCGCCGGCGCGCCCTTGCGGGCGCGGCGTTGGATGCGGCCCTCTCTTATATCCGGGACCACCGGGAGATCTGGGAAGTCATATTGACCGGCGGCGATCCGATGATCCTGTCCGCGCGCCGGCTCCGCGCAGTGATGGGCGCGCTCGCCTTGGTGGATCATGTCAAGGTCGTGCGCATCCACACCCGCGTGCCGGTCGCGGCTCCGGGGCTGGTCACCGCAGCGCTTGCGCGCGCCCTCAAGGCCTTCGGCAAGGCGACCTATGTGGTGCTGCATGCCAATCATCCGCGCGAGCTCACGCCCGCGGCTCGCACCGCCTGTGCGCGCCTGGTCGACGCCGGCATTCCGTTGCTGAGCCAGAGCGTGCTGCTGCGCGGTGTCAACGATGATCCGGCGACCCTCGAAGCCTTGATGCGTGGCTTGGTCGAATGCCGCATCAAGCCGTACTATCTCCATCATGGCGATCTCGCCCCGGGCACCTCGCATCTGCGCACCACGATCGCGCGGGGGCAGGCGCTGATACGCGCCCTGCAGGGGCGCGTATCCGGCCTGTGCCAGCCCGCCTACGTGCTCGACATTCCGGGCGGCCACGGCAAATCTCCGATCGGCCCGAGCTACATCCGGGCCGCGCCCGACGGACAGTGTTTCGAGGTTGAGGATTTCAAGGGCGGCCGGCACATCTATCCGCCGCGCCCGGCGGGCGAGTAGATTTGCAGGTTGATCGCGGCTATCCCGCCAAGGCCGCATCCAGCCAGGGCCGCAGCTCGGCCGGCAGGTCGTCCCGCTTGGCGATCGCCTCGGCAAAGGCCTTGTCGTTCTCCACCGAGGTCACCATTCTGGCGAAGCTCGATTCCGATATGGGGGCATCGGTACGGTCGACGATCTTACGAGCAAGCAGCCCGTTTCCTCGTCTAATCAGAACATCTGTGACCGCTTCGCTGAGCTGCGCGCGAGCCGCAATTGCCGACAGCAGTGTCGGATCTTTGCGATCCTTGTCGGCGATCTCAACGAGGTCGGCGTCCGTCAACACGTTTGATTTTTCAAGAAGCGGCCCGGCGATCAACATGTCGGCGTGGCGCGCCAAGGTGCCGACGACCCGGGTGGGAGCGTTCCTGACCTGCGCCAATCTGTTGCTCAATTCGATCAGCGTTCGGCGATCGATCTTCTCGATGAGGCGACTTATCACATCGTCAAATACAGCGACTTGGTCGTCCGTATAGGACTCGGCTTCGACAAGAAACAAATCGGTCAGCCGGCGCAAGGTCGTGTTGCGCCATGTCGCCGTTTGCCGGCTCAGGACGGAATCAAGCTCGGTGATCAGTGGCTGAGCTACGGATGTCATCGCGGTTCGTCATCAGCAAGGCTGCCAAGCGCGTGCCTCTCTACGTAACTCAACCGATAAACATTAAATAAGGATCAAAACGGCGTATTCATATTTATGCGCAACCTGCATTTGGGGCTTTATCCGTCATAAGCGTCAACAATGCGTGTCCTACCAAGATCGCGAGATTCTTCGGGCCCGCAATTGGCTCGAGGTTTCGACGCGTAATCCGGGTGACTCGGGGAAGTCCACTCGGTCTGATTGTATGGCGTTGACGGATTGAACCGTGATCCGGTCTCGAGCGTGCCGCCGCCGCCCGGCCGCAGATCGATGTCGAGCGCATCGAGGTCGCAGCGGCGCACCGGTGGCGCCGCTTGTCGAGGATCTCGTCGACATCCGATCCGAAAGCGATATGCTCGGCCAAGCGAACGGAGCTCGCGGCGATAGCTGGAGGCAGCAGGCTCAGTCGCCCAGCCGCATTCGGGTAAGAACGCAGGGGCTCGGAACGCAGATCGGAACGACCACGTCCGGTTGGCGTGCAACGCGATCGTGCTTGTCCACAGCGGGCCCGCGCGGTATTGCTTTATTCTCGCCAGGGCAATGATATTAGCTGCGTTTCCTCGGGGGCCCGTTTTTGCCGTGCGCCATGTCCTCGCCATTGTGATTTCGTTGCTCGGCCCGCCGGCGGCCGAGGCAGCCAATATTGAGCTCAAGCACGTTGATGGCGCAACGGCCCTGGTCGTGGTCGAAGGCGACCTCGAGCTTGGCGACATTGAAATATTTCGCAGCCGGGTCGCGCCGTTATCCAAGGCCACGGTGGCGTTCCGGAGCGACGGCGGAAGCCTTTTGGCCGGGATTCGGATCGGGATGCTGATCCGGGTGAAGAATTTCACCACCGTCGTGCCGGATGCGGCGCAATGCGCATCGGCCTGCGCGGTTGCTTGGCTCGGCGGTGCGCACCGCTTCCTGGGCGTGGGCTCGAAGGTCGGATTTCACGCAGCCTATGTGCAAAAGGCCGGCGCGACCACGGAAAGCGGCCCGGGCAACGCCGTCCTGGGCGCCTATCTGGATCAGATCGGTCTGCCTGAGGATGCCATCGTCTACATCACCCAAGCCGCGCCCAATTCCATGAAATGGCTGAACATGGAGGAAGCGGCGCAGCATGGGATCGAGGTGGCCCTGCTGCCGCCGCCTGACGCGCCTCCGCCGTTGGACTCCAGTGTGATCGCGACCCAAGAACCCCCGGTGACCAGCCTTGCTGGTCGCGCGACCGGCTTGGTGGTCTCGCTCGCCGCCCGCTGGTCGGAGCCAAATGCCGAGACGTTGCGTGCGCTCGATGACTTCTACGTGGACAAGGTTTTCTACCATGGCAAGGTCACGCCGCGGCAGGCGGTCCTGCTGGAGAAGCGTCGTTTTGCCGAGCGCTGGCCGCAGCGCAGCTACAAGATACGACCGCATTCGATTACGGCGAGCTGCAACGCGGCGGCCGAGGCGTGCCGCGTGCAAGGCATCATGGAGCGCGAGCTGGCGAATCCCGTAACCAATACCAAGTCACATGATGTCGCGACCTTCGACTACAGCCTCACCCGTAACGGGGAAGCGCTGAAGATCAGCGCTGAGACCAGTTCGGTCAGCAAGCTCCCGGATCCCTCCGACGGGTCGAACCCGCTCACTTCGGTGCAACGGGGCTTGGAGCGGCTGCTAGCCCAGGTGTCGCGAATTCGCCAGGTTGTTCCAGGGGCGCCAGATGGGCAAGCCAAGCCCAACGCTTCAGGTCCCCGCTGACTTGCGTTGAGCAGGGGCCGCGCAGTGACAAGCGCGGTGCTTTCCGGGGACCGACCGGAAATCGATAAATCACTGACATTGCAGGCATATTCAATTCACGTTAATTGCCGATTGTCACTGACAGTTGCCGGCGCGCAACAGCCAAAGCCCATTTGCCGTGCTAATGTGCCATTATAGACTGACAAATTGACCCGACGAACAGCGATACAAGGGTTATCCCGATGTTGCGGCTCACGACATTGCGCCTCACGAGTGACGGTCGGCTTCTGGGTTTCGATACCGGGGACTGGTCGATGCTGCTCGGCGGCTTTGTGCTGGCCGGATTGCTGGCTTTATTCGTCTGATCGTTTCGATCTGGGATCATTAGACCTGGGATCATTCGTCCTTGGGGACCTGATGGGGTCTCCGCCGGCCGGTGCCAAGCTGCCCGGAGATTCAAAATTGCCCGTGAAATTTCCCGAATAATTAACGACTCATCGCTTATTAGCGCACGGGGGGGTGGCGCCTTGCGAGCGCGACGAGCCACGGGGGAACCCAGAAATGGAGTTTCAGCGTGAGTATCAGCAGCATTCAGCCAACGAGCCCGACCCCGATCGCGACCAATAGCCGACCGACGACGCCGCCCTTGCCCCATACGAACCCGGTGTCTTCGCCTGCGACCGGTTCGGGGCCGTCAAGCTCCAGCGCAAAACTGGTCGACAAGACAGTCTGAGCCAGCCAGCCGCAAAAACAATCCAGTTAGTCCTTGGGCAGGGCCGTTCACACCGCGGCAGCGGGTGAGCGGCCTTGAGCACAACGTCCTGAGCACGCGCAGTGACAAGTGCAGAACAATCCGCGTCCAAATCACCAAGTGCTGTGAAAACGTCGGCCGCCACCGTCCAAATACTTAACGTGTCAATGCCTATTAGCACGCAGGGGCAGTAGAGCCTCTCGCGTGGAACCGGCCATGCGGAACCCAGAATGGAGTTTCAGCGTGAGCATCAGCGGCATTCATCATCGGCATCACAGCTATCACCCCGGCCAGGCCGGCCAATCATCGGCCTCCAACGCAGTCAACAACGGCCCGGCGACACCGGCATCGGGTAGCCCAGGCGATCAGACCGCTTCCACCACGGGCCCTGCCTCTTCGCCTTCAACCGGCACGTCTTCGACGTCGTCAAGCGCGGCAACCGTGGCAGAAGCCACAGCGTCGGCCGCGCCGCCGGCCAGCACGATCAGCGCCAACGTGGTCGACAAGAGGGCCTGAGCAAGCCGGGCGCGAAGATCGAACAATCAGTCGTTGAGCAAGACCGTTCACGCCGCTTCGGCGGCCGCTGGACAGTCTTGCTTGATGCCGATCGCGGCCCGCCATGGAGCAAGGCCTCGGTGCCGTTGCGTTCGGCGATGCGACCGACGCCGAAGGGCAGAGAGCAGAGACATGCGTGCTCTCAGCGGGGATTCGAGCCGCCGACCGCGCTCAAGCGCATTTCCATGAGCGGCCCGCTGTGAAGGGCGCGGTTCCGGGAGCAGGCCTTCGTACCGCGGGCACAATTGCTTCGAATCCGAATTGTCACCATTGGCGCGCCCACGGGGAATCGAACCCCGGTTTCCGCCGTGAAAGGGCGGCGTCCTAACCGCTAGACGATGGGCGCTGCGAAGGCGGGGGGAGATATAAAGGCGTTTGCGCGGCGCGGCAAGCGAGGGCCTCGGTTGGTCACCAATGAGCGCTATTGGGCATCGAGAGCCAAGGCTCCCGGGGTGCCTGCGCGTCGCCTTTCTGCAACAGCTCGATTGATTGCCGGTCCGGCGATCGCACGAAGGCCATGACGCCATCGCGGGGCGGGCGATTGATCGTGACCCCGGCCTTCATCAGCCTTTCGCACGTGGCATAAATATCATCGACCTCGTACGCCAGATGGCCGAAATGGCGTGCCTCTCCATAGTCCTCGCTGTCCCAGTTGTAAGTC
>Ga0209069_10000755_pt1 | contig 15554 bp, 18 predicted proteins | sample Str013_2_FD_187202 | JGI IMG/M metagenome (GOLD analysis project Ga0209069, IMG submission 187202) | Freshwater sediment microbial communities in response to fracking from Pennsylvania, USA - Straight Creek_MetaG_SC_2013 (SPAdes) (version 2) | ecosystem: Environmental > Aquatic > Freshwater >...
GATGAGCTTGGAGAATTCCCGACGATATTTCTCGTATCCCGCCCGGCCCCGCTCGGTGGCGAAGTAGTACTGATACCACCATTCGAGCTCCGCCTTCGGCGGCAGCGGCCTCTTGTTGACCTCGCGGCTGCCGATCAGGTAGCCGCTCACCGAGACCATGGCCTTCACGCGCTCAGGCCAGAGCGCGGCGACGATGTTGGCGGTGCGCGCGCCCCAGTCGTATCCGGCGATGGTCGCTTTATGGATCCCGAGCGCATCCATGAGAGCGATAATGTCGGCTGCAAGAACCGACTGCTGGCCGTTGCGCGGTGTCGCGTCTGAAAGAAATCGCGTCGTGCCGTAGCCGCGCAGAAACGGGATGATGACCCGGTATCCCGCCTCGGCCAACAGCGGAGCAACATCGGTATAGCTGTAAATGTCATAGGGCCAGCCGTGCGGCAGAATGACGACCGGACCGTCGCTGGGGCCGTCCTCGGCGTATCCGACATTGAGAACTCCAGCGTCGATCTGCTTCACCGTACGCAACAACGTATTGGATCCAGGTGCGATAGCGGGCAGCGAAGCGCGAACGGGCGCTGCCCCCTGCGCAACTGCCGTACCGCTCAGCCCAAGACTTGGGGCGGCGATAGCGGCCGCCCCCGCACCGATGAAACGGCGCCGCCGCCGGTCGATGATCTCGCACGAAATCGTCTTGCTCACTGTGGGTCTCCATTGGCTCGATTTCATCGGCTGCTCACTCGCAGCCAACTGCTTGGATCAGGAAAAGGCATGCCCGCGCTCGGTGACCGGCCTGACAGTGGGGAGGCGCATAGGCCCATGCGACTGGCTCATGACCTCGGCGAGGCTGGCGTGCATTGCCGCAACCTGTGCTGCGCTTGCCTGCACGCGGACCGGCGCTTCGCCTCCCCCCATGATCAGCTCCAGCGCATTCACGAGCTTGCCACTTGCACCACGCTCCACCACTTGCGAGGCGCTCACGACGCGGCTCGCATCGACGGCGACTCTGTTCGTCTCGGTCAGCTGGAACTCGACCGTTGCGTCTGTTCGGGTAATGATCATGATACATCTCCTAAATTCGTCTTGGCCTCGCGGCTTGACACCTGGCGCGTGTCCTCTCCGAAGTTGGAGCGACTGCTCCAACCACCAATTGGCAGCATCGATTCAGCAAGTTGCGTAAACTTCAGCCGCTCGCTCGATCGGCATGCGTGACGCGGTAGCGGGGAGCCGGAAGTGCGCTCGAGAGGCGATGAGCCATGGCACGGCGCGCGGCATCGAAGCGGTCCCACTCCGCCTTGTCCGGCAGTGAGGGAATGGTGACGACCTCGCCCTGATCGAGACCGGCGAGCGCCGCATCGACCAGATCATCGACTGACATCACGATCGCAGTCGGCAGCTGGTGCACCGGCTTGCCGGCGATATCCCAGAACTCGGTCGCGGTCGCGCCCGGCAGGACGGCCTGGACGCGCACGCCTTTGTCGCCAAGCTCATGTTGCAGCGATTGGCTGAAGGCCAGCACGAAAGCCTTGGTGCCGCCGTAGACGCCGTTGAGCGTCTCGGGCGCGATCGCCACAACCGAGGCAATGTTGATGATCGTTCCGCCACCCCGCGCGACGAAGCCCGGCACGGCAGCATAGGTCAGCCGCGTCAGCGCACCGACATTGAGACGGATCATCGCGTCCATCTTTTCGACGTCTGCCTGGAGCAGTGGCGCCGTCGCCCCGATGCCGGCGTTGTTGACGAGCAGCGTGACGCGCGCGTCGGTGCGCAGCAGCGTCTCGAGCCGGGCGAGCTCCGCCTTGTCGTTGAGATCAGCGGCGATCGTCTCGATCGACCTGCCAGTCTCGGCCTTCAGGCGACGCGCCAGGGTCGCGAGTCGGGTTTCGTTGCGGGCGACCAGGATTAGGTCGTAGCCACGTTTTGCCAGCCGATCGGCATAGACTGCGCCGATCCCAGAGGAGGCGCCGGTTACGAGTGCCGTGCCTTTGGCGGAAGTGGTCATGATGCATCTCCTGTCGTGTTGCGAGCCGGTCGCCGCCTGGTCTGCTTGCGGGGCGTCGGACAGGGCATCAGGTAAGCTCTTCCAAAATGCGCGCCTACGGGGTGATATTGGAACCCTCTGTTCCGCCCCGTGGAAAGAACTCCGATGGACCGCCTGGAAGCCATGTCGATCGTGCTGGCCGTGGCCGAGGCCGGCAGCCTCTCCGCCGCAGCGCGGCGCCTCAACACGCCGGTTGCCACAGCCAGCCGCAAGATCACGGAGCTCGAAGCGCATTTGCGCGCCAGGCTCTTCGATCGCTCTGCGCGAAAGCTGGTGCTCACCGACGCGGGCTTGTCCTATGTCGCCGCGTTGAAGCGGATCCTCGCCGACCTGTCGGAGGCCGAGCGCGTGGCCTCCGGCGAATATACAGTCCCGACCGGCGAGCTGGTCGTCACCGCGCCCGTCGGTCTCGGCCGCATTCATCTCGTGCCGATCCTGGCCGAGTTTCTGCGGGCGTATCCCGACATCAGCGTCCGACTCGTACTCGGCGACAGGATCTTCAACCTGGCCGATGATCATTTCGACGTGGCGCTGCGGGTCGGCACGCTGCCCGACAGCCGATTGATGGCGCTGCGCCTCGGCACGACCCATCCGGTCGTGTGCGCCAGCCCCGCCTACCTGGCGGCGCGCGGAACGCCGCAAACGCCAGACGATCTGGGCGGTCACGAATGCATCATCTACGAAGGCTTCCAGGCCCCCGATCTTTGGAGGTTTGTGCGCGACAATATCGATGTCGCCATCACAGTCCAACCGCGGCTCGTCGTCTCGACTGTCGAGACGGCGTGCGATGCAGCCCGCGCGGGCATCGGCCTTGCGCGGGCGTTCTCGTACCATGTCGCAGCGGCTGTCGAGGCTGGAACGCTCGCGACCGTGCTCGACGCGTACCGCCCTCCTTCACTGCCCATCAGCTTCGTCTACGGCGCCGGCAGGTTCCTGCCGATCAAGCTGCGCGCGTTTCTCGACTTCGCATCGCCGCGCCTCAAGGCCCGCCTAGAGAAATGACGCCCACGCTCTACGGTCAACCGCTCGATGCCTTCTGGCTAGGTCAATGATACGATTCGACAAGCTATGATTGAGGCAATCTCCACACATGGACCGTCGGTGGCACGACGGACGGTTCATACCAACACGACCTGGGTACCTCCGCCACGCGGCGTTATTCACCATCCTGTTCGATGGCGCTTTGGCATCCCTTCAGAAACAGCGTCGCGCACGGCTTTGTGCGCGCCGCGATCTCGCGCGTGTCCGGGGCGACTTCGGGGAACTGGCGTCCTTCGGCGAGCACCACGCGGATCATGGCGATCACCTCATCTTCGAGGGTCAGCGTTCCATAAGCGACCAGAACCCGCTCGGTGGTGCCTGCCGAGGTAGCCTATGTCGTCGCCAATACAAAGAGACCCAGCTCACGAACGTGAAGCCCGGTCAGCCAGTCGAAATCAGCGTAGATATCCTCCATGATCCAATGGCCCGAGTCCGGGACCACGCCCGCAGTCACGTTGCTGGCAGCGAACCGCATGACGTCGGCCATCGTCGTGCCAAAAGATTTTTCGCCGCCGATCGCCAGGACCGGCATCGAAAGTTTGCCCTTGGCAAGGAACGCCGTGTTGTCGATCGCATCCTGGTCGAACGCGGCGAACTGCATGAAGCCGGAGTGCATGGCGCCCGGCATCGCGTAGAGCTTGGCGAAGTGCTCGCGGGCCGCTTCGCTGAAGCGGCTCGGCGTCGCCGAAAACTCGTTCCAAAACCGGTCGAGATAGATGCGCTCGCGGCCGGCGACGAGCCGCTCCATATCCGGTCCGCCGAACCGGAAATGCCAGAGCAGCGGATTCTTCAGAATCTCCTCCCACGGCCCCACCCCTGGGATCGGAGCATCGATGGGCACGAAGCACTTGACTCGCGGCGGATAGAGCGCTGCGAACGCAAATCCCACCATGTTGCCGATATCGTGCGTCACGAGGTCGATCCGGTCGATCTTCAGCTGGTCGAGGACGCCGGCGAGGTCACCGGCCTGCGTCTTCTTGTCGAAGCCCCCGGCTGACTTGGAAGAAAGGCCGAGACCGCGGAGATCCGGAACCACCACAGTGTGATCACGAGCGAGCTCGGCCGCCATGGGCGCCCACATGTCACCCGTCTCGCCGTAGCCGTGCAGCAACACCACCGCCGGTCCGCTGCCGCCTTGGCGAACGTGGATCGTCGTGCCGTTGGTTGCGATATCACTGGCGCGAAACTGCTGCGGAAACGTAAGGGCTTGCATTGTCGCCTCCGGGAATTTCGAGGATGATGGCTGTGATTCGACTGTCTGCGGGCCTCAAACACGCTGAGGGTCACTGCCCGTCGTAAAGCCAGCCATGCAGGTTGCGGGCGAGAAACGGCATGACGGCCCAAGTCAACGCCACGACCACGAGCGCGGCCCCGATGGCATTCCTGACGAGTAGTGGCCAGTTCAGGAGCTGGGAGCTGGGAGCCGAAAGCCAAAGCAATCAGAGTCGTCACCTCCATCGTGGTGGCATCGATGTGTCACGATCACCGGCACCCGTCACCAATCTCCAGCGGAAGCCCCGCTCTCGTGTTCATCCCAGGGCTGGCGGACGATACCTTCGAGCCGCCAGAATTCCGAAAAATACGTAGGCGAGGAGCAGGACGGCCTGCGCAGCAAGGAACGGCGGCTCCGATTGCGTTGGCGCGAGCGGTTTCAGGAACGGCAGCTTCTGAAACGCCTGCACGACGCCGACAAACGTGTTGAGGTAAAGCGCCGCGATCGCGCTGGCGCAGAATATCAAGCGCCAGCCCCCAACCAGTCTAAAGACATAGAGCGCTGCGACCGCGGCTGCCAAAAGAGCGAGCGAGATGATCCCAACTGCGCGAGGCGGATCGAAGCCGAATGGCGGCAGCGGGAACCCGGTGACGCTCGTCAGGATGGTCGAAACCAGAAACAGAGCGGTCCAGCCGCCTGATCGGTTGTTCATCAGGAGCCCATAGAGGACAACGAGGCCAGACACGATGCCGATCAAGCTCAGGACCACATGGATCTGGATGAACGCGGCCGTGGAAATTCCTCAGGTCATCGCTGCCTCCATGACGGATTGCCGGCTCACTGTGACCGCTCAGCTTCTTATGAATGCGAGCAGATCGGCGTTGATGACATCGGGGTGTGTCGTGCACATGCCGTGCGGTAGGCCCTTGTAGGTCTTGAGCGTGCCCTGCTTCAGCAGCTTCGCCGACAAGAGGGCCGAATCTGCAATCGGCACGATCTGATCGTCGTCCCCGTGCATCACGAGGGTCGGCACGGCAATCGTCTTCAGGTCCTCAGTGAAGTCCGTTTCCGAGAAGGCCTTGATGCAGTCGTAATGGGCCTTGGCGCCGCCCATCATGCCTTGGCGCCACCAGTTTCGGATGGCCCCCTCGCTCACTTTTGCGCCTGGCCGGTTGAAGCCATAGAAGGGCCCGGTTGGAACATCGAGGAAGAACTGCGCGCGATTGGCAACAAGCGCTGCGCGGAAACCATCGAAGACCTCTATCGGCAAGCCACCCGGATTTTTCTCCGACTTGACCATGATTGGCGGCACCGCCCCGATCAGCACGGCCTTGGCGACGCGGCCCGGCTTTGCGCGCGCGACATAGTGCGCAACTTCGCCGCCGCCGGTCGAATGGCCGACATGGATGGCATCCTTGAGGTCGAGCGCATCGGCGAGCGCCACCACGTCGGCGGCGTAGGTGTCCATGTCATTTCCGGTCCAGGTTTGGGTCGAGCGACCGTGGCCGCGCCGGTCGTGCGCGATGACGCGAAATTTGTGATCGAGGAAGAACATCATCTGCGCGTCCCAATCATCGGCGCTGAGCGGCCAGCCGTGATGGAACACGATAGGCCGGGCATCGCGCGGTCCCCAGTCTTTGAAATAGATCTGCGTGCCGTCTTTGGTGGTGATCATGGTCATGACTGTCCTCACTTTCGACTTCGCTCTCGCGTTCACGACTTCGCTGGCTTCGGCCCGATCCGCTGACCGTGCTTGACGCGCTCGGGCGCTTTGTGAACCAAGGTGTAGGCGTAGTCGACGCCCATGCCGTAGGCACCCGAATACTCCCGCACGATGTCCATTGTGGCGTCGTAGGTATCTTTCCGCGCCCAATCGCGCTGCCATTCCAAGAGCACCTGCTGCCAGGTCGTCGGGACGACCCCGGCCTGCACCAATCGATCCATAGCGTATTTATGCGCGTCGGCCGAGGTGGCACCCGATGCGTCAGCGACCATGTAGATCTCATACTTGCCCTCGCGCATGGCATCGAGCGAGAACATCATATTGCAAACCTCCAGCCACAGGCCCGATACGACGACTTTCTTGCGGCCGCTGGCAGCCAGCGCATCGCGGACGTTCTGATCGTCCCATGAGTTCATCGACGACCGCTCGAGGATCTTGTTTTCCGGGAATACGGCGAGGAGCTCAGGGTAGGTGTGTCCCGAGAAGCCTTCAGTCTCCACCGTGGTGATTGTGGTCGGCACCTTGAAAGCCTTGGCTGCCTTGGCGAGAGCCACGACATTGTTCTTCAGTGTCTGCCGGTCGATCGACTGCACGCCGAACGCCATCTGCGGCTGCTGGTCGATGACGATCAGCTGGCTGTTCTGTGGGGTGAGCAATTCGAGATAGTTGGTCATATCGCGCTCCATGGTATGCAGTTGCATAAATGGGAGGGCGAGCGCCTAGGGCCTGACACTCGCCGGCCTTGCGTCAAGGGATCATGTCGAAGAGCAGGACTTCGGCATCACTTGTGGCCGACAGGATGATTGTGCCGCCTGCTTCGAGGGCAACGCCATCGCCCGGTCGCAGTTGCTCAGCATTGAGCGTCACGGTTCCGGAAACCACTTGGACCCAACCGATCCGCCCCCGCCGAAAGCCGAACGTCACAGTCTCGCCAACACCCAATACCGTAGCATAGAAGTCGACGTCTTGGCAGATCGTCACCGATCCGTCACGGCCATCGCGGGACCCGACGAGGCGCAACTTGCCGCGCTTGTCCTCGGCGGTGAACCGCTTCTGCTCGTAGCTCGGCGGGATGCCCCGCCGTTCCGGGATAATCCAAATTTGCAGGAAGTGGACCGGCTCGGTCTTCGATGCATTGAACTCGCTGTGGCGGATGCCGGTGCCCGCCGACATGCGCTGCACATCGCCCGGGCGGATGACGGATCCGGTGCCGAGACTGTCCTTGTGCTCGAGCCCGCCCGCAAGCACGTACGAAATGATCTCCATGTCGCTGTGGGGATGGGGCGGGAAGCCGCCGCCCGGCGCCACCCGGTCCTCGTTGATCACGCGCAGCGGTCCAAAGCCCATGTGATCGGGCTCATGATAGTGCCCGAAGGAGAACGTGTGCCTGCTGTCGAGCCAGCCGAAGTTGGCCCGTCCGCGCTCCTCGGATTTCCTGAGTGCCATCGCCACGGTGCCCTCCGTTGTCATGTGTGAATGTGCTGAGCGGAAAGTGTGCCTTGCCTGCCGATGCTGCAATCCTCTACGTTCGACCCAGTTTGCGTCCAAATTGGCGACAATCCATGGACAAGCTCGAGGCGATGAATGCCTTCGTCAAGGTCGTGTCTCAGGGCAGCTATGCCGAGGCGGGCCGCGCACTCGGATTGACACGCTCGGCCGTCAGTAAGGCGGTGATGGAGCTGGAGCAATTGCTCGGCGCACGGCTTCTCGATCGCACGACCCGGCGTGTCGGGCCGACCGAGGCGGGACTCGCCTACTACGAGCGCTGTGTCGACATCATCGCCCGTGTCGAGGAAACCGAGCTGCAAGTGTCGCATCTGCATGATGAGCCGCGGGGCATCGTCAAGATCAACGCGCCGACATCCTTCGGCGTTCTCTACCTTGGGCCGGCACTGGCTGAATTCATGACATCCTACCCAGACGTCAAGGTCGAGGTGACGCTCAATGACCGTTTCATCGATCCGATCGAGGAGGGATTCGACCTGACGATCCGGATCGCGTCGCTGTCGGACTCGAGCCTGATCGCAAGAAAACTCGCGCCTGCGCGTCGCGTCCTTGTCGCATCGCCATCGTATTTCATGAAGCACGGCGAGCCGGCAGACCCAGCTGACCTCGCCAACCACCGCTGCCTCAATTACGGGCACACGACAACGCTGCAGCGGTGGCAATTGACCAAGGACGGCAAGACTGTCAATGTGACGATCAAATCTGTTCTCTGCTCCAACAACGGTGACGTTCTGAGAGCGGCTGCGCTTGCGGGGCAAGGAATCACACAACTGCCCACGTTTCTGGTCGGGCCCGATATCGTTGCGGGCCAATTGCAGATTGCTTTGCCCGACTATCCCCCCGCGCAGCTCGGGATCTACGCGCTCTATGCACCAAATAAGTACTTGGCCGCCAAGACGAGGGTCTTGATCGAGTTTCTCGCGCAACGGTTTGGAGACCGGCCCGAGTGGGATAGGTTTTTGGCAATCTCCGCGAAGAAGTCCTGACCGAGGCACCGTCCGCTTTCGCCGAAAGCAGACCTCGAGCAGACGTCGAAGTCGGCATCTTTGAACTGTTCCTTTGTGGCCTATCGCGACTCGAAGCCAAACGGCGATGGACGATGGACTCTGAAAGCCGACACTCTGCTTCCGACGCGATAAGCTCGAGGCAGTCATGCATCCACCGGCAGAGCTCATACAAGACATTCCACGATCCGACCTCGGCTGTGCCGACCATGCCGTCCATGACGTCCGCAGTTGAAGGTATTGCGATCGCGCTTTGGATTCTGGGCTCCGGCTGAGCGTACCGCCAGGCAACTTGGCCATTTCCGCCAGGCAGCCGACCAAACCGGGTGCCGGCACCGATGATGATCGCGTCGTAGGCGGCGAGGTCGTCGATTTTCGAGATCGGTGCGCCCTGATCGAGCTTGTAGCGCGACCTACGCGCGATCTCCTCGGGTACCGGCTCGGGCAAGCGCTTGATGTCAACGTGCGCACCGGTCTGCCGCGCCCCCTCCGCAACTGCATTCGCCATCGCTTGGATATGGCCGTACGTCGAGTAGTAGAGAACCAGAACTTTCGACTTGGTCATCTCCTTGTAGATTTTGAGCGGCGCGCAGCCCCGGGTTATGGGGCTTCAACCGTTACGAGTTCTGAATCTTCGATTGGCGTGATCCTGGCGACCGCGACATCTTTGGTAGCGGCGCCGTCGCGCGCGTCGATCCTGATGCCGTTGCCTTCGACCGCTCCCGAGGCGGGCGCCAGTTGGCCATGACGTCGTTCGCCAAGCGCATATTCGGGTCCTGAAACGCGCAAATTCAGACGGCGCCAGACGCCGACCAAGGCATCGACAAGATGGTCGATCATGGCGATGTCGTGCAGCTACACATAAAGGCATGGGAGTTGGCGAAATAGAAATCGTAGTTCATGGCACTATCTTACACTACGAGTCCTGCCTGGCGTCGGGCGAGGTTCAATCTGGACAGTCGCTGTCATTCCGGCTGAAAGCACCACACCGGCTTGCACCTGATCGATATGAATCCGTACCGGGATGCGCTGGGCCAATCGCACCCAGGTGAAGATCGGGTTGACGGTCGCCAACCCTTGGCCATTGGGCTGCGCGTTCGAGACGTTGATGCCGCGCGCGATACTGTCGACGTGGCCTCGAATGATTTCGCTGTAGCCCATGAGCTTGATGCTGGCCGGGTCACCAACGCGAATCCCGTGGAGATTGGTCTCCTCGAAATACCCGTCAACCCAAAATGAATCAGCGTCCACCAGGGAGATCAGATTTTGCCCGGCAGTGGCGTAATTGCCAAACTGGGCCAATAGATTGGTCACATAGCCGTTGACCGGGGAGACAATGCGTGTGCGTTCCAGCTTCACGCGCGCCTGATCGAGGCTGGCGATCGCCTGCCGATGGCTCGCTTCGGCGCTCAACCAGGGGCTCGTCGGTACGGTGGGCCGCTGTCTGATCGGCCGGAACATCGACGCCCGCCCTGAAGATGCGACCTAGTCCTGCATTGTCTGGGCCTTTTTGCGTCCAGTAGATGCGCTGTCGGAGGAGTTCAATTGTAATGCCAACGCACCACCTGCTCTGATCTCGGCGGTCAACCTCGCCGAGCCCCGTCTCGACCAGCGTCTCGATTTGCGAACCGTCGAGATTCGCGCGCATGATGCGCATCCCTTCCCGGTCCGCCCAATAGAGTTTGTGCGCATCCCTTTCCAGATGGATCTGTTTTGGCGTGAAGGTAACGCCTTGCGGAACAATCACTCTCCGATTGCCGCCGTCGAGGTCGGCGCGCTCGATAAACCCATCGTTCAAGTGGGGGAAATCCTTTTCAAGATCGCTTCGGCGCGTGTCATGAGATCACTGCCCGGAACGACTTCGTTAACGAGGCCGATGCGATAGACTTCCTGCGCGCTGATCATCTCTCCGGAAAGAATGAGCTGCAGGGCTCGGCCCTTGCCGACGAGGCGCGGGAGCCGTTGCGTTCCGCCGCCCCCCGGAACGAGTCCCAACGTCACTTCGGGCTGGCCAAATCGCGCATTCTCTGTGGCCAACCTGATGGTGCAGGCCATTGCCGTCTCGCAGCCGCCGCCGAGCGCGAACCCGTTGATTGCGGCGATGACCGGATTACCAAGATTTTCGATGAGGTTGAGTACCGCCTGTCCGAAACTTGAAGATTGTTCTGCCTCGATGGCCGTCGCGTCCGCGAGCTCGCTAATGTCCGCTCCTGCGATGAATGCCTTGTCCCCCGCGCCGGTCAGGATGACGCCGCGTACCGCGTTACCAATCCACCGCTTCTGGCCGTTGAGGGTCCATGTATCTCCTTCGCGTTTGGCGGTCGTGGTCAGCCCACCGCTTGTTCCCGAGCCCACGAGCGGCTCGGTGAGGCCGAAGCAACCAATCTTTTCCCAACGCGCCATAGGCGGCAGCCACCTCTGCTTCTGCTCCTCCGATCCATCGAGATAGATCGAACCCATCGCCAGGCCGCTATGCACCCCGAAAAACGTGCAAAACGAAGCGTCAACACGTGCCAGTTCCATTGCCGGCTTCGCCTGATCGTCATCAGTTGACGCGGGCAAGCGGGGGACCGTCTACGATCTCGTCGTGCAGGCACTGCAGCGCGGCAAGGACCTCCGCCTTGTTCAGGTTGAGGTCCCGGCAATCCCGCTCGTTGGCAGACTCAACGAACCGGATTACGCGCTTCAGCATCATGACAATCCAGATTCTGCGCAGGAGGATCGCCCGCTCACGCGCGATCGTTCGAAGGCTGCGTCCCGAAACGATCATGTCGCTTGCACACGGAATGATCCATCTTGCTCTTACCTGCATCGTCTGCCTCCGGGTGAGACTGCGGCCACCATTCCCAGGTGCGCTCCGCATGCCGCAATGTCGCCAGCGAATCCGGAACGTGGCGTTGGGTTCGAACCGGAAGCGCCGCGGGGTTTGTAATTTTCGGGAAGCGGAGGCGCTTCGAAGAGCCCGGCGGCAAGCGCTTGTGAGGGGGGAAAATCGGCTCTCTCGGAGACGAGAAAGCCGTAGGCGGCGATGCACAGCGTGGCGTGGTGATGGAATCCTCGCCAGCCCCGGCCTTCGAAATGGCCGAGACCGATTTCCTGTTTCAACTCCAGATAATCCCGCTCGATGCGCCAGCGCAGCTTGGCCATGTGCACGAGATGGGTGAACGTAATGTTTTCCCGCATGCGGGCCTTGAAAAGACACGGCCACATCGGGCCCTTGACAACCTTACTCGGGTGTTGATTGCCGTGAACTGATGGCGCCGACCAGCATGCAAACTTCAAGTGAAGTGCGCATTCGCGACTAGTCTGTCGAAACGCCGCGCTGCCAGATCAGTGCGATCTATCCATATTTCGATTGGCGGCGGAAAACCTGTGTCGCTGCGTGGATTGCGAGCGAAAAGTAAAATCTTACCCTCGGAAAGATGCCGTGCGGTCTGAAAATTTGGCAGGCGCGTACCATGACCGAGCAGCCGCCACTCCTCCTGATGCTCACATCTGAACACCTCCTGTGCTTCGACGGAAAGAGCTGCGACGTGGCGCCAGTGAAACTGCTGGATCGACCCATCGACGATTGTAAGGTCTCTGTTGAAGCGCCTCTCGACGTCTAGCAGCCAATCCCAAAAGCGTTTCCGGTCGGCCCCGCCGACCGCGTTTGCTAGCCCTGCGGCCAGGGCGCGACTGTTCCAGCTGTCGCAGGCAGCTTCGAATTCTGGTGTTCTCAGCTGCGTCCGTTGCCAACTCTCCTTGCCCTTCTCCGAGAAACGAATATGGAAAGCCACATCGAGCACACACAACCAATCGAACGGCCACGTCGCCCGATCCGAATCCGACAGGTGAGCAGCGGCCCTTTGTGGCGACTGTGCGGAGACCCACTCGCCCCTCGTGATATCCCAATTACTGTCGTTCTTACCTTTCGTTAGGTCCCAGAATGCAATTGTCTTTTCAAAGTAATCGTCGTCATCGCGCGCGAGGCCCGGTGGCCAACCCGCATATGTGGTCATGACGAATGGATCGATCGGCTCACGTGGCCTGTAGGCGATGGCCGGAGTGCAACTTCCGGCAGCCGAAGAGTCGATATCGCAAAAATCCCTCAGTTCGATCCAATGAAACCACCCGGATGGGGGTTGCCGTTCTGGCACCTTCGCAAGCTCAACGGGCTGCCAGACTATAGTGGCCTCCAACTCTCCTTCGTCCAAATCGTGCTCCAAGAACAGATAAAGGCTCCCTGTGGAAGGCAGCAGAGTCAGATCGGGAATTCGCGGCAGTGTGAGGAGATCGAATTCCCCTGCGAATGGCAGGGGCTTGCCGTTTTTGTTCAACGGCCACGGCACGTCTGCTGGCATGTGAGGCAAGCCACCGAAAGCGCTGCCTCCAATCCGACCGTCCGAGGGATAAACGCGGCGGAGTCCGATTGTCGGTTTGGCAGAGAAGCGATGGAACTCAAGCCATACAGCACGCGTTTTTTCGTCCAAGTCCATATGGGTCCAACGTTCTCTTTATCCGCGGTCTCCAACGTGACTTTCCTCTTTGCCTTGGATTTGACACCGGCGGCTCTCGTTCCGCAGCAGTCAGCCGTCGTTGAGGAGAGAACGGGTCACAACTTGCCGTTGCCTGCGTCCGCTTCCAGCGTCTGCTTCGACCGATCGCCGACATGGTCAGCGACGCCCATTCGTTGGTCAAGACGAAAATGTCTGCCTAACGCGCCGGGATATGACGACGCTGGAATGTAGTTCCCCTGAGACCGGACCCAGGGACAATCAGAGATCAGCGAAGGCCCTGCCCGGCCTGCCTCGGCGATCGCAGGCATTTTTGCATTGAAGTTGCCAAGCGCCGAAGGCACTCTCGGCGTTCGCCAACGTAGGCAATCGTCGGTCGATCGAGCAGCCACATAAGGGAGGCAAACCATGTCCGGGAACCACCATCCGACCGACTGTGCGTGCGGCAACCACGGGGCCTCGCCGGCTCAGGGTCAGACCACCAGCCGCCGCCGGTTCCTGCAGGCGGGCCTTGCTACAATGGGTCTAGCCGGCTTTCCATTGTTCGGACGCCCCGGGCCGGCAGTCGCCCAGGCCGCCACGCCCTACCGCATCGACGTGCACCACCACCTGACGCCGCCCACCATGCTCGATGCGCTCAAGGCGGCCAAGCTCGGCACCCCGCCGAGCTACAACTGGTCGCCGCAGAAATCGATCGAGGACATGGACAAGGCGGGTGTCGCCACCTCGATCACGTCGATCACCACACCCGCCGTCAGCTTCCTCGACACGGAGAAGGCGCGCCAGCTCGCGCGCGAATGCAACGACTACGCCGCAAAGCTGATGCAGCAGTTTCCGGGCCGGTTCGGCATGTTCGCGGCGATTCCGCTCACCGATACCGAGGGCAGCCTCAAGGAGATCGAATACGCGCTCGACACGCTGAAGGCGGATGGCATTGCGCTGCTCACCAGCTATGGCGACAAGTGGCTCGGGCACGAGCAGTTCGCTCCCGTGCTGGCCGAGCTCAATCGCCGCAAGGCGGTGGTCTATACGCATCCGACCGCCGCCAACTGCTGCCGCAACCTGATGGTCCCCGACATCACCGACCAGATCATCGAATACGGCACCGATACCACCCGCACCATCGCCAGTCTGGTGTTCAGCGGCATGGCCGCCAAGACCCGGGATATCCGCTGGATCTTCTCGCACGCCGGCGGCACCATGCCCTACCTGATCGAACGGTTCACAGCGGTGCCGATACTGAACAAGTCGCTGGCGCCGCGCGTGCCCGACGGCGTGCTGGCAGAGCTGAAACGGTTCTATTACGATACAGCCCAATCCTCCAACCCCGCCACGATGGCCGGGCTGATGAAGCTCGTGTCCGTGTCGCAGGTGGTGTTCGGCACCGACTACCCGTTCCGCACCAGCGAGGATCACGTCAAGGGTCTCAGGGGCTGCGGCTTCAGCGAGGCGGACCTGAAGGCCATCGAACGGGACAATCCAATGGCGCTGCTGCCGCGCCTCAAGGCGTGAGCCGGGGCTGGCATCGGCACAGCCGCAATCCCACATGACTGAGGCGCCGGCCTGGTCAGCCCGACCGGGCCGGCAGCGAAGGGAGACGCAGCGATGGACCTGAAGCGCATTCGGCTGGAGCTTGCCCGCGACCGCGACTATCCCGAGGGCAGCCGCAATCATGGCTACGAGTTCGCCGCGCCGCTCACCGAGGCAGGACACATTGATGCCGAGGCCTGGCGCGCCGCGCGCGAGCGCTGCCGCGTCCGCCGGTACTGGGCCGGCGAGCCCGACATGGTCGGACATCTGGTGCACAAGCCCGGCGGCTCGTGGGGCTTCCACTACGACATTCGCGGCAATGCCGCGGAGGACGAAAGCGGCTATCGCTTCAATGATCATGCGTTCAAGCCGGGCGAGTACGTCTCGCTGAAGGAGCACGACGGCGTGCTGCGGACCTTCCGCGTGGTCTCGGTGATGGACCTCGATTGAGGTCGCCTTGCAACAGGGGCTGGCCGGGGCTGCGGAATTCCTCTAACTTTTGCACCGCTGCCCGCAACGAGGCGGCGTGCTTGCAAGCAACATCGGAGGGATCGGCACATGCCGAGTCGTACGACCAGACTGCTGCTGTTTGTGCTGCTGTCGGCAGGCGTGCTGCCGCCCGCGGGGCCGGCGGCTGCCGAGGTGAAAGAGCTGAAGCTGATCAACTCCTTCGGGCTGTCGTTCCTGCCGTTCTCGGTGATGCAGGACCGCAAGCTGGTCGAGAAGCACGCCGCCGCCGCCGGCCTCGATCTCACCGTCAAATGGAACACCGGCGGCACCGGCGGTCTCGGCAACGATGCGCTGCTTTCGGGCGCGGTCGACATGGTTGCGACCGGCGGCACCGTCATGATCGCACTGTGGGACAAGACGCGCGGCGCCCAGAAGGTCCGCGGGCTGATGCCGCTCTGCAGTTCGCCGATGATGCTCACCAGCACTGATCCGCGGATCAAATCGATCAAGGATCTCACCGAGGGCGACCGCATCGCAGTCAGCGCTATCAAGG
>Ga0209069_10000756_pt1 | contig 15533 bp, 12 predicted proteins | sample Str013_2_FD_187202 | JGI IMG/M metagenome (GOLD analysis project Ga0209069, IMG submission 187202) | Freshwater sediment microbial communities in response to fracking from Pennsylvania, USA - Straight Creek_MetaG_SC_2013 (SPAdes) (version 2) | ecosystem: Environmental > Aquatic > Freshwater >...
ACTCGGTTTCTGGTGGATCGCCGAGGATCGACCCGATCTCCCCGCCATCATCGACAGCCCCGACGGCCCCCGTACGTACGCTCATCTCGCCGGTGATGCCCACCAGCTCGTCCACTTGTTCCGGTCGGTGGGCGCCACCGCCGGCGATGCGCTGGCCGTGCTGGCGGACAACGGCAACACCCTGGTCGAAACGTCGCTCGCCTGCCAAGAGTCGGGCCTGCACTTCATCCCCCTCAACACTCACCTGACCGGTGCGGAGCTGGCCGCCATCATCGAGCACTCGGGCGCGCGCGTTCTGGTCGTCGGCGAGCGATTCGTTTCCCTCCTCGACGCCGTCGACGCCACCCGGCTCGGCGTGCACGTGTTCGTCGTCGGGAAGGGCTCAGGCCTCACGTCGCTGGCAGACGCGCGCGCATCCCAACCTCGAACCGAGCCCGCCGATCGCCGGCCGGGCGGGTTGTTCGTCTACACGTCGGGCACCACCGGCAAGCCCAAGGGCATCCGCCGTCCGATCCCCGACGGCGACGTCGGCGCGGTGGCCAGCCAGAGCGCGGTGTTCGGCCGAGCCTTCGACTTCCGTCCGTTCGACGGCCCGATGCTGGTGTCCACCGGCATGTTCCACGGCGGCTCGCACAGCTACTACATGGGCGGGTTGCACGTCGGCCAGGGCCTGGTGATCATGGCGAAGTTCGAACCCGAGTTGACGCTGCAGCTCATCGAGCGCCACCGCGTCCGCACCGGGTACATGGTGCCGACGCAGTTCCATCGCCTGTTGCAGCTGCCGGCCGACATCCGTGAGAAGTACGACGTGTCGAGCCTGCACGCGATCGTCCACTCGGCCGCGCCGTGCCCACGGCCGGTGAAGGAGCAGATGATGGCCTGGTGGGGTCCGGTCATCTGGGAGACCTACGGGGGCATGGAAGGCGCGGCCACCATCGCCAAGCCCCATCGCTGGCTCGAGAAGCCTGGCACGGTCGGGCGAGCGATCAAGGGCATGCACTTGGCCATCCTCGACGACGATGGCAACGAGCTGCCGGCCGGGCAGGTCGGTCACATCTACCTCGACAACGGCATCGGCTTCAGCTACCACGACGATCCTGATCAGACCGTGTCCGCCTTCAAGGGCAAGCGCTTCAGCCTCGGCGACATGGGCTACCTCGACGACGAGGGCTACCTCTTCATCTCAGATCGCGCCAAGGACATGATCATCACCGGTGGCACCAATGTCTACCCGGCCGAGATCGAAGCGGTGCTGTTGCAACATCCGAAGGTCCACGATGCCGGCGTCATCGGCATCCCCGATGCGGAGTGGGGCGAGACGATCGTCGCGCTGGTCCAGACCAAGGCCGGTGTCGTCGCCGACGACGCGCTCGCCCAAGAGCTGGCCGCGTTCTGCCGGGAACGTCTGGCCAGCTACAAGTGTCCACGGCGTTGGGAGTTCCGCAGCGATCTGCCGCGCACCGAAGCCGGCAAGTTGTACAAGCGCAAGATCCGCGACGAGTACGTCGCCGCGATGGAGCAGGAGCACGCATGAGCGACAAGACCCACGAGGCGTTCAAGGTCGACGACGAGCTGGAGGCCGAGTTCCAGAAGGCCCTGCAGCATCAGCTCACCGACGAGGACATCGACAAGGCTCGCCTGCTGCTAGGTGTGGACGTGGCCTCGCGGTACCGCGAGCTGAACGCGGTGGCCACCGAAGACGCCATCCGCAACTGGGCCCTGGGCGTCGGCGACGACAACCCGCTGTACACCGACGAGACCTACGGGACGTCGACTCGTTGGGGGTCGATGGTGGGTCACGGCACGCAGATGGGGCACATCAAGACGCCGATGCTCGGCGACCCGATCCCCGACGAGATCAAGGCCAAGACCAAGAGCATGTTCCGTGGCGTGCACGTCTTCGTGTCGGGCGGCACATGGGAGTGGTACCGGCCGCTGCGGCCCGGTGACCGCATCTACAGCTTCCGGGGCGAGGAGAGCGTCGACGTCAAGCAGTCAGAGTTCGCCGGACGTTCGGTCATCCAGGTGTCGCGCGACGTCGCCATCAACCAGTTCGGTGAGGTGCTCGGCGTGTACCGGATCCTGCGGGTGCTCACCGAGCGCTCCAAGTCGCGCGAGAAGGGCAAGTACGCCGAGATCGAGGCAGCCCACTACACCGACGCCGACTACGAGCGCATCGATGCGATCTACGAGCAGGAAGATCCCCTCGGCGCCGAGAAGCGCTACTGGGAAGACGTCACCGTCGGCGACGACCTGAAGCCGATGGTCAAGGGACCCACCACGATCACCGAGATGATCGCGTTCCATGCCGGTGGCTACGGCTTCGTCCCCTACGGCCTGCGCTCGTCGCGGGTGGGCTACAAGAACCGCAAGCGCATCGCGCCGTTCTACGTCAAGAACGGCCAGGGTGTGTGGGACGTCGCCCAGCGGTTGCACTGGGACAGCGAATGGGCCAAGGCGATCGGCAACCCGATGGCCTACGACTACGGCGTGCAACGGCAGTGCTGGTTCTACCACCACGTCAGCGATTGGGCCGGCGACGACGCCTGCATCATCGCCATGGAGGACTCGATCCGAAAGTTCAACTACATGGGCGACACCCAGTACCTGTCGGGCAAGGTGGTGGCCAAGCGCGAGCAGGCCCACGGCGACGGCACGCAGAAAGTCGTCGACCTCGAACTGCACATGATCAACCAACGCGACACCGAGACCGCCTACGGCACGGCCACCGTGGCCCTCCCGTCGCGCACCGACGGCCTGGCGCTGTTCCCCAAGGTGCCGATCGAGCTGGAGCGTCAAGCGGCCAGGATGTTCGCCCGTCACACCGAGCTCGCCGCCCGGCCGCCTCGCCGCTGAACGGTCGACGGGCGATGGAGAAGCTGCGGCCCGACGACCACTTCCTGATCCTCCTCGAAGGTGACGAGACCCCGATGCACATCGGGTCGCTGCTGGTGCTCGACGTGCCAGACGGTCAGCGCGACGACGCCGCCGATCGACTGCGGGCCCACCTCATCGATCGATTGCCGGCGACACCACTGCTGCGCCGGCTGCACCGTGCTCCCCTCGGGTTCGACTCCGACGTGTGGTTGCGCGCTGACGACGTCGACATCGACGCGCACATCGTCGTTCACCGTCGCGAGCGCCCGTTCACCGATGAGGACCTGCACCGCTTCGTCGAGGAGCAGGTCATGCGTCGTCTCGATCTCGCCGCGCCGCCCTTCTCGATCCAGATCCTCGATCCCGTCGAGGGAGGGCGGCTGGCGATGTACGTCAGGGTGCACCACTGCGTGGCCGACGGCGTGGGCTTCCAGACCGTGCTCGGCCTGCTCAGCGACGACGAGGCCGAGCTCGACGTCGCGGCGGCCGAGTTGTCCGATGAGCTACCGGACCGTCACCAGTGGCTCGCCGATTCGGTGCGCGCCTTCCGAGCCCAACGCGCCGGGGAGCCGGCTCGACAGGCGACCCGCCGAGCCGCCATCGCCGCGCTGCGAGACCCGACCTTGCAGCGCCCCGAGACCCCGACGCTCACCCTCTCAGGCCCCACCTCGGCGAGGCGCGCCTACACCCGGCTCACGTTTCCCTTCGACGAGATGCAACGGGCGGCCAAGGCGCTGACAGCCACGCTCAACGACCTCTTCCTGGCACTGGCGGGCACCGCGATGCGCAACCACCTGATCGAGATCGACGATCTCCCAGGCCTCGCCCTGACGACCAACTCGGCACGCAGCTACCGCCGTCGTGAGCACGGCGCCTTCGGCAACCGGATCGTCGCCATCCACCCGCACCTCGCGACGAACGAGGCCGACCCCATCGATCGCCTGCGCGCCATCCAAGAGTCGATGGCGCTCGAGCGCAGGCGGACCGTCTACGACGAGGCGCTGCTGAACCAGCCGGAGACCCCGTTCGGGCCGCTGGTGCGCCGCCGTCGCTTCGCCGAACGACGCGGGAGCGGCGGTTCGATCCTGCCCGGCAACATCACCGTCTCGAACGTGCCTGGCCCAGCACGGGTGCGAACGTACGCCGGGTTCCGGCAGGTGTCGAACCACCCGACGCCACTGCTGGGCAGCGGTCGAGCACTGAACTTCACCGCTCGGCGCAACGGGGCGTCGTTCGATGTCGGGGTGATGGCGGACCCGACCAAGATCGCCGACGTCGAGCACATCGCCACCTTGCTCCGAGATGCATTCGGGTCGTACGAGGCGCTGTCACGCAAGGCCGCCTCAGGCCGGCCGTCCGCCGACGACATGGCCACCGACCGCGCTCAGTTGCGCGAGCGTTGGTATCGCGAAGGCTTCTTCAGCCGCGACACCATCGTCGACCACCTCCGCCACGGCGCAGCGGCGTTCCCCAACGCGGCGATGCACTTCGTCGGCGGGCCCGCGCCACAGTCGATGCGACTCGGCGAGATGTACGAGCGGAGCACCCGGGTGGCTGGCGGCCTGGCCAACCTCGGCATCGGGCCGGGCGACGTCGTCGCGATCTGGGTGCCCAACTGGCTCGAAGGCGCGCTCGCCTACCAGGGGGCGTTGATGCTGGGAGCCACGGTCGTGCCCATCATCCACATCTACGGGCCGCACGAGGTCGGCTTCATCCTTCGCCAGTCGCGCGCGCGGGTGCTGATCATGCCCCACCACTGGCGCACCATCGACTACGGCGAGCGGTTCGCCTCGATCGTCGACATCCCGGATGTGGAGCACGTCGTCTGCATCGGTGGTGACGGCCCCCCGGGTGCCATCGCGTGGGCCACCGTGGCCAGCGCCGCGCCACTCGCGAGCTTGCCCGGCACGCCTCCCGACGAGCGCTGCCTGCTGCTGTACACCTCGGGCACCACCGCCGACCCGAAGGGCGTGCAGCACACCACCAACACCTTGGTCGCCGAGATCCGCACCACGGCCGCCGCCGTCGGTGATCGAGCGGGCACCAACCTCGCCGCCTTCCCCGCCGGCCACATCGCCGGCGTGCTCGGCTTGTTCCGCATGTTCTTGCTCGGCGTGTCGACGGTGTCGATGGACGTGTGGGACCCCGCGCTGGCCGCCCGACTCGTTCCTGAGCACGGCATCACCAGCACCGCCGGTGCTCCGTTCTACCTGGCCTCGCTGATGGACGAAGCCGAGCGGCAGCAGACCGACCTGACCTCGCTGTCGAACTTCATGGTCGGCGCGGCCAACGTGCCGGCCAGCCTGGTCGAGCGAGCCGATCGCGCCGGGATCACCGTGTACCGCGCCTACGGCTCGACCGAGCACCCGGTCATCACCACCGGCACGTCGGCCGACCCACTCGAGAAGCGGGCCGGCACGGACGGCCGTCTGACGCCCGGCAACGAGATCCGCCTTCTCGACGACGACGGCCACGAGGTCGGCGTGGGCCGCGATGGGGAGATCGTCAGCCGAGGACCCGAGCTGTTCATCGGCTACACCGATCCAGTCCTCGACGCCGACTCGTTCCTGCCGGGTGGGTGGTTCCGCACGGGCGACATCGGCCGGCTCGACGCCGATGGCTACCTGACGATCACCGACCGCAAGAAGGACGTCATCATCCGCGGCGGCGAGAACATCGCGTCGAAAGAGGTGGAGGACCTGTTGGCCCGACATCCCGCGGTGATCGAGGCGGCGGTCGTCGGGCAGCCGGACGAGCGCTACGGCGAGCGGGTCGCAGCGTTCGTGTTGCTCCGGCCTGGCGCATCGCTCGATCTCGACGAGGTGGGCCGGCACTTCGCCGCCATCGGCGTAGCGAGGCAGAAGACGCCAGAACACCTCCACGTCGTCGACGAGATGCCTCGCACGCCGACGGGGAAGGTGCGCAAGGTCGAGCTGCGCAACAGGTTGCGGATGGCCGACTGAGGCCCGATCGACCCGGCCAGGTAGTTTCTGACAACAACGTCAACACCCTCGGAGACCCCGTTCATGCAACTGCAAGGTTCCAGCGCACTCGTCGTCGGCGGAGCCGGTGGCCTCGGCGCCGCCACCGTCCGGCGGCTCGCCGCCGCCGGAGCGCACGTCGTCATCGCCGATCTCGCCGAGGAGACGGGCCTCGCCTTGGCCACCGCTCTCGGCGGCCGGGCCACGTTCGTGAGGACCGACGTGCTGTCCGAGGACAGCGTCAACGCGGCCATCGCCGTCGCGGTCGCCCACGGCCCGCTGAAGGTCTCGGTCGACACTCATGGCGGCCCTGGTGGAGGACGCACCCTCAACCGAGACGGCGACCCGTTGGGCTTCGACGAGTTCGTGAAGGTGGTGCAGATCTTCCTGAACGGCACGTTCAACGTCTTGCGCCTGGCTGCCGCGGCGATGGCCAAGAACGAGCCGGAAGACAGCGGCGAGCGGGGCGTCATCATCAACACCGCATCGATCGCCGGCTACGAAGGCACCATCGGCCAGGTCGCCTACGGCGCGGCCAAGGGCGGCATCATCGGCATGACGTTGCCGGCGGCGCGCGACCTCTCCGTCGTCGGCATCCGGGTCGGCACCATCGCACCGGGCGTGTTCGCCACTCCCGCCTACGGCAAGGCGCTCGATGCCGTGGAGGCCGAGTGGGGTCCCGTCGTGCCGTTCCCCAAGCGCATGGGCCAACCCGACGAGTACGCCCGCATGGCGATGGCCATCGTCGACAACCCGTACTTCAACGGCGAAGTGATCCGGCTCGACGCGGCGGTCCGTTTCCAGACCAAGGGCGCCCGATCATGACGGCCGTCTCCCTGCCCGACCCGATGCAGGCGGTGCACGGGCCAGCCGGGCCGTCGCCGGTCCGGCCGGCGAGCTCGATCCGACGCACGTCGAGCATCGACATGACGTGGCCCGATGGCATCGGCACGCAGTTGCGGCTCGACGGGCGCGCTCGCGACGCGGTCACCCACTCCTCCGCTGACGCGCCCGTCGTCGTCGGTACGGCCACCACCAGCGTGGGCATCGGCAGCGGGCGCACCATCGAGGACATCACCGCCGATCCCGATGTCGATGGTTTGCCGCAACTGGTGGGCTGCCGTGGCGGTGGGTACCTGCGCGCCGCGCTGGCCGAGTTCGTGCCCGGCGAGCTGGCCGCGGGCACGCCGCTGTACCTGTTGCTCGACGACGTGTCCGGCACCAGCCTCATCGCCGGCTTCGCCTGGTCGCAGTGGACCGACGAGTGGATGGGCTCGGCCGCGCAGCGGCGAGAGCGACCCAGCATGGAGAGCGTGTGCATCGGCTTCGCTCCTGGAGCGAGCGGCTTGGTCGAGCTGCAGAGCGGACAGCGAACCCATCGCACCCAACCGGTGCCCGTGCTGGTCAACGCCGACGACCCTCAGGGCTGGCACGACCTGCCCGTGCTCCCGCCGGTATCGATGCGACGGGCCCGCAGGATCGACGTGTGGCGCGATCCGGTCGACGGCACGATCGTGATCGATTCGGGCTTCCAGGATTCGGCGGGCAACCCCGACCACGGCCGGGTCGCCATCCACGAGTACGTCTTGCGGGCCACCGCCGACCCCGACACGTTGCTGGTCACGTCGGTCACCGCCGATCCCCGGGTGCTGCCGTTCCGATCGTGCACCAACGCCGTCGACACCGCGTCCGCCGTCGTCGACACGCCGCTGGCCGAGCTGCGCACCACCGTTCTCGAACGGCTGGCCCGCACCAACGGTTGCACCCATCTCAACGATGCGTTGCGAGCGCTGGCCGAGGTCCCCGTGCTGCTGGCCAAGCTCGACCGCGAGCTCAGCTGACGGCAAACCCGCCCGCCTGTTCGGCTGACCCGCACTCATGCGCCCCCATCCTGACGGAACCGTCAAGTCACAGTAGGGTCGCTTCGTGGAGCTCGATTGGACCGCCGACGAGGCCGCCTTCCGTGCCGCGCTGCGCGCCTCGATCGACGCCAACATCCGACCGGGTTGGACCCTCGACGACCGCGACATGCCCGACGCCGACGATGTCCTCGCGGTCAAGGCGTTCTGCGCCGCCATTGGCGCCGACGGGTTCCTGACGCCCCACTGGCCGGTGGCCCATGGAGGACGCGACGCGTCGCCCTGGGAGCAGCTGATCATCAGCGAGGAGACGTGGCGAGTCGGCGAGCCACGCGGCGGCCAGTACATGAACACCAACTGGATCGGCCCGGCGTTGATGGCCTACGGAACGGCCGAGCAACAGGCACAGCACCTCCCACCGATCACGCGCGGAGCGGTGAACTGGTGCCAGGGGTTCAGCGAGCCCGACGCCGGTTCCGATCTCGCTGCGCTGCGCACGCGGGCGGTTCGAGACGGCAACACCTACGTCGTGAACGGCCAGAAGATCTGGACCTCGTACGCCCACGCGGCCGAGTGGTGCTTCCTGCTCGTGCGCACCGACCCAGAGTCCCCCAAACGCGAAGGCATCACCATCTTGTTGGTGCCCATGGATTCGCCCGGCATCGAGGTGCGGGAGATCCCGAACCCGTTTGCCACCCACCTGATCCACGAGATCCACTTCACCGACGTCGTGGTGCCGATCGCCAATCGGTTGGGTGACGAGAACCAGGGTTGGGGCATCGTCCGCAACGTGCTCGCCAACGAGCGGGTCGGGATCGCCCGCCACGCCCACTCCGAGCGCGTGCTCGACGCCACCGTCGCCGACGCGCACGACACCGGGATCGATGTCGACGATCCGGGCCTCAGCGAGTCGCTGGGCGTCGCCTACACCTGGTGCGAGGCCGCGAGAGCGATGAACTACGTGGCGGTCGGTGAGCGCATCTCCGATCCCCACGGCGCCCGCCCGCTGGCGGCCGTGTCCCGCGCCATCACCGGGCCGATGGAGCGCGAGGTGGGTTGGGCCTGCCAGGAAGTGCTCGGCGACCGGGCCCTGGCCGGCGGCACCGAGGCCGACCGGCAGATCGTGACCGGCACCACGGCGATGATCGCCGCTGGCGCCTACGAAGTGCAGCTCGACCTCATCGCCCGGCTGTGCCTCGACCTGCCGCGAGGGAAGTAGGCCGCGTGGACATCGAGCTCTCCCCCGAGCAGCGAATGCTCGACGACACGCTGCGGACGCTGTTCGCCGATCATGCCGGCCACGCACGGGCCCGCGAGCGGCACGGCGACATCGACCGAGACATCGTCGAGCGACTCGACGCAGGTGGGTTTCTCGACGTCTTCGCCGATGCCGGGCCGATCGAGGCGGTCCTCGTGGCCGAGCGGGCCAGCGAGCTCGTGGCCGCCGCACCGATCGTCGCCCGAGTGCTCGTCGGGCCGCTGGCGGGGATCACCGACCTGCCCCCACTGGTCGGCCTCGTCCGCTCGCCCGACGGCCTGGTGCGCTATGCGGGATGGTGCGACGCCTACCTGGTGCTCGGCGACGAAGACGCGTCGATCGCCTCTGCCGACGACGTCGAGGTCGAACCGGTGCGCTCGCGTGCCGCCTACCCGATGGGGCGGGTGCGAGTGCGACGCGGCGAGTCGCTCGGTACCGGCAGCGCGGCCGCCTTGCGGCGGGCATGGCAGGTCGGCATCGCCGTCGAGACCGGAGCGATGGCGCGCGCCACCATCGAGTTCGCCGCGGGCCACGTCACCGATCGCGTGCAGTTCGGTCGACCGATCGGCTCGTTCCAAGCAGTGCAGCACCGCTTGGCCCGCTCGTATGCGATGGCGCAGGCGACCGCCTGGCTCGGACGACGCGGTGCATGGCATCGCGACGACGAGTACTGCACCGCGGCGGCCGCCGCCTTCGCCTGCATGACCGCCCGCGAGACGTACGACAACTGCCACCAGGCGGTCGGCGCCATCGGCGTCACCACGGAGTACGGCATGACCGAATGGACGATGAGACTGCTCGCCCTCCAGACCGAGCTCGGCGGCCGCCGGGCTCACGCCCGCCGGGTCGCCGCCGCTCGCGTCGCCCACGTCGAAAGGACCACCTCATGATCGTCGACACCCTCGACATCGACGCCACCACATTCGCCACCGGCAGCGGTTGGGAGATCAAGCCCGACGGCGCGTGCCAGGCCGACGTGTGCGTTCCCCTCTCCGGGCGCTTCGAGCTGACCGCGACCGCCGACCGGCTCGGCATGGAGATCGTGCCCGACGCCGAACATGGGTTGTGGGCCATCGGCCCCGCATCGCTCGACGGTCGGGCGTTGGCCAGCGCGACTGCGCCTGACCTGGTGCTGTCCGATCTCGACGACCACGACTTCCACCTGTCGTCACTGCGCGGCAGCAAGGTGGTGCTCGTCGCCTGGGCGCCGTATTGAGGCTGCCGCTTCGACCTGCCCGGGTGGCAGGCACTGCGCACAGAGCTCCATCCCTTCGGCGTCGAGGTGGTCACCGTCTCGCTCGAGCTGAGCGGGCCCGACGCCTCGCGTCCGTTCATCGAGGCGGCCCAGCCCGAGCATCCCTCGCTGCTCGACCCGACCCATCAGCTCGACGCCCTGTTCGGCGTGGTCAACATCCCGAACGTGATCTGGATCGACGAGCAGGGCGTGATCGTCCGCCCGGCTGAGCCGGGCTGGCCAGGGCCGACGGTGTACCCTGAATCGTTCATGAAGCGGATGGCCGAGTGGGCCAAGCAAGAGGCTGAGGCCGCCGCGGCTTCCGATAGGCCACGACCCAATCTGATGAAGCTCCTGCAAGGCGGCCAGGACCGCGCCGCCTACCCCGACGTGCTGCGCGACTGGGCTCGCAACGGAGCCGACAGCGTCCATGCGATGACGCCCCGCGAGGTGGTGGCCGCGTCGCAGCCGCGCTCGCCCGACCAGTCACGCGGCGCGGCCCACTTCGAGCTGGCCAACCACTTCTGGCGGGCAGGCGAGCGCGCCGCGGCGATCCGCCACTTCAACGCCTGCCATCGGCTGCAGCCCGAGAACTGGACCTACAAGCGCCAGGCGTGGTCGCTGGTCGGCAACGAGCGGCTCGGCGGAGGCGAGATGGGCCGGTTCGGTCAGGTGCCCCTGCCCGGTGAGGAAGCCGACTGGCCGTTCGAGTCCGACTTCAACGCCGACGCCGCCAAGCTCCAGCCCGGCCAGTACTACCCCAAGACGATGTGAACCATGGCGCCGGCACCGCTCAGCCCGCCGGCGCCAGCGTGGCCCAGTGATCGAGGATGCCCTGGACCGGCGTCACGAACGCGACGTTGCGAATGGTGTAGCGAAGCAGCTGCTCGACGTACTCGGGAGGATCGCCCGCGATGCAGTCGCTGGGGACGATGACCTGATAGCCGAGGTTCATGGCCTCGATGGCAGTGCCGTTGACCGCGATGTTGGCCGACACGCCGGTGAGCACGATGGTGACGACGCCGAGGTTGCGCAGGTAGGTGTCGAGGGGAGTGGTGAAGAAGCCCGTCATGCCGTGCTCGCGGCGGATGGTGATGTCGCCAGGGTGCGGGGTCAGCTCAGCCACGATCGGTCCGTGGCTGGCGACGGTGACGCCATCGGCCATGGCTCGGCCCACCCGCAAGTTGCGAGCACCACCCACTCCGTCGATGCGACGCTCATCGATGACGTACACGACGTGGGCACCGACGCGGCGCGCCGCGGTGAACAACGTCGCCAACCGGGCGATGAGATCGATCGAGTGGGCATGGGCGGCGAGACCGGGGATGAGGGCATGCTCCGGCAACAGCAACTTCTCCTGCACCTCGAGCGTGACGATGGCCGTCGTCGCTGGGTCGAGGTACGAGGTGAGATCAAGGGGCATCGGCGTGCTCCGCTTCCAGTTGCTGTGTGATGTGATGCATGTAGGTGAGGTAGCCGACCGGGATGCGACTTCCCCCGTGCACCTGGATCGTCTCGCCGGTGATCCAGCCCGCCTCATCACTGGCAAGGAACGCGCACACCGCGCCGATGTCGTCGACGGTGCCCAGCCGGCGAAGGGGCACGGTGGCCACCTGCCGGGCGACACGGCTCGGCTTGCTCAACGTTCCGCCTGGGGCCAGGCTCTCCTCCGTTGGCACCAATCCCGGCGCCACTGCGTTGACCCGGATGCCGTGATGGCCCCACTCGGCGGCCATGGTCGCGGTGAGGCTCTCCACCCCTGCCTTGGCCGCGCCGTACTGGCCGGTCATCGGGCACGGCTGTGAGCCGCTGCGCGAGGAGATGTTGACGATCGATCCACCCCGATCGACCATGCGGCGCGCCGCGGCTTGCGCGGCGAAGAACGTCCACTTCAGGTTGAGATCGACGACGGCGTCCCACTGCGTCTCGTTGAGATCCATCAACGGTCCGACGTCGGTGGCGTTGGCGCTGCCAGCGTTGTTGACCCAGCAGTCGATCGCTCCGAACTCGGCGATGGTCGTCGTCACCAGTCTGTCGATCTCGGCCGGGCTGGTGATGTCGGTCTGGCAGGCGAGGGCTCGGGCCCCGAACTCGGTGAGCTCCTCGACCGTATCGGCCAGTGGCGCCACGCCCCGGCCGGCGACCACCACCGACGCTCCACCGCGGGCCATGGCTCGGGCGATCCCCCGGCCGATGCCGCGCCCGCCGCCGGTCACCACCACGCACTTGCCGGCGAGATCGAACAAGGTGGCCCCCCTCGGACTTGACATCATCGTCAGGTTAGTGTGGCCGAGATGATGGAGTTCGACGAGCCGGCCTTCCGACAGCGCATCCGTGACTACGTCGCCGCCAACGTGCCCGGCCTTCCCTACCGCGTCGGCACCCGCTCGCCCGAGAACGCCTCTGAGTCGGCGGTCCTGCGGGACTGGAGCCGCCAGCTGTACGCCGCCGGGTTCTACGGCGCCGATTGGCCCGTCGAGTTCGGCGGGCGCGGCGACGACTACCACGCGGTCGAGGAATTCATCGTCACCGAGGAGCTGGCTAAGGCGCGAGCGCCGATACCGATCGGCTCGGGCAGCCTGGCCGCTCACGCGCTGCTGCAGTTCGCCACCGCGGCCCAACGATCTCGGTACCTCCCCAAGATCCGCAGCTACGAGCACGTCTGGTGCCAGCTGTTCAGCGAACCCGATGCCGGAAGCGACCTGGCGGGGATGCGCACCACGGCCATCCGCGACGGCGATGACTTCGTGGTCAACGGGCAGAAGGTGTGGAGCACCAATGCCGCCTTCTCCGACATGGGGTACCTGCTGGCCCGCACTGACCCGGACGCCGCCAAGCACGCCGGGATCAGCGCGTTCGCCTTCGACATGTCTCAGCCCGGCGTGACGGTGCGGCCGTTGAAGGAGATGACCGGCACCTCCGACTTCAACGAGGTGTTCTTCGACGACGTCCGCGTGCCGGCCGGCGATCTGATCGGCGAGGTCAACCACGGCTGGCACATCGCCACCACCAGCTTGGCCTCAGAACGGGCCGGGGTCGGGGCGCTGGTCATCCGGCTGCGTCAGAACCTCGACGCCCTCATCGCCTTCGCCAAGGCGACGCCGCTTGGTCGTGGCGTGGCCGCCGACGATCCGTTGGTCCGCCAGCGCTTGGCCGACGCCCACGCTCGGGTCGAGGTGGCGACGCTGGTATCGCAGGCGGCGATGGACCGCCGGCTTCGAGGCGAGCACCGCGATGCCGATGTGCCTTTGACCAAGCTCGGGTTTGCGGTGCTCAACGAGCAGCTGTCGTACCTCGGCATCGAGATCCAGGGGATGCGGGGCACGTTGGCCACCGACGACGATGAAGCGCTCGACCACGGCCACTGGCAGGACGAATTTCTCTACGCCAAGGCCTACACCATCTCCGGCGGCAGCAACCAGATCATGCAGAACCTGCTCGGCGAACGAGCCCTCGGGTTGCCCCGCGAGCCGAAGCCCTCGTGAGCCCGTACCCGACATGAGCCCGGTTCCGGACACCGCGCGCGCGGCGCGCATCGTCGAGGACTTCTTGGGCGGCAAGGTGGTGGCCATCACCCGCCAGGCGCGGTGGCGTCCGACGTGGTTCGTCGACCTCGACCGCGATGGAGAGGCGATGGCGCTCGTCCTGCGCGGCGATCGAACGGATTCGGAGGCGTTCCCGCTGCGCCACGAGTTCACCTTCCACACGTTCATGGAAGAGCGCGACTTCCCCGTCCCGCACCTGCACGGCTACATCGAGACGCCCGGCCTGATCGACGCCGTGCTGATGGACCGGGTGCCCGGCGTCCCGCACTTCGACGGTGTCGCCGATGCCGATCGCGATCGGATCGTCGACGAGTACGTGCAGCAGCTGGCGCGACTGCATCACCTCGATCCGGCCCCCTTCGTCGCCGCAGGCATCACCCATCCCGCGCCGAACGAGAACACGGGGATGGTCGGGCACCGCAACATGGTCAGTCGCTACCGCGAGCGCAAGCAGCACGTCGACCCTTTCGCCGAATTCTGCGTGGGGTGGCACACCCGTCACCTGCCCGACGGCAACGGACGCGTGGCGCCGCTGGTGTGGGACAGCGGCCAGTTCCACCACGTCGACGGTCACCTCGTGGCCATCATCGACCTCGAGTTCGGTCACGTCGGCGATCCGCTCGGCGACATCACCATCTGGCGCATGCGCGACACGTTGATCCCCTTCGGTGACATGGGCAGGATCTACGGTCGCTACGAGGAGCTCACCGGAGCACCGGTCGACATCGAGGCGGTCAAGCGACACCACTTTGCGGCGTGCATGGGCAACCAGCTCCAGTTCGGCGCGGCCGTCGCCGCGCCTGACGCCGACACCGACCTGATGACCTTCATGCAGTGGAACTCAGAGACGAACCTGATGGCCACCGACTTCCTCGGCGAGTACCTCGGGATCGAGCTGCCCCAGCCGGGCGAAGACGTCGACATCCCGCCCGTCGAGCCGGCACGCGACGATGCCACCTTCGGGCAGCTGGTGCGGGCGTTGGGTTCGACGACCGTCGACGACCCGGAGGCGCGCCATCACGTGCGCCTGGCCTTCCGCATGGCCCGCCACCTGCAGCGCCGCCACGAGATCGGAGGTGCGCTCGATGATGCCGACATCGACGACGTGCACGCGCTGCTCGGACGGCGACCGGCCGATTGGCTCGATGCTCAGCGCCAACTCGAACAGTTCGTGTTGGCCGACGCGTCGAGCGGTCGCTACGACGAGGCACTCACGATCCTGTTCCACCGACGAAACCTGCGCACCCACATGGCCCTCGGCCCGGCCGGATCGTCGATGACCCGCCACAACCAGTGCCAGCGCTTCGACGGCGCGCCGACGCGCGTCGTGCAGCTCTAGCCGGCGGCCGGCGATTCGTTGGCCGGGGCCGCCGGCACGTGCGGGAACAGCTCTTCGAACGCGCCGATGGTGATCCGTCGCATCGACACCGGGTCCACGTCGTCGAACAGCTCGTGGAGCGTCTTCTGCGTGTGGCCGAACGTGCCTTCGATGTGGGGGTAGTCGCTGCCCCAGCAGATGTTGCGCCAGCCCATCGCCGTCATCGCCTTGACCGCCGAACGGTCGTGCTGGAACGACGCGTAGACGTTCTCGTAGAGGTACTCGCTGGGCAACCGGCTCAGTTGCGGACGCACCATCGACCAGTGCTGGCGGTAGCCCTCGTCGAGCCGGTCTGCGATGAACGGCCCCCACGTGGCGCCGCCTTCGGACACCACCACCTTGATGCTCGGATGGCGATCGAACACGCCGGAGGCGATCATCTTGGTCACGGCCCGCTGACC
>Ga0209069_10000757_pt1 | contig 15530 bp, 13 predicted proteins | sample Str013_2_FD_187202 | JGI IMG/M metagenome (GOLD analysis project Ga0209069, IMG submission 187202) | Freshwater sediment microbial communities in response to fracking from Pennsylvania, USA - Straight Creek_MetaG_SC_2013 (SPAdes) (version 2) | ecosystem: Environmental > Aquatic > Freshwater >...
GCTACTTAAACCGGACATATCGTGTGCTACCGACAATGATTTCTCGCTTCATTGCAGTCGCCAGAAGATCGTCCTATCCTTTGAAAAACGGGCTTGGGCAAGCGGCAGTCTGTTGACAGGGGGAACAGCAGTTGGACGGAATCGATAGCCGGCTCACCAGTTCATCTGGTGTCGTCGTCGCGCAATCGAAGGCAGCCACGGCTGGATCGGCGGTCGCGGAAATCGCCGCGCAACTGCCGCGCCATGGCGTTGCATTGGTCCTTGTATTTGTGTCGCCCTGGTACGATCCGCATGAAATGATCGGCGAGGTCGCCGCCGCCCTTGGACCCGTCCCGGTGTTCGGCTGCACGACAGCCGGAGAACTTGCTCCCGACGGCTGGGGAGACAACAGCGTCGTCGCGCTCGGGTTCATGGCCGAGGATTTTACTGTCGTCGCGCGGCCGTTTTTCGATCTGACCAACTTTCGGGTGGAGGACGGTCGCAGGGTCGGCATGGAATTGCGGCAGGAGTTGGCGCGATGTGCGCCGGGTGCGGAGGACCAGCATTCCTTTGGTCTCCTGCTGATCGACGGTCTTTGCCAGCGCGAGGAGGCGGTGATGTCGGCGATCTATGCGTCGCTGGACAACATCCCGGTCGTCGGAGGATCCGCGGGCGACGGACTGCGCTTTGAAAAAACCTGGGTGTTTTGCGACGGCCAGGCCCACACCGATGCAGCCATTCTGATCCTGCTCAAAACTTCTCTGCCGTTCCGGCTGTTCAAATGCGACAATTTCGAGCCGACGTCGACAAAGATGGTTGTGACGGAAGCCGATATCGAGCGGCGCGTGGTCAAGGAGATCAACGCCGAGCCGGCCGCCGAGGAATATTCCCGCGCCGTCGGTATCATGGACACCAAGCTCGACGCGTTTTCGTTCGCCTCTCATCCGGTCCTGGTGCGGGTCGGCGGCGCTTACTACGCGCGCTCGATCCAGCGAATGAACCCGGATGGATCGCTCAGCTTCTTCTGCGCCATCGACGAGGGAATGGTTCTCACGGCCGCCAAGGCACGAAATCCAATCGGTGCGACGATGGATCTGTTTGCCGAAACGCGTGACGAAATCGGCGATGTTTCGCTCTATCTCGGCTTCGAATGCGTGCTGCGGCGGCTGGATGCCGAGCAGCATCAGTTTGCCCGCGATATGTCCGAGCTTTACCGGGAGAATCGCGTCGTCGGATTTCATACCTATGGCGAGCAGTACCGATCGATGCACGTAAACCAGACGCTGACCGGTGTCGCAATCGGCAAGAGGCCGGCTCCCGCATGAATTTGCAATCTCCCGTTTCGATGGAAGCTCTTCAGCGCGAGACGGTGAAACTGAAGAAGATCAACGCCGCGTTGATGTCGCGCGTCGAGCGGTCGATCGACCAGCAGTTCAACGCGTTTTCCCTGTTCGAGACGGCGATCGCCCTGGATCGTCAGGTTCTCGACCGGACGAGACAGTTGCAGCAGGCGCTGCACGCCATCGAGCGTTCGAACGACGATCTGTTCCGAGCCAAACAGCAGGCGGAGGCAGCAAGTTCGCTGAAATCGTCGGTCCTGATCTCGGTGACGCACGATCTGCTGCAACCGCTGAATGCGGCGAGATTGACGCTTTCGACACTGGCTGAAATGAGCGTTCCCGCCCACGGCGTCGCCCTCATCGAGCAGGTAGACCGGTCGCTTCTGACGCTGGAGGATCTGCTGCGGACATTGCTCGACATCTCCAAGCTCGACGCCGGGATGCTCAAACCCGACGCCCGTCCGATATTGATCTCGTCGATCTTTGCGCCCTTGATGCAGGAATTTTCGTCGCTGGCGTCGAAGCGTGGCCTGTCGCTTCGAATTCGGCCGACATCCGAGGCGGTGCTGTCCGATCCCCTGATGCTGCGGCGGGTCTTGCAGAACCTGCTGGCCAATGCGTTGAGGTACACCCAGAAGGGTGGGGTGCTGATGGGATGCAGGGTCAAGGGCGAGGAAGTCTGCATTCAGGTTCACGATACCGGACCGGGAATTCCGGAAGCCCAGCGACAGGCCATTTTTCTTGAATTCCAGCGCGGCGAAGCGAGCGTCGGCGATCAAGCCGGGTTCGGGCTTGGCCTCTCGATCGTGCGGCGCTTCGCTTCGGAACTCGATCATGAAATCCGGCTCACATCACGGCTCGGACACGGTTCTACATTCTCGGTCACGCTGCCCCGGGCCGAGTCCGCCAAGCTCTCTGAGATCGAGCGAGAGGTTCACACGGAATTTCAACACAGCGGGCTTGAAGGAGCGAAGATTCTCTTGATCGAGAATGATCCGTCCGGCTCGGAAGCGATGGCGCTCCTGCTTGAAAAATGGGGATGCGATGTCGCGACGACGATATCGGCGGCAGACGCGCTGGAGCGCATTGGCGCGCTCGGGGGAGTTCCGGATGCCATCATTGCCGACCTGCATCTAGACAATCGCGAGAACGGGCTGGCCGCCGTCGAGATGATACGGCAACACGCCAGGACCGAAATACCGGCATTGATCGTGACTGCGGACTATTCGGTGGAGGCAGCCAGGGAAGCTGCAGTCTACGGCCTTGAGCTTTTGAAAAAGCCGGTTAGACCGGCCGAATTGCGCTCGCTTTTGTCGTTCCTGTTGCCGTGAAACGGCGACCGCCGGAATGCTGCCTGATCACCCCGACAGGCCCGACGCATATTTGTCGGGATACCGGTCACTAATGCGATTGGCGGGATATTGATTTTTGTCCGCGGACTCGCCGGCTAGATTGACGAAATCGATCTTGGAGACCTCAATGATGGCGTTGGACCGACTGAGGACCTTGAGCTTTCGCAGGATTTCCGAGACGTGCACCTTTACGGTCGTCTCGCATATCTTGAGCTGATACGCGATCTGCTTGTTCTGTAACCCCACGCGCAGCATTTCCAGAACACGCAATTGTTGTGGGGTGAGGTCACGAATGCGCTGCAACAGTTCCCTGACATCCGATCTCGGCTGCTGGGTCCGCGTGGAGTTCCGGATATGGTCGGACAGATAAATCGAACCTCGAAGCACCTGCTTGATCGAATCTGCAAGCTCTCGTTTCGAAGTCGATTTCGGAATGTAGCCGGCAACGCCGAGCGACAGGACACTGCCGATAATGTGCGGGTTTTCGTAACCGGAAACGACGATGATCGGGCTTTTCGGGAAGGAATTCCGGAGCTGGATCAGCCCCGAAAGTCCGGTGGTTCCGGGCATCGAGAGGTCCAGCAGAATGAGGTCGACCTGATGCGTGGAGGAAAGCACATCGAGCGCCGTCTCGATCGATGTGGCCTGCAGGATCTCAGCTTCCGGATTGGCAACGCAAATGGCGCTTTCCAGCGCCTCGCGGAACAGCGGATGATCCTCCACGATCAGAAAACGGGTCACGCTTCGATTATCCCTGCGCTGTGGTTTTGCAATACACAATACAATCGCCATCGTCCCGAGCATCGCGTGTCGCCTCGAGGTCAGGGCTTGCCGGAGCTTGAGGTCTTGGTCGCAATCGCGTGACATTGTAGCCCCTTGCGATATGCAACGGAAGTTCAAATCCCTTCTTTCTGCCCGCATTGGCGTGAGCTGGCTCGAATGCTACCAAGTAAGACCTTGCTCCATCGGAAGTTATGTTGATCATGGCCCAACGACCAGAAAAGCGCTTCCGGGCTGGATGTTTAGCGAATTCAAGGGATGGATTGCTGCAATGCAATCATTGATACGGAAATTCTCTCGGAGCTGTCTTGGAGGTGCGGCGTTCGCAAAGGGTCTGGTTTTTGCTTTTGCGACCTTGGGGCTGGCCTTCGCATGCGTTGCGGCCCAACCGCTGGAGATCAGGATAGGCTACCTCCATGAGGCAGCGTCGAGAGTCAAAATATCGCTGATGGATATTCCAGCCGGCAATGACGGCCTGGCCGGTGCTCAACTCGCGATCGAGGACAACAATACGACGGGGCGCTTCATCGCCCACGAGTACAAATTGATCGATGTCGAACTCGGGCGTGACGAGGATCCGACGTCAGCCGCCAAGGCGCTCGCCGATCAGGGCGCCATGCTCGTTGTCACCAGCGTGTCCGCCGACCGACTATTGAAGGCTGCCGACGCCGGCAAGGCGCGCGGGCAGATATTCTTGAATGCGGCTGCGACGGACGAGCGACTGCGCGAGGGCGATTGTCGCGCCAATATCGTTCACATCGCCCCGACGCGCTCGATGCTTGCCGACGGGCTTGCGCAATATCTGGTATGGAAGAAATGGCGCAAATGGTTTTTGATCGCCGGTTCGCACGATAGTGACAAGCTCTTTGCCGATGCGCTGCGGCATTCCGCGGTACGCTTTGGCGCGAAGATTGTCGCGGAGCGGCAATTCGAGGATAGCGGCGGGGCCAGACGTACCGACAGCGGTGTGGCTGAGATCCAGCGACAAATGCCGGTTTTGACCCAAGGCGCGCCGGATCATGACGTGCTCGTCGCTGCCGACGAAAGCGAGGTATTTGCCGGTTATCTGCCGTACCGTACGTGGGATGCGCGACCGGTCGCCGGCTCCGCAGGCCTGGTACCGACGACATGGAACATGGCATTTGATCAATGGGGGGCGATCCAGCTGCAAAACCGGTTCAGGAAGGCATTTCAGCGCTTCATGACCCCACTTGATATGCAGGTGTGGACGGCGACACGGATCGTGGGCGAAGCGGCGGCTCGAATCAATTCCGGCGAATCCAGCAAGCTATTCGAGTACATCAAAAGCCCCGGATTTTCGGTCGCCGCCTTCAAGGGGCAGAAGCTGACGCTGCGCGATTGGAATCAACAGCTGCGTCAGCCGATTCTTCTGTTCGACGGCCGCAATACGGTGTCGATATCGCCACAGGAGGGATTTTTGCACCAGGTGTCGGAGCTTGACACCCTCGGGCTTGATCGTCCGGAGACCAAATGCAAGTTCAACTGACGGGAATCCGGGATCGTTGAGGATATCTGAAATGTGCAGCGTGCGCCTGCTCGGCGGGCTTTGTCCGGCAATTGTCGGCCTCGCCCAGATCGACGATTTTTCGCGGGCCTGCGGGGCCTGGGTCGCGATCAGGCCGATCGCCACCTTCATGACCGGCGCGCGCCCGCGCGGCATCGCGATCGGCCTGACATGAACCCGGAAGCAGGCTCCGTGAATCCAGCCGGCCCCGGTGTTCCACCGGCGCTCCAGGTTGACCAGGTCGGTCATCGCTACGGCTCGCGCGTAGCACTTGATGACGTCAGCCTGAGTGTCAGACCATCGTCATTCACCGTGCTTCTGGGGCTGAATGGCGCCGGCAAGTCCACGTTGTTTTCCCTCATTACCCGCCTCTATGCCATTCGCTCCGGCCATATTCGCATCCTGGGCCATGACGTCGCGCGCGAATCGAGGGCGGCGTTGAGCTTGCTGGGGGTGGTGTTTCAATCGCGCGCCCTGGATGCCGCTATTTCCGTGCGTCAAAATCTGATTTACCACGCCGCGCTGCACGGCATCTCCCGGCGGCAGGCGGACGAGCAAATCGCACGGGTGCTCGGTCTCGTTGGATTGAGCGACCGTCGCGAGGAACGGGTGAACGAATTGTCGGGCGGGCAGGTGCGCCGGGTGGAAATTGCCAGGGCCCTGCTGCATCGCCCGAAGCTGCTGTTGCTGGACGAGCCGACCGTCGGGCTCGATATCAAGGCGCGGGCGGATATCCTCGGGCATGTCCGGCGATATGTCGCCGACGAGGGCGTCGGGGTGCTCTGGGCGACGCATCTCATCGATGAGGTCGATTTGAACGACGACGTCGTTATTCTTCACAATGGCCGTGTGCTGGCCAGCGGCCCGGTCAGGCAGGTCATCGCAACGCAAGGGGCTGCCGATATCGGCGAGGCCTTCACCCGGCTGACGCGGGCAGTCGGCGCCGGCAAGGCGGAAGCAGCCAAATGAGCGATGTCGCCGAGCAACGATCCGCGCATGGTTACACAATCGCGCAGTATCTGATTTGCCTGAATGGAATCGTGTGGCGCGAAGCCTTGCGGTTCATTCATCAGCGCGAACGCTTCGTTTCCGCGCTGGTACGACCCCTGGTCTGGCTTTTCATTTTCGCCGCCGGCTTTCGCCAGGTGCTGGGTGTCTCGATCATCCCGCCCTATGAAACCTATGTGCTGTATGAGGTCTATATCGCGCCCGGGCTGGTCGCGATGATTCAGCTTTTCAACGGGATGCAGTCGTCGCTGACGATGGTCTATGACCGGGAAACCGGCGGCATGCGGACCCTGTTGGTCAGCCCGTTTCCGCGGTGGTGGCTGCTGACCTCGAAACTGCTGGCAGGGACCATCGTATCGATCTTGCAGGCCTATGCTTTTCTGCTGATTGCCTGGTTCTGGGAAATCGAGGCGCCGTTTGTCGGATACCTGATGGTTCTGCCGGTGCTGCTGTTGTGCGGGTTCATGCTGGGTGCGCTGGGAATGCTGATCTCCTCCCTGATCAAGCAACTCGAGAACTTTGCCGGTGTGATGAATTTCGTCATATTCCCGATGTTCTTTGCCTCGTCCGCGCTTTATCCGCTGTGGCGGGTCAAGGAATCGAGCCTGTCGCTCTATTATGTCTGTCTGTTCAACCCTTTTACGCACGCGACCGAACTCATTCGCTTTGCGCTGTACGGCCAGTTGTCATGGATATCGCTGCTGGTCGTAGCCGGTTGCGCCGTTGTGTTTCTGTGCGGCGCGATCGTCGCCTACGACCCCGCGCGCGGCTTCCTGGCCCGGCGCGGGGGGCCTGGCGACTGAGCTGACGAGAGCTGGACCAGCTACTCAGCGCCACGCGCCAAATTGTTGCCGGAGCACGATCTTTTCCGGAATCGGGGCTCCAATTTTCGGATCATGCTGTAGCTAAAATGTCGCTTTCAGGCCGGCATAGAACGCGCGCGGACGGGCGGGGCTGACGGAGCGCGCATCCGTGAAGGCGGCGCCACCATTGGCAAAATTGGGAACGGCGCCGATATCGAAAAAGCGGCCATAGGTGGCGTAGCGGTGATCGAGGATGTTGTCCGCGCGCGCGTAGATCTGGAACGTCTTGTTGACCTGATAGGACGCATGCAGGTTGAAGACCGCGTAGGACGGCAGCTTCTGCGCCTGATTGGATTCGTCGCCGACAAAAAACTGACTGCCGACAAACAGTGCGTCGGCTCCAACCTTGAAGGCGTCGGTGACGGCATAGTCGAAGCCGGCCTTGAAACGATTGCGAGCTATCGCGGGAATCCGATTCCCGGGCGAAATCTGGATGTTGCCGTTGCCGTCGGCAAAAGGACTGTTGGAGCCGACCTGCAGGGCGTCGAGAAAGCGCGCATCGACCATCGCGTAGCTGGCATATAGCTGCAACGCCTTCGATTGCAGATTGGCCTGTGCCTCGATGCCCTGGCGGCGGGTCGAGCCGACATTCTGGAAATAGCCGAAGCCCTGCAGGACCGTGCTCGGAATGGCAACGATGTCATCCGAATTCTTCGAGCTGAATACGCCGAGCCGCCAGCCAAGCGTGCCGATGCCGAGTTCCTGCGTGCCGCGCAGGCCTGCCTCGACGGTGCGCGATACAACCTGCTTCAGCGCGGGGTCTGAAACCAGAAAGGCGGCGATGACGCAGGGATGCGCCGGGTCCGCGCATCCGAGTTCCAGCGGTGTTGGCGCCCGGTTGGCTTCGGAATAGCCGGCATAGGCGGTCAAGCCGGACGTGATCTTGTAGGTGCCGCCGATAATCGGGTTGAAGCGGTCATACGTCTCACGGCCGTTGAGCGCGCTGCCGATCTGGTCCTCGAGGACAATGCGGGCGGAGTTGAACCGGCCGCCTGCCGTGATCGAAAGCGCGCTGGTGACGTCGAACGTATCGAGCGCATACAGTCCGGTGTATTGGTTGGTGGCGCGAAGTGCCACCGGACCGATCGAAACCGGATCACCGGAAGCTCCGAGAAAAATCCCGCTGCCGCTGACGAGGAAGCTGGTATCGATCGTTCCCAGTTCCGCGCGAGCCGAGAACCGGCTGACGCTGGAATCCAGGCTGGCCCCGACGACGAAGCGATTGGCGTGTCCGAACACCTTGTCGGAATTTGTCGCCTGCAGCGAAATGCCCGTCGTCGTCGAACGGGTGCCGGTCAGGTTGATCTGCCCCAAAATGGCAGCGGGATCGAACGGGTTGGCGAGCTGGACACCATCTGTCCCATTCGCGGGGGTAACACCGTTGCCAAAACAAAGCAGGGCGCTGTTGGCGGTGCAGGGCTGGGTGGCGGTCGGATTGCCGTCCGAAGCACTTTGCTCGAACCTTCGCACATGGGCATTGCCTTCGATGGTCCAGCTCGGCGTGGCATCGACTTTCCCGGTCAGATTGAGATAGCCGACCCGATTGGAGGAAACCTGCGGCGAGGTGGAGATCGCGCTGTAATCCTGCAGGAGCAGTTCGATCGGTACCGTGGCGGACGCACCGAATTTGTTGTCGGCCACGCCCATGTTGACATGAAATTCGCTGCTGTCGTTCCGGTATCCGATATCGCCGTAGAAGCGGCGTATATTCGACGCCGAGGCCTTGCGAAATCCGTTGTCGTGCAATCCCTCGAGCGCGCCGTAAACCGCGAAATTGTCGACTTGCTTGCCCCACTGTGCCGAACTCTGGATGCGTCCGAAGGAGCCTGCCATGGTGTCGATTTCCGCGCCATGGTAGTTGAAACCGTCCTTCATCAGCACATTAACCGCCCCGCCGAGGGCGTTGAGACCGAAGGCGGGATTGTTGGTCACCACCGCGACGGAGCGGATCGCGGCGGTCGGAATCAGGTCCCAGTTCGCGGTGTCGCCGAACGCTTCGTTGATGCGGACCCCGTTTTGGTAGACCGCGAGCCCCTGCGGCGTGCCCGCGACGGGCGATGCAACGAAGCCGCGAAACTGCACGTCGGGTTGAAACGGATTGCCCGCGACTTCGCTGACCAGGACGCCCGGCACATATTTCTGCAGCGAATCCGAGACGTTCAGCGACCGGGTGGCCTCGATCTGATCGGCGCCGACGACGTTCACGCTTGCCGGAACCTTGTCGACATCGATGCCCGAGCCGCTAAGTGGCGTCGTTACATAGACCACGCGTGGCGGCAATCGCCGGACCGCTTCGGCGGTCGTATTCCGGGCGCGCTCCCGCTTCACGCCCGGTTTCGGGGAAACCACGATCGCCGGTAGCGCCTGAGCGGCGTCGGTCGACGTTTGCGCGGGCGCGGAATCGGTCGCAAACGGCAAGCAAAGCAACACAACCAACGCTGTCGGACGCGAACCCATGATTTCCCTCGGGAGCGCCTGTTTTTCATCACGGCGCCACGCTGGTAGCGATGCTACAAAATCGGCGGGGCGATGGCATCGCCTGATCGTTATAGCGCGGCAGGATTTTTTGGCAGAAAGGGCGGGAAGAATTCCCGACGGTTCGACACCTCACTGGAGCCGTGGAATTTCAGGAGCCTGCAGCTGTGGGGAGGACTGCTTCCACCGTCACGCCATTGCCGACCGATTCCACCGTCAGCGTCCCTCCCAAGGCCAGCACCCTCTCGCGCATCCCGACCATGCCGTAGCCGAGCTTGTAAGAGACCGGCAAGCCGCTGCCATTGTCCTTTACCCGTACGCGAACCGCGTCCCGATCGCCGGCCGCCGCCTTCCGGATCTCGCAGGCGGGCTCAACGACCACCGATACGTGGCTGGCGCCGGAATGCCGGAATACATTGGTCAGGGCCTCCTGGACCACCCGATAGACCGTCAATTCGGCAGTTTCGCCGATCGTCCCGAACGACGGCGATACCTGCGTTTCGATGGTGACGTCGGGATGCGCATCGCGCCACAACTGCGCGACGGCGCCCAGAGCCGCTTCCAGGCCCAGTTCGGTCAGGCCGACCGGTCGCAATTTTTCCAGCACCCTGCGATTGAACTGTTGCAGGGCATTGATCTGGTCGAGCAGCGCGGTGCCATGAGCGCGCAAGATATCCGCGTCGGGTTCATCGACGTCGGCCAGCCGTCGCAGCGCGGTGGCATAGGCGCGCAAGGCGAACAGATGGGGACCGAATTCATCGTGCAGTTCCCGTGCGATCTCCTTTCTTTCGGTATCCTGTATCGAGACCAGCCGCTGTGCCAGGTGCCGCTTGTCTTCGACCGCTTTTCCGAGCGCTGCGGCCAGATGGTTGAGCTTGTCGCAGATCGTTGCAATCTCGACCGAGCCGCCGACCGCGACCCGGGTTTCATAGCGGCCCGACTCGATGTCCACCATGGCGTCCGCGAGAAGCCGTACCGGTGCCAGCGCCCGGTTGACCACGATCATGGTGACGAGAAACAGCGCGGCGGCCAGTGCTGAGCCGATCTCGAGTTGAGCCAGGATGCCGTCCCAGATCTCCGCAATCTCGTCGGTCGGGTGCGATGCGATCACCAGCGAACCGAGCGACCTTCCATCGACCGCCACGGGAACGCTGACATTGGTTTGCTCCGGACGTACCAGTGCGACGAACCATTCGGGTGGGGTGCCGGCTCTCCCGTCGGTATCCACGGTGCGGACCGGCGCGAGGCGGGATGCCGAGCCGTCGGCGTGTGTGATGCTGACGTGCCGAAGCCGTGAAAGCCCATCGACGATTGTCGACAGCTTGGCGTCGGGGTCCGGACTATCCTTGAGGTCGCCAATCAGCGTTTCCACAAATTCGCGGGCTAGCCGGACCACGCTTTCGTCCTCCGCGCGCACGCGCGGACCGGCCTCCAGCAACTGCCGGCCCACATTGATGGTCAGTCCGAGCACCAGAACCAGCGCGAACAGCGCGTTGAGGCGGAACTGCAAATTGCGTCTTTTCCACATGTCCTGGTTCCGCGGCGGCTCCGGCTCGGGGCCTGTTTCCCGAGCGTTGACAGAAGGAAGCGTCGACTATCTAATCGAACGCTACAGCATTTTTTGCTGGCCTGCATATGTCGGGGCGATGGAGGCCAGAGGTGGAGGGAGCGCCGACAGCCGCTGGGCAGTTTCGCGACCGACCGCCAGGCGAGGTCGTTTGGTCATGACGGTAACCGGACTTAAGGCCGGGGACTCGCTTCGTGTCCTGATCGTCGACGATCATCCCATCGTCGTTTCGGGCTGCCGTGCTTTGCTTGCGGACGATCCGGGTATTGTCATCGACGTGGCGGCCGATGCCGAGTCCGGAGAGGCCGCGTTTGCCGCCCGGCGACCCGATGTCTGCGTCCTCGACATCAACCTGCCCGGTGTTTCCGGCTTCGAACTGGCACGACGGATTCTGCGGCGAGATGACACGGCCCGGATCATCATGTTCAGCATGAATGACGACCCGATCTTCGCCGCGCGAGCGATCGAAGCCGGAGCCAAGGGTTATGTATCGAAATCCGGAGACCCCGGCGATTTGATCGATGCCATCCGCGAAGTCAGCGCAGGACGGGTATTCCTGCCGCCCGCGATCGCCCAAAAGCTGGCGTTCGCCGGACCCGGGTTGGCCGAGAACCATCTTGCGAAGCTGACGGCGCGCGAGATCGAGATATTGCGACTGCTCGGCACCGGCAAGAGCCTTGCCGAGATCGCCGCGCTGATCAATGCGTCCTACAAGACCGTTGCCAACACCTCGTCGACCATTCGCCAGAAACTAGGGGTCAGGTCATCTTCCGAACTCGTGCGTCTGGCGATCGACTCGCGCCTCGCGTGATGTTTTCCGCGACAGCCGGGCAGGGGTGCCGCGTGGCCGCCTTAAACCGGCGGCCGTCGAAACTCAGGCCTTGAGTTTCGGGCGATAGTTCGGGGCCGGCAAGTTCAGCTTGCCGATTTCGATGATGGCCTTGTTGCGGCTGTAGAGCCTGAGTTTGCGCAAAATCTCGGTGACGTGCGCCTTGATGGTCGATTCAGCGAGCTTCAGTTCGAGGGCGATTTGCTTGTTCTGAAGTCCGCACCTAATGAGTCCGAGGACACGCAACTGCTGAGGCGTCAGCTCCTGCAGGCGCGCGCGCAAGGCTTCCGTGACGTCGGCATCGTTCACATCGCTCGATGGCACCAATTCCTTGGGAACGGAAATCGATCCGCTCAGAACAAGGCCGATGGCGAGCGCAAGCTCGCTCTTCGATGTTGATTTTGGCAGATAGCCGGCGGCACCGAGCGCGAGGGCTTCGCGAACCACTTGTCGGTCTTCATGACTGGATACGATTGCGATCGGCAGCCTGGGATAGTTTTCGCGCAGCCGCCGAAACCCGGAGAAGCCTGTCGCATCCGGTAACGATAGATCGAGCAGGGCGAGGTCTATTCCCGAGTTTGCTGCGAGAATGCGAAGCGCCCCCTCGATCGTCATGGCCTCGAAAATCCCGGCATCCGGATGCGCCATGCGTACGGCATTGCCCAGAGCCTCCCGGAACAGCGGATGATCGTCGATAATAAGGAAACGGATCATCTACTCACGGGCTCCAAGCAAACGGCTGGATCGGCCGATGGCATCTGCAACACAACAACCGAAGGCGCTTGTTGTCCGCAAACCGACGTTAAGGATTATTCGGGCCGGGATCAGTTCGATGCGCCGGTCGGCGTTTGCACCGTCAGCAGGTACGCATAGACGTTGTTGAGTTGGTCATCGGTGAATACCTCGTTCCACGCGGGCATTCCCTTGGCGGGCCGCCCCTCGTGGACGGTTTGCCAATATTTGTCGCGCATGTCTTCGCCGTATCGCCGTTTCAGCAACCGAAGATCGATGCGGCGCTCGCCTTGCACCGCATCCGGCCCGTGGCAGTGCGCGCAGGTGCCGTTGAAGACTTCGCGACCGGCGCTTACCGCCTCCGGCGTGGCGGCAGCCACCGTCGTCAGCTGGGCGAGCACGACCGGCAAGGCTTCCGGAGCCGCCGCGGATGCATATCTCGCCAGGGTGTTTGCCGCGCTGAGCTTGATAGGCCTGTCAGTCGGAAATCCATACTTCGCGACCAGCCCGGCAATAGTCGTTTCGAGCCCCGGCAGGGCCGCATCGACCTGATCGCGCAACTCTTTCGAAGTTTTGGCAAAGCCGATGGCGCTGCTCCATGACAGACCCGGGCCTTCGGTGCTCTGGATCGCATAGCGATCGTTGTATTCGGTCTTGTTGAGCCATCCGGCGACTGGACCCCACACAAAGGCGACGTCGGCCTTGCCCTGATCGAGAACCTTCATGCCTTCCTCGGGACTGAGGACCGTCACCTTGTCGATCTCGTCCCTCAGTGCCAGCAGATTTTGCGGTGTCGACATATACTGAACGGCGACACGTTTTCCCTTGAGATCGTCGACACCGTCGATCTTGCCGCCCTTGGCGCTCACCAGCGCGTAGGCCTCTGTAATCAGTGGTTTCGAGAAGATAACGGCGGGCCCCATGAAATCTTCGCTCAACGGCAGGCCGATCATCGCATCGCATTGCTTGCCGAGCAGCGTTACGCGCACGGTACGCTTGCCGAAATAGGATTTGTACCAGTCATAGGCGACGGGTCGACCAAGCGCCTCAGCCAACGCCTGTCCGAATTCGACATAGAATCCGGGCTTCGACTTGTCGTCACTGGAAAACGGAAGGTTGGTTGGGTCGGCACAGAGCCGGAGCGGCTTGATATCGTCGGCACCGGCCTGAAAGGCCGGTGCTGTAAGTGTCAGTATAACGGCGAGAGCAGGGATGCTGGCGCGGGCGAAAGCGTTACGAGGCGAAGTGCCTTTGCCCGGTAGATTTGCGAGCATCCCTGGCTCCCTTGTTTTGGTTTCTTATTGGACGGCGAACACGAACAACGCACCGCCTTCAGGCGCAGCCGCCAGCATCTTCTTGCCGACTTCGCCGAGGAAGGCCGGAAGCGCCGCGGTGCGGCCGACGACCACGGCGACATACTGCTTGCCGTTGACGGAGTAGGTGATCGGACCGGCGCCAATGCCGGCGCCGAGGTTCTTTTTCCAGAGAACCTTGCCGTCCTTGGCATTGATGGCGTGAAAATCGCCATGCAGGTTGCCGTAGAACACCAGGTTGCCTCCGGTGGACAGGGTTCCGCCGTTGAACGGCAGGTCCTGCTTGATCGACCAGACCTTCTTGCTGGTCACCGGATCCCAGGCCACGAGTTCGCCGAGGAAGCCACCGGGACCTTCCTTGGTCGGGAATTCCGCGCCGAGATAGAAGGTGCCGCGCTTGTAGGCGACGTCGCTCACCGACCAATCCATGCAGACGTTATTGGTCGGAATGTAGACCAGTCCGGTCTGGGGATTGAACGACATCGGCTGCCAGTTCTTGCCGCCGATCAGGTTCGGACAAATGTCCTTGGCCGGATGACCCGGTCCCGGGCGCTTGTCGGGATCTTCTTCCGCACGCATGGTCGCGACGTCAAACTTCTTGGCCCAATTGGCATAGATGTACTTCTCGGCCGAGAGCAACTTGCCGCTCTCGCGGTCGGCCACATAGAAGAAGCCGTTGCGATCGGCCTTCATCAAGGCCGGCACGTCCTTGCCGCCCATTTTCAGGTTGCCAAGAACCAGTTCGTTGACGCCGTCATAGTCCCAGGCGTCGGCGGGGGTTTGCTGAATGTGCCACTTGATCTTGCCGGTGTTCGGGTCGAGCGCCACCGTGGAAGAAGTGTAGAGGTTGCTCAGCTTGCCGAAATTGCTGTCGCCCGTGGAGCGAACGCCGCTGTTCCAGGGACCGGGGTTGCTCGTTCCCCAATAGACCGTGTCGGACTTGGCATCGTATGACCCGACCAGCCAGGCAGCACCGCCACCCTTCGTTCCAGTGTCACCCTTCCAGGTCTCGCTGCCGGTCTCGCCGGGGGCCGGTGTCATGAAGCTCTGCCACAGCTGCTTGCCGGTGTTGATGTCGAAGGCCAGCAGCGCGCCACGTACGCCGTATTCGCCGCCGCCGAAGCCGGTGATGACCTTTTCACGGACGATGAGGGGCGGTGAGGTGATGACCGAACCCTGCTTGTAGTCGACTACGGTGGTGGTCCAGAGTTCCTTGCCGGACTTGGCGTCGAGCGCGGTCAGCTTGCCGTCCAGGCGGCCAACGAAGATCTTGCCCTCGGCGTAGGAAACGCCGCGGTTGTTCACGTCGCAGCAGGCATATTGCAGGATGTCATCCGGAATTTCCGGCTCATACGTCCACTTTCGCGCGCCGGTCGCGGCGTCGAGGGCATAGACGAATTTCGGACCCCAGGATGTCGTCACATACAGCGTATCGCCGATCACGAGAGGCGATGATTCATTGGAACGCAGCGAAGCAAGCGAGAACGAATAGGCCAACGACAGCTTGCCGGCGTTCTCGGTGTTGATCTGCTTGAGCGGGCTGAAGCGCGTATTGCCGTAATCGTGTCCCGCGACCGCCCATTGATTGGGATCGGACACCGCCTTGACGACCGAGTCATTGGCGAGCGCGCCAATGGTCCCGGCCACGAGACTGGCGACTATCGAAGCGCCAGCCAAGAATCCCCTGCTCCTTGACGTCATCAATTATCCTCCCGATCGTGTTTCGCCGCGTTCTCAATCGATGGATTGGATTCGCGGGGTGCTTTT
>Ga0209069_10000758_pt1 | contig 15518 bp, 11 predicted proteins | sample Str013_2_FD_187202 | JGI IMG/M metagenome (GOLD analysis project Ga0209069, IMG submission 187202) | Freshwater sediment microbial communities in response to fracking from Pennsylvania, USA - Straight Creek_MetaG_SC_2013 (SPAdes) (version 2) | ecosystem: Environmental > Aquatic > Freshwater >...
CGAGCGCGCCGAGTCGATCCGGCTCATCTGGCCCGCGCCGATGCCAACGGTCATGCCATCCCGCACATAGACGATGGCGTTCGACTTGACGTGCTTGGCCACCGTGAAGGCTACGCGCAGGTCGCTCGCCTCCCGCGCGCTTGGCGCCCGGCTGGTCACGGCCTTGAAGCCGGCGTCGTCCACGGTCCGCGCATCGCGCTCCTGCACCAGCAGCCCGCCCGCGACGCTGCGCACCAGATCGCCGCGCCAACGCGGGTCGGGCAGCCCGCCTGTGAGCAGCACACGGATGGCGGGCTTGGCCGCCAGGATCGCCAGCGCCTCGGCGTCCGCATCGGGAGCAATAACGACCTCGGTGAAGAGCTTGGCGATCTCGGCGGCGGTCGCCCGATCGAGCCTGCCGCTGAGCGCCACGATGCCGCCGAACGCGCTGACCGGATCGCAGGCGAGCGCCTTTCGGTAGGCCTCTGCCGCCGAAGCGGCGACCGCCGCGCCGCACGGGTTGGCGTGCTTGATGATGGCCACGGCATGACCCATCGGCGCGAGTTCGGCGGCCAGTTCCAGCGCGGCGTCGGCATCGGCGATGTTGTTGAAGCTCAGCTCCTTGCCCTGCACCTGGCGGGCCGAGACGACGCCGGGCCGGGCCTCGGGCGTGGCATAGAGCGCGGCGGCCTGGTGCGGATTTTCGCCATAGCGCAAGGTTTGCGCCAGCCTGCCGCCAAAGGCGCGGTAGGGCGGCGTGGCAAGACCCGCCTCGCGGGCGAGCCATCCGGAAATCGCCGCGTCGTAGGCGGCGGTGCGCGAAAACGCCTTGGCCGCCAGCGTCCGGCGGAAGGCGGGCGTGGTCGCGCCGCCGCTGTCGTCCATCTGCGCAATCAACGCGGCGTAATCGGACGGATCGGTCGCCACCGCGACGCCCGCGTGATTTTTTGCCGCGCTGCGGATCATGGCCGGGCCGCCGATGTCGATATTCTCGATCATCTGGTCGAACGGCAGGCTGGCGCCAAGCGCTTGCTCGAAGGCGTACAAATTGACAACGAGAAGGTCGATCGGAACGATGCCATGCGCGGCGATAACAGAGTCATGGGCGGCGTTGCCGCGAACCGACAGCAGCCCGCCGTGAACGCGCGGATGCAGCGTCTTGACCCGGCCGTCGAGCATCTCGGGAAAGCCGGTGAGCTCGGAGACGTCTTTGACCTCAAGCCCTAATGCCCGCAGCGCGGCGGCCGTTCCGCCGGTCGAGACCAACTCCACCCCATGCCGCGCAAGCGTCCGTCCCAGCGCCTCCAGCCCGGATTTGTCAGTAACGGACAGCAGTGCGCGGCGGATGCGGACGGAGGGCTCGGTCATGGAAAATCCCGCTGGAAAAGGTCAAGCAAAACCAGGCCCGTTGATATGGATTGGTCCGCCGCCGCGCAAGCGCCAAGGCTATTCGGCGTTGGCCTGAACCTCGACCAGAACCGGCTCGCTCGGCTTGACGGTGAAGTCCTGCGTATACTTCCTGCCGGCCCGCTCGGCGGTGGCGGTGTAGTTGCCCGCCGCCAGGATGTGCGTCGGCAGGGCGGCCAGGCTGTGCTTGATGGTGTCGCCGCCGCTGCCCGAGATGGTCCAGCTCGTTCCCGTCAGCGCCTCGCCACCGGCCTGCTGAACCAGCTTGAAGGTGACCTTGGCTCCCGTCAGCGTGAACACGGCATCGGTGATTTTTCCCGCCTCCACGCCCACATCCGCACCCACTGTGGCGTTGGCATCGCCATAGGTCGCTGCGACATGGTACAGCCCGGAATTGAGGCGCACGACCACGCCCGGCTTGACGCCGCTCAGCACCTTGGTGCGATTGCCCGACTGGTCGCGCTGATCGGAAAACACGTCGCAGGTGACAAGCAGGGCCGGGGCAACGGTACCATCGGCGAGGTGCGCGCCGATCTTCAGTGCCCCCGCATTGATCACCAATTGCGCGCTCTGCTCGCCCGGCGCCAGCTTCAAGGGCCGGGTGACGTAGGCGCGTCCGTAGGCGACATTGAACAGATAGTCGCCGGACGGCAGCTTGAAGCTGGGCGCGGCTTCGCGCGAGCTGGCGATCAGCTTGATGGGCCCCTTGGGGCCGCCCTGGGAGGCAAAGACACTCCAAACAACGCCAGAGCTGAGCTGGGGTCCGGCGTCGGTCAGCAATGCATTGACTGCGACGCTGGCGTCGGCTGCCGCAGCGGCGCCGGAGGTCGCAGGTTCGGCAGCCACGGCTGGCGCGGCGGCGCTGGACCCGGCTGCGGGGGAAAGAGCGGTCGTGGCCGCGCCATTGGCCCTGGACGCCAGGATGCCGGCGAGCGCGTCGTCCAGCGCCGCCGCCAGTTCCAGCGTGCTGCCGACGCGCCAGAAATTGCCCTTGGTATTCGAGGCAACGCAGCGCAGCGATTGCAGCTGGTCCGCCTCGCCGCCCGCGTCGATGGCGATGACGTTGACTGGAATATCGTGGCCGGCCGCGAACTTGCCCGCCATCTCGCACGGATCGGCGTGGCAGCTTTCCGCTCCGCCCGCGATCAATATGATCGCACCGCCGGGTTCGGTGAGTTGCTGGCTGGCGAACGCCGCTGCCAGCGCCGAGGCAACCGGCGCGTCGCCCTTGGTCTTCAGCGAGGTGAACAGCCCGTCCAGGGCGTCCGGCGAGAACGGGCCGGGCTGGCCTGGTTTGTCGACCTCGCCGCACGAGCCCTGGCCGCTGATGCGGTGGCCGTAGACCAGGAAGCTGATGTCCAGCTTGCTGGCGTGAACGGGCAGAACACTAAGCAGTGCATTTTTTGTCGCGGCAAGTTTGCTGGCGTCGCCGAACACGGCGGCCATGTAGGAGGTTGAATCAACGACGAAAACGACACTTGCCTTGCCGCCCGGCGCATTGGCTCCGAGGGCCTGGCCTTGGCCAAGCCCAGCAAGCAGGCAGAGAAGGGCGGCAAGCAAGCGAATCATTTTCAAAGTCTACTGTGAGTCGGCGAGAGGACTGGACGACATGATGGTGCCTGCTCAATCGGGCCGAATAGCGACTGCCTTGCGTTCGCCCGGAGCGATCGTGACCTCGACGGATTTGTCCTTGCCAAGCCGGGAGGCTCGTACCGTGTAGTTGCCCGGGGCCAGCGGCACCAGCGGCGCAGGCACCGTGGTCGACCACAAGGACTTGCCGCCAGCGTCGCGGATTTCCCACAGCACATCGACCGCCGCCGCCGGATCGTCGCCGAAGCTCAGATCGAGCAACCCGGCCTGTTGGGCCAGCACCGAGCGGGTTTCAGCGCCCGCCCTCACCGCCACATCCGCCGAGGCGGAAACATTGACCAGTCCGATGCGGCCCGTCACCCGGTATTGACCGGCCTCCAGCTCAATATCGGCGAGGCTGCTGGAGCTGCGCGCGGCCATTGACTGCGGCTTGCCCGCCTCGTCAAGCCGCTCGACGGTGTACGAGATCAGATCCTCGGGCAGCGCGGGACCAGCCGCTAATCCCTGGGTTTCCAGCCGTAGCCGGCCCATGGACAGAGGCACCGTCAGCTTGGTGACCTCCCCCGTCTTGACCACCGCATCCAGCCTGACCTTGCCCGCGCCCTGCCGGGTCGAAACGTGGTAGACGCCCGGCGGCAGATCGAAGGCGGGATTGGCGATGGCCGACTGCGCCACGTCGCGGCGGCCAAGCGGCTGGTCGGGATCGTCTTCGCTGATGAAATAGATGGGCGAGCCGCTGCCTGCGCTGGCTGCGGCTTCCGCCTCGATCACCAGCTTGCCTGAGGTCAGTGCAAAATCGGCCGGCTGTTCCTGCCCGGCCGCGAGGTCAATTCGCTTCTCCTGCCGCACCGTCCCCCGGCTGGCGGCGATCCGGTAGGTGCCCGCAGGCAGCAGCAGCGGATTGGCGACCGGATCGCGCAGCATGGCGATGGTGGCGTCAGGCGTCTCGTCATCCGGATTGCTGGTGCTCCTGTAGACCGTATAGAACACCTCGCCGGTGGCTTCGCCGGGCTTGGCCGGGGCCAGCCTCAGCCGCAGGCCAGCCGCATTGAGGTTTATGGCGGCATCCGTCGCGGCGCTGGCGGCGATCTCAACCGGCTGATGTACATCGACGGCGCCAGAAGCAGCTTCCACGTCATAGCTGCCGGGCGGCAACGGCGTGGTCGCGGTTGGGGCGGCGGCCCGGAACACCACAGCGCCCGGCTTCCCGCCCTCGATCTTCCGCACCGTCCAGGCGACCGGCAAGCCCGAGAGCGGGCCACCGTTGGTTAGCCGGGCCGACAGATTGAGGCCAGAGGCGGCGGCTGGGGCGGCAGGCGCAGGTGGCGGCGCGGCAATCGAGGGCGGCGCGGTGAGCGCGGCGAAGGCGTCGGCAAACGCCTTAGGCGAATCCGCCATGGTGGTCGCGGCGAACACCTGGCCGCGCCCGCCTTCGGCAATGCAAGCCATCTGCCTGGCATCGGCCTCGCTGACGCCAATGCTGAGCACGTCGATGGCGAGGCCCGGCTCGGCGGCTGCCAGGTCTTTGGCGGTGGCGCAGGGATCCTGCTGGCAACTATCGGCCGAGCCCGCGATCAGCAACACCTTGCCGCCGCCCTTGCCAAGCGCCTCCGCCGCCGCCTTCAGCGCGTCGGAGACCGGTGTCTGGCCGTGCGGGCGCACGCTGGCCACCGTGCTAAGGAACCGCCCGGCATCGAACGGTTCGACAGGGCGCAGCAGTTCGACGTCATTGCAGGTGTTCCGCAAGCGGTGGCCATAACTCACAAGGCCCGCGTCGAGGCCGGTTGGCGGCGTCGCCATCTGTGTCTGGAGGCTCTTGCGCACCCAATAGTATTTCTTGAAGGCCTCGATGGGGTTGAGCATGGACCCGGAACTGTCCAGCACCACCACGGCGCGGGCGGGCGGCGCGGCGTCCTCGGCCCGTGTGCTGGCAGGCGCGGCCACAACCAGCGCTGAGAGCGCCACTGCGAGGTGAAATGCTGGCCGCTGCAACATGGTGGCTCTCCGATCCAACGGCCAATTGTATAGCCCGGATTATTGCGCTAGCGAACAGCCTCGATTGTCCCACCCGAGGAGCGCCCGCCATGTCCAATCCCCTCATCGAGGCGCTGCTGACGCGCCGCTCGTCTTCGGTGTCCGGCGGGTTGCTCGGCGAGCCCGGCCCCTCGCCCGATCAGCTGCGCCAGATGCTCACGGCGGCGGCCCGCGTGCCCGACCACAAGAAGCTGGCGCCCTGGCGCTTCATCCTGTTCGAGGGTGATGCGCGGGCCAAATTCGGCCAGTTGCTCTCCGAAGTCGTGCAGCGCGAGGAGAAGATGCCGCCGAGCCCGGCGCGAATCGAGACCGAGGCCGGGCGGTTCCTGCGCGTGCCGCTGGTCGTTGCGGTGGTGTCGCGGGTGACGCCAAATCCCGCAGCGCCCGAGTGGGAGCAGGTTCTCTCGGCGGGTGCGGTGTGCATGAACCTCTGTCACGCCGCCGCCGCTTTGGGTTTCGGCCATCAGTGGATCACCGAATGGTACGGCTACAGTGCCGGTGTGCGGGCCGGGCTCGGCCTGGCGGACAACGAGCGGATCGCCGGCTTTGTCTATATCGGCACCGCCAAGAGCCGGCAGCCGGACCGCGAGCGGCCCTCGCTCGATGCCATCGTCAGCCGGTGGGGCTGAACCGATGTTCTACGACACCGCCAGCAACGCCCACGGCCTGCGGCACGACCCGATGAAGGCGATTGTCGCGCCTCGCCCCATCGGCTGGATTTCCACCCTCAGCCGCGATGGCGTCCTCAACCTCGCGCCCTACAGCTTCTTCAACATGGTGGCCGAGAACCCGCCCTATGTGATGTTCTCGTCCTCGGGGCGAAAGGACAGCCAGCGCAATGCCGAGGAGACGGGCGAATTTGTCTGCTCGCTGGCGGCATACGAATTGCGCGAGGCGATGAACACGTCGTCAGCTGGCGTCGGGCCGGAGGTGGACGAGTTCAAGCTGGCGGACCTGGCCACCGCACCCTCGCGGCTGGTCGGGCCGCCGCGCGTCGCCGCCGCCCCAGCGGCGCTGGAGTGCCGCTACTGGAAGACCGTGACCCCGCCATCCCGCTCCAGCCAACCCTATGCGATGGTGATTGGCGAGGTGGTGGGTGTCCACATCGACGACCGCTTTGTGGTGAACGGCCTTGTCGATACCGTCGCCATGCGCCCTATTGCGCGGATGGGTTACATGGACTATAGTGTGGTGGACGGAAAGTTCGTGATGCGAAGGCCGGGGTGACATGGTTGCAGTCAGTTCGGTCCGCCGACTTTGTATCCTTCCTGGGGGCTTACCCAGATGAACACCTGGTCAAACTTGGGCTGATCCACCCCGTCGAGCGTGGATTTGGCCTTGATGACCGCGCCCTGCGGCAGGTAGGCCGAGCAGACTTCGCGATCAGCAAATCGCTCCAGCGCAGCCTCGAGTTTGTCGCGCAGGAAGTATGTATGCTGCTCGCCAAGCGGTTTGCCATCGGATGTGAAATCGGCATTCGCGATGTCGCGCAGCTTGAATATGCCGCACACCCGTCCGTCCTTGATCTCGACAGCCGAGGTTGTCTCCATGATGACCGGCGGCTTGGGCGCAACCAGCATCGAGGTGACGATCTCAAGCCCGCCGTTCTCGCCGGTCCTGTAGGCCGACAGGGCAGCGCAGGTCTTGCGCTCGACATTCGGGGCCGAGCATTGGAGCTTGCCCTGGGCCGCCGGCTCAAGCGGGCCGCCAAACGAGGCCGCCTGGGCCGGGGAGACAAAGGCCGCGAATGCGGCGATGAGCAAGAAGCTGCGCATGTGAAAACTGTCCCTTCGCTGTGCAAAACGGATCAATTCACAGCCAAGCAAGAATCGTGCAAATCAGTCAGATGGCGAATTAATGCCGGGCCGCGGAGCCTGCCCGCGCCCATCCGGCCATTAACTCTCCCTCTCATGGAAATGGTCGTAAATGGCCTCGGCCATGGCATCGTTGATGCCTTCGACCTTCAGCAGGTCCGCCAAGCCGGCGCGCGACACCGCCTTGGCCGAGCCGAAGTGCTTGAGCAGCATCCGCTTGCGCGCGGGGCCAATGCCGGGCACCTCGTCGAGCGGATTGACGCCAAGCTCCTTTTTGCGTTTGGCGCGGTGCGTGCCGATGGCGAAACGGTGCGCCTCGTCGCGCAGCCGCTGGACGAAGTAGAGCACCGGGTCGCGCGGCTCCAGCATGAACGATGCGCGGCCCGGCACATGAAAATGCTCTCGGCCCGCGTCGCGGTCGGGGCCCTTGGCCACGCCCACCAGCGGCACGTCAGAGATGCCGAGGTCCTTCAGCACCTCCTGCGCCGCCGAAAGCTGTCCCTTGCCGCCGTCGATCAACACAAGGTCGGGCCAATCTGGGAGGGAGTCGCTGGCGAGATCAAAGTCGGAGTCTTCGCCGGCCTCGGGTGGTAAATCTCCCTCTCCCCTCGCCTTTGAGGGGAGAGGGTTGGGGTGAGGGGCCGCGTCAGGTGACGGAGCTTGCGACTGCCCCTCACCCTGACCCTCTCCCCCTGGAGAAGGGGGAGAGGGGAGGTCTTCCACTCCCTGCTCCTTCAGCAGCCGCGAGAACCTGCGCCGCAGCACCTCGCGCATCATCGCGAAATCGTCGCCCGCTGCCAGCCCCTCGGCCTTCATGTTGAACTTGCGGTATTGGCCCTTCACGAAGCCCTGCGGCCCCGCCACCACCATCGCGCCGATGGCGCTGGCGCCTTGGATATGGCTGTTGTCGTAGACCTCGATCCGGCGCGGCGTTTCGGGCAGGCCAAACGCCTTGCCCACACCCTCCAGCAATCGCGCCTGCGAACTGCTTTCCGCCAGCCGCCGTCCGAGCGCCTCGCGGGCGTTGGCCAGCGCATGGCCGATGAGATCGCTCTTTGTGCCCCGTTGCGGCGCGCGCAATTCCACCTTGCGCTCGGCCTTGATCGAAAGCGCCTCCTCCAGCAGCTCGCGGCCCGCGATTTCGTGCGAGATCAGCACCAGTCGTGGCACTGGCTTGTCGTCATAAAACTGCGAGATGAATGCCTCCAGTACCTCGTCCACCGGCAGCGAACGGTCGGCGCGCGGGAAATAGGCGCGGTTGCCCCAGTTCTGGCCGGTGCGGAAGAAGAACACCTGGACGCAGGTCGCCCCGCCCTCCTGGTGCGCCGCGAACACGTCGGTCTCCTCGATGCCCTCGGGGTTGATGCCTTGGTGCTGCTGGACGTGCGAAACTGCCTGGAGCCGGTTGCGGTATTGCGCGGCGAGTTCATAGTCCTGCCGCTCCGCCGCCCCCATCATCAGCGCCTGCAAGTCGCGCCGCACCGCGCCGCTCTCGCCCCTGAGGAAGCGGGTGGCTTCGTTCGCCAACCCGGCATAGTCCTCAAGCGAAATTTCGCCCGTGCACGGAGCCGAGCAGCGCTTGATCTGGTGCAGCAGGCAGGGCCGCGTCCGCGCCTCGTAATAGGAATCCGAGCAGGTTCGCAGCAGGAACGCCCGTTGCAGTGTGTTGATCGTATTGACCACCGCGCCGGCAGAGGCGAAGGGGCCGAAATAGTCGCCCTTGCGCTTGCGCGCACCGCGATGCTTGACGATCTGCGGCGCCACGCCATCGCGGGTGATGAGGATGTAGGGGAACGACTTGTCGTCGCGCAGCAGCACGTTGAATCGCGGGCGGAAGCGCTTGATCAGGTTGGCTTCCAGCAGCAGCGCCTCGGATTCCGTGCGCGTGGTCACGAATTCCATGTTTGCCGTGGAGGCGATCATGCGGGCGATGCGCTGAGTATGTCCGCCGAGCCTTGTGTAGCTCGACACCCGCTTCTTCAGCGAGCGCGCCTTGCCGACGTAGATGACCTCGCCGGCAGCGTCGATCATGCGATAGACGCCGGGGGAGCCGGGCAGCAGCTTGAGGAAGCGCGAAATGACCTCGAGGCCGCTTTCGCCGCTCGATGCCTCAGGTGTTGGGGTCAATTCTGGCGCGTCACTGCTCGCGGTCATGCCGCGATTATAGCCGCCAACGCCCGCCTCGCCAGCGGCGCGTCAATGCCTGTCGCGCGCCTTCAACAGCGCCGCACCCAGCCGCCGCAGCGATTGGGGTCCGCTGTTCGCGAGCCACTGCAACCTGGGCCGCAATCCACGCAGATAGAGCCTGTCGTAAAGCCGGCCGGCGGTCGTGACCGGCAGCGAGTAGTCGCTTACGGCGATGGAATCTTCTGTCCAATCGAGCTTGTAGGGATAGGCGGGGGCAAGAAAATCCAGCGCCGAGATGCCATCGCCAAGGCTCGCCGCAACAACTTCCTCGACGATCAGGCGACCGGGGCTGAATTTCTCGTGCGTCCGGTCATAGGCCGTCAAGTGCAGCCCGCGGTAGTTGCCGCTGGTGATGGCGATCTTGATGCTGACCGGCTTTCCGTTCACCGTCAGTTCGAACGCCTCGGCGCCGGCCGGGCGATCTGTCTCAGCCAGCACCGAGGCAAAGAAGCGATCAAACCGGACATCGGCAAGGGCCGCCGAAACCATTGCACCGTCCTCCAGCCACTTGCGTTTCCAGCGCATGGCCTGGTCGAAGGCGGCGACAGCCTCTGCCGATCCCGACAGACGGCGGAATCCAGCCGTACCGTGTTCCGTCATCATTTTGCGGCGGCGGCGGCGATTCTTGCGGTCCTTGACGGAGAAACGCTGGTCAAAGTCTTGGAAGTTGGCGGTTCCGGCGAGGTCAATGCACGGCGCAAGCTGCCGGTTGCTCTGCCTGGCGCCGAGTTTCCCCATGATGGATGCAGCCGCACTTTCGGCGCGCACCTTGCGCAGATGGACAATATCCGGCGCGAGTCTGGCTTTTGCGAACGACCAGGCTTGCATTGCCCAGGCCGCATGCTCCGGCCGCGTGCGATCGACCAGAATATCGCCGTATTGGCTGACGGGCATGCCGGCAAAGCTGACGGTCCTCAAACCCAACTGCTTGCTCACCACCAAGGGCCAGATCACCACCAGTTCGCCCTGGTGACGTCCCAAGATGATCGCGAGTTCACTGGAGTTGCCGGAGTGGTAGGCCCGGTGCCAGTGCCAGAGCCAATTGAAGCTCAGAAAAAGCCGCGCGGGGCCGTCGGCATTGGCCCACAGGATGTTCCATTCCTGCTCGTGGCGGGACAATTCGCCGAGGCTGGAAATGATGTTGAATTCGAGGGCGGCAGCAGACGGCGCGCTGACCGCGGGCGTCTTGCGGCCCCAGTCCAGCCAAACCGATGGCTCAGGCGTCAACGTCCTCGTGAAAGCCATGATTGTGCTCCTGCAACCTTTGCCTGCAAAGGCGCAAGGAGCGTGCCAGTCGTCAGGCCGCCTCGCCGGGGGAGAAATCTCCCGCCAGGTAGCGCGCAATGCTGGCGCGGATGCGGCCAAGACGGGCTTCGGTGCAGTCATCACCATGCGCCGCCGCGATGGCGCGCAGCGAACCTTGCGTCCGGTCATAGGCAGGGCCGAGCCTGCTCACCTGATCGGCCGGCATCCCCGCATTGGCTTCGAAGGCGAGGTAAGTGGATTTCAATTTCAGGTTGTCGAAATAAAATCCGCAAGTCTGCGCCCAGGCAGTGTTCCAGGCGAGGCGCTCAAGCCGGGCAGCCGGGGTGTTTGGAGCGGAGGCAGGCGCCATGCTGCCAGTCGCCGGCGCGGGCTGCTGCGAGCAGCCAGCCAGCATGAGGCCAGCCGCTACCATGTGGATTCCCCGAAGCAGCATTGTTCACCCAGCCTCGATTGCTTGCGCCCGCTTAAAGGCGTCCCTTGCCTCCAGCCGTTGCACATAGCCCGGCAGATGCTCTCCGGCTACCAGTTCCCACATCAAAGCGTGAGCGAACATGTGCGAAGTGAACTCATCGCTGCTGGTGTGCCCCTTCCATTCCCAATCGCCACCCGGCAACTGCCGCCAGCGGTCGGGGCGCAGCCGATTGGCAAGCCGAAGCCCGGAACCCGGTTGCCGATCATGCTGCCGCTGGTGGTCGCGCAATATCCCGAGGCGATGCGCGGCGGGCTGATCAATTTCACCCCCGACAGCGATGGCACCGCGCGGCACCACCAGCTGCGAACCGATACCGCCGGTTGGCGATTCTCCTCGCTGGCGGCGCGCGTGACCGCCGCTGGGGGGCGTTCGCTGCCTGATAGCGACCAGATCATGCTCAACTGGCGTAGCGGGTGGAAGCATGTCTCCTATTCCGACCTCTACCTTGATAGCCTGCGCCGCCAATCGCAGCGCCCGGCGGACGAGTTCAAGGGCAAGATCGTGGTGATCGGCACCGCCGCGCCGGGCCTGACCGATTTTCGCGTTACCCCGCTCGCCAGCACTTACCCGGGGGTCGAAATCCTCGCCACCGCGCTCGACAATCTGGCGCGCGGCGACTGGCTGCGCGAGGTCCGTCGGCCGGGCATGTTGCCGCTGGCCTTGGGCTTGATCGGTCTGCTCGCGCTCGGCTTTGCCCGAGGCGTCAGCCCGCAGCGCCTGTTGCTGGCGATGATCGCGACAACGCTTGTTTCCATCGGAGCGGCTTGGCTGATCCTCGTCAACGGCACCTTCGTGCCGGTCTTTGGCGCGCTGACCTTTGGCTGGGCCTATTATCTGGTCGCAAGCGGTCTGGCCTACCTTGACGAGCGCGCCCGAAGGCTGCGCACCGCCAGCCTGTTCACCCGCTTCCTCGATGCCCGCGTGGTCGCCGAACTGATCGACAAGGGCGAAATCGACTTCCGCCAGCAGGCTGAGGCGCGCGAAATTTCGGTACTGTTCTCGGACATCCGCGGGTTCACTGCATTGTCCGAAGTGTCCGCGCCGGAAGCGGTGGTGGCGATGCTCAATGACTACTTCTCACGCCAGGTGGGGGTGATCTTCGCGCACGGCGGAACGCTCGACAAGTTCATCGGGGATGCGATCATGGCGTTCTGGGGAGCGCCAGCCGCGCAGGAGGATCACGCCGCCAGGGCCGTCAGCGCCGCGCTCGAGATGTCCGAAGCGCTGGAGGAGATGCGCGGGAAACTCGGTAAAATCGGCACCGGCCTTGAAATCGGGGTCGGCATCCATTCGGGCAGCGCGGTGGTTGGGCTGATCGGGTCGAATGACCGGCTCGATTATACCGCGATCGGCGATACCGTAAATCTCGCCAGCCGGGTCGAAAGCACGACCAAGGGGATCGCCCGGGTGCTGGTGACCGAGGCGACCCGCAATGCCGCTGGCGATGGCTTCCAATGGCGCGATTGCGGCACGCACCAGGTCAAGGGCCGCGAGGAAGGCGTCCGCCTCTTTGAACCGTCACGCAAAGTCTGATAGACTCTGAACCTGTAACGGAGTGAAGGAGGTTATGCGAAGTACGCGCGCTATCCTCATCGCCGCATTTGCCCTGCTCTCTTGGACCGCGGCGCGGGCCAATGAACGCGGCGTTGTCATCCGTGCAGGAGACTTGTTTGCGGAGCCCTTCATCGACTCCGCCAAGCTCGGCCCGCTGACCAGCAATCAACCGGTGACAATCATCGAACGGCGGGGCGGCTGGCTGGCGGTCGAAGTCGGCGGACGGCGCGGCTGGGTGCGGATGCTCAACGTGCGTCTCGAAGTTGCGGCGCGGCCTGGGGCGAACACGGCTGCGATGCGCACCAACAGCACCGGCCGCACGGTCGCCACCGGGGTCAAGGGCCTCGACGAGGTCGATATTCGTAACGCTTCAATCGATCGCGAGCAGCTGGGCAAGCTTGGCGAACTGTCGGTGAGTGCTGCCGACGCGCGGCAGCAGGCGCTGCAGGACAACCTCAAGGAGTCCAAGGTGGACTACCTCAAGCCGGGCAAGGTCAAGTGATGCGCGCGCCCCGCCCGCTGTGGTCGCTGATCCTCATCGCCGCGTTGTCGTCGACTGCCGCTTCGGCGCAGTTCGGCTCGATCGGCAGCATCGTTAACAAGGCTCGCTCGGCGCAGAAGATCGGTGAGGGTCTGCGCAACATCAACGAGCAGGAGGAGATCAAGATCGGCGGCGATCTGGCCGGGATGCTGCTCGGCGCTGCGCCGCTGCTGGGCGATCCGGCCAAGCAGCGTTATCTCAACAGCCTCGGCAGCTGGCTCGCGCAGCACAGCGAGCGGCCCGGCTTGCCGTGGAAGTTCGGGATCGTCGATAGCAATGACTTCAACGCCTTTTCCACCCCCGGCGGTTACGTTCTGATCACCCGCGGCCTGTTCGACCGGATGCGCAACGAGAGCGAGCTGGCCGGGGTCCTTGCCCACGAGATCGCGCATGTCGTACGCAAGCATCACCTTCAGGCTTTGCAAAAAAGGTTGCGCGAACAGTCGCTGAGCGAAATGCGCAGCTATTTCTCGGTATCCACCGGCAACGGCCTTGCTGACCGGTTCGCGGGCGCTCTGCTCAGCGCCGGCAAGGACCTTTACATTCGCGGCCTCGACCGCGAGGACGAATACGAAGCCGACCGGATGGGGGTTGTCATTGCCGCGCGGTCAGGTTTTTCTCCCTACGGACTGGTGGGTGTGCTGCAGACCTTGACCGCTACCACCGATCAGGAGGGCTATGGCTTGCACAACCGGACCCATCCGCTGCCGCTGGACCGCCTGATGCGGCTCGATGCAGCAATGGGGACACGCTTCGACAGTACGGTAGGACTGGCTGACGATGCGGCGAGCTTCGTTGCCTTGCGCAAACCGCCATCGCCAACCGCCACGCCAGCGAAATCGGTCAAGCCGAAGCGGCCTAAGAGTAAATGAAGAAGTTTGGGGGCATACGTTTGGGGAGCCGCGGGCCAGTGCTGGCCGGGATTGTGCTGGCTTCGCTGGTGGCGCTGCTCCATGTGCTGGGTCCGCCCGCGCTCGACCGATTTGGCCTGCTGCTGTTCGACAGCTATCAAAGAGCTGCCCCGCGCGCCTATGAGGATGCGCCGGTCAAGGTCGTCGATATCGACGATGAGAGTATTCGCCGCCTCGGCCAATGGCCGTGGCCGCGCTCCGAAATTGGGCGGCTGATTGACCGGCTGGGCCAGGCCGGAGCATCGGTGGTCGCGTTCGACGTGGTCTTTTCCGAGCCCGATCGCACCTCGCCCGCGCGGATCGCAGACCAACTTGCGCGCGGCGGAACCGATCCGGCGACACTCGCGGTTCTGCGCCGCCTGCCCGATCACGATAAGGAGCTGGCGCAAAGCATTGCCGCCACGCCGGTCGTGCTGGGCTATTTCCTGGTGAATGATCATGCCGGGCCGCAAGTTGTGACCAAGGCAGGCATTGCGATTGGTGGAACGACGCCGGGCGGAGTGGTGCCAAGGTTCCGCAGCGGAATCGAATCGCTGCCCGAACTGAATGCCCAGGCCGCCGGGAGCGGTTCGGTCAGCTTGCCAGCGGATAATGACGGCATCCTGAGGTCGGTGCCACTGCTTGCCCAGCAAGGCGATCAGCTTCTGCCCTCGCTCTCGCTTGAGGCATTGCGCGTGGCGCAGCAGGCGGGATCGATCGTGGTCCGGACCAGCGACGCCAGCGGCGAAATCAGCGGTGCACCGGGCCGGGTGGTGGCGATCAAGGTCGGGCAGTTCGAGATCCCGACTACCGCGGCAGGCGGGCTATGGCTGCATTACACCAAGCCGGTTCCAGCTCGCGCGATCCCGGCGTGGAAAATTCTCGACGGGACTCTGTCCCCGACTGAGCTTGAAAGCGCGGTATCGGGCCGGATCGTGTTTGTCGGGGCCGGGGCGATCGGCCTGCGCGATCTGATTTCGACCCCGCTCAGCGACCACGAATTGGGCGTGATGGCTCATGCCGAGGCGGCCGAGCAGGCGATCCTCGGGCACTTCCTGTTGCGCCCGGACTGGGCCCCGGGCCTTGAAATGACGCTGATCCTGGTCCTCGGCTTTGGCCTTGCCGTGCTGCTGCCCCGGCTTGGGGCGGCGCGCGGGGCGATTGTCGTTGTCGCTGCAATCGGGCTGGTTTGCACCGGGAGCTGGCTGGCCTTTGCCCAGCGCGGCTATTTGCTCGATCCGACCTATCCGGTGCTCGCGCTGGTGCTGGTCTACAGCGTCCAGACGGTGTTGGTATTCTACCGCGAAGAACGCCGCCGCGCCTACATCCACAGTGCGTTCGACCGCTATCTATCGCCTGTGCTGGTTCGGCAGATTGCGTCCAATCCCGAACTGTTGGAGCTTGGCGGTGAAGAGCGCGAGATGACCGTGCTGTTCTGCGATGTGCGCAACTTTTCCGGCATTTCGGAGCATCTCGCCCCCAAGCAAGTGATCGGCTTTCTGATCGCGTTGCTCACCCCGCTGTGTGACGTCCTGCTCGCCCGCAAGGCGACGATCGACAAGTTCATCGGCGATGCAATCGTAGCCTTCTGGAACGCCCCGCTCGACGATCCTGACCAGCACCGCAATGCCGCGCGCGCCGCGCTCGAAATGATCCGCAAGCTCAGCGCGCTTAACGCCGGCGAGGGACGCGATCCGGGTGTCGCCTGGCCTGGACCGGTCAAGATCGGCATCGGCCTCAACTGCGGGCTGTGCTGCGTCGGCAACATGGGCTCGGCGCAACGT